>Ga0214923_10002622_pt1 | contig 23611 bp, 23 predicted proteins | sample LL1510_MetaG_FD_177993 | JGI IMG/M metagenome (GOLD analysis project Ga0214923, IMG submission 177993) | Freshwater microbial communities from Lake Lanier, Atlanta, Georgia, United States - LL-1510 | ecosystem: Environmental > Aquatic > Freshwater > Lake | place: USA: Georgia | collected...
AGCAAACTTTCTCCGATCGCTACATTCTCGATGGAATCGCTAAGCAACTCGATCTGAACTTAATAATTATAGATAATGAATCGTCAGGATCTGCCGAGAATGAGCGAATTACTCCAGATATTTTGGCGCCTTACTTAAATGATGATGTTGCGCTGGTAACACTAGAAGTAATTCAATATCGATCTGGTGCCCGCAACGACATCAAATCTTTAACTGATTTAGTTCGCAAACATGGCGCATTTATGTTGTGGGATGCCAGCCATGCAGTTGGCGCGATTGAAATGGATTTCGATAAGAACGGCGTCGATATCGCAGTTGGTTGTACTTATAAATATGGAAACTCCGGTCCAGGTTCACCTGCTTGGTTATATGTAAATAAGAAAGTGCAATCCGAACTTCAGGTTCCGATTCAAGGTTGGTTCTCACAAGGTGATCAATTCGCAATGGGTCCAGTATTTGAGAAGGCGGAAGGAATTCGTGGCTTCCAAATCGCAAGCCCATCTCTCATCGGGTTACGTTGCATCAAGAGCGCATTCACAATTATTGAAGAAGCCGGAATCGGTGCGATCTCTGAAAAGGCCGCTATCGGTACTGAGATGATGATTCAACTCTATGACGCTTGGTTAGCTGATCTTGGGTTCACTTTACTTACTTCGCGCAACCCACAAGAACGTGGGGGACACATCTCGCTCCGTCATCCTGATGCTGCGCGAATCTGTTTAGCTCTACGTGAATTTGCAGATGTAATTCCTGACTACCGAACACCCGATTCAATTCGCCTTGCTATCGCGCCGCTTCCAACTTCTTATGTTGAAGTATGGGATGGCTTCGCGCGAATTCGCGATTTAGTGGCATCTCGTCAATACGAGAAGATTAAAAATACAGATTCGCGTGTGACATGAGCGATTCCAATTTCGATTCAGCGCTAACTTACAACTCTTACTTGGCCGTTGATGAGTTGTTAAAGCTGCAAAAGCCGCTATCTAAAAGTGCGGAGTCAGACAGTCCTGAGCATGATGAGATGCTCTTCATCATCATCCATCAGAGCTACGAACTTTGGTTTAAGCAGTTAATTCACGAGTTCTCCGCCGCCGCAAACTCACTTGAAGCAGGCGATACCCACCGATCTCTGGCGATCTTGGGGCGAATTCGCACAATATTAAAAGTCTGCGTGACACAGGTAGATATTTTGGAAACTATGACTCCCCTGCAATTCAACGCTTTCCGCGGATATCTCTCCTCATCAAGTGGATTTCAATCTGCTCAGTTTAGAAAAGTTGAAGCGCTTTTAGGTCGCAGAGATACGAAAATGGCTTCTCACTTGCCACTGGATATTCAAAAAGAGATTGCTGAAATAGCTTCTCGTAATTCAATTTGGGATTCAACACTTGCTTATTTAGAAAAGCGCGGACATAAAATTCCTAATGAAATTCTTAACCGTGATAAATCTCAGCACTACCAATCTGACCCAAGAGTTTTAGATGCACTCCTGGAAGTTCACCGCAGCGACCCTGAATCTGCGATGATCTGCGAACGGTTAGTTGATATCGATGAAGGACTTCAAGAGTGGCGCTACCGCCATGTAAAGATGGTGGAACGAACCATTGGTCAGAAATCTGGAACCGGAGGATCTGACGGTGTTAAATATTTAGCAAGCACATTATTTAACCCAGTCTTTAAAGATCTCTGGGAGATCCGTTCGCAGTTCTAAATTACTTGGGAAGACCAGCAAGAACGATTTCAGAAAGTTCCTTACGAACGCGCGGCGCTAACTCTCGCTCTGCTGCAGGGCCTTCAAGTTTTTCGGGTGCATCTTGCTTTCCGATTGCGATAACCACAACTGGTGTTACGTCGGCTGCCATTTCTAATACTTCCGTGCTTTGTGCGCGATCAAAGCCAGTCATTTGGTGAGCGACGAATCCGCGGTGATGGATTTCAAAGACCATCTGTGAAACAGCGAGACCGCAGTCGTACTGATAATCCGCATGTGCTGAACCATCTTCCTTTGTGGTTTTTCCAGCAACGGTTATTAAGACTGCAGAATTCTTCGCCCAGGATTGGTTGAAGGGGACGAGCGTGGAAAGAATCTTTGCAAAGAGATCATCACCGTTTCGGCCGACGAAGAAACGCCAAGGTTGTCCATTAAATGCCGATGGTGCCCAACGTGCCGCTTCCAGGATTGCGATTAGGTCCTCGTTTGAAAGCGCAACGCTTGGATTAAGTGATCTTGGACTGCGACGAGTCGCAATAATTTCATGTACAGGTTGTGATGTTTGGGCTTTCATAAGAAAAGAGCCTAACCGTTTAAGTTATAACTTTCCTGTTGAATACAGATAAAGGATTACGATGATGGAAATAACTGCAAAGACGGCAACGAGTGCAAGCTGTGCCCATTTTGGAATTCCAGCTTTATCAGCCGCTTTCTGCGCATACGTTCGTGTATGAACCATGACTCGCGCCGCCCATGCAAATTCCGATGCCAAGATTCCAAGCCCAGCTAGCACAATTAATATTCCAGGACCTGGGCCAACTAATGCAATTGCACCTACGACAGTTACTGTGCCCCCAACTAACCCAATAATTACTCGCCAGAGAAAATGGCCTGCTTTAGTTTTCTTCATCCAAGTTCTAAGTCTCATTTTTTTCTCAATATCTCAGTTAATTCTCCATACGCTGCTTCAGCGATTTCCGCCCGGCGCTGCTTATAGCGATTAGATGCTCCAATAATTAAATGTTCGAAGCGCTTATCTCCCTTGATAAGTGGGTGAAGTTCCTTAGCGGTGTTTTGATCTCCCCAAATCGGCGGTTCTTGACGAGTTACTTGAAAAACAATATGTGGGTATAAGAAACGGTACACAAGTCCTAGGCGACGTAAACCTAAATACGCAACGTGGCGCAATCCACGATTTATATGTTCTTGAACCATTAATCGAATGTAAGTAAGCCGAGAAGGACTGATTGGTTCTTCTGCAGTGGCTAAATTGTAAAGAATCTTCGCAATTTCAGCGCCGCCAGTTGGATCGGGCAGTTCTGCACATTTTGCTGATAAACGTGCCCGAACTCCTGCGTTCTGCAGCTCCCGCACTTTTGCGGTGATATCCGCTAGATCTGCTTGATCAGCGCGAAGGGCATAACCAAAGTCATGACACCACTTAGCGCGCGCCTCTTGATCATCGGTTCCCCGAATATTTGATACGAATACAGTCGGTACTTGTGCCGGAAGGAGTTCATGCACGCCGTTGTAACCAGTTGCACAAACACCTGCGTCAAATGCGCGCAGCACTTTGGCAAGCGGGAAGTATCTGACAACTCGTATATCCAAACCTTCTGGCGCCAGGGATTTGCCATCTTTATCTAGCGGCTGCTTGGTAAGGATTACCTGCAAATCTTTCCAGCCGAGAAGGCCAGAGAGAGCGGCGGTCATCTTCTCGTTGACATCGCTATCGCCAGTTCCAAGTTGAACCAATACGGCAGGGCGATCTAGATCTAAACCTAGGATTTTCCGCGCTTCGTTACGATCAAAAGCGGTCTCGCTTTGGAAGAGCGAAACTGGCGAGGTAAGCGTTGCATCTTTACGCGCTGCAGTTGGACCAGAATCATAGGCACGGGCAATGTCACCTGGCTCGACGATGTGATCCATCATCTTGGATTGCAGACCTAAGACAAAGCGTTGTGGTTTCTTCTGCCAAAAGCCACGACGTACCCAAACGAGTGAAAGTTTCGGATGTCTAAATTTTGCGGCGATAACACCTGGATAAGGAACAACTCCGTCAAAAGATAAAACTTTCGCACCAGTTTCATCCACGAGAGCAAGTAAGCGATCACGTAAATACGCATCCCATTTATCGCGAGGCATCCATAAGCGGTCGCGGCCGGGAATATATTCGCAACGAATTCCCATAAATTCCGGAACTTCTGCGATTCCACTAGCCATCGAAACAATAATCGGATTTGCATACTCTTTTAACGCAAGTGCGATTGCAGATGCTCGCGCAAGATGGCCCATTCCCACGCCATTACTTGTCGCAAGAATTATTGTTGGTTTTTCCATAACGCCCTAAAGTTTATGAGAAACGCCCGAACTTCTCGCATAAAACGGGCTAGGGGTTGCAACTTTTTTTAACTTCGGAGATACTTAAGCCTTATTCGAAAGAATAAAAAATGATGGGGAGAGTACTTCTCAAACGAGTTTCTAAATCAGAAACCTTTGCCGTACAGCTTTACAATGATTACACAAACGCATCACGCGCAGACTTTTAGATCAGTTCCAGCAACATCAACGCCAATTTCGCCTGAGAAAGTATCCTCTTTACTGGCCTCAGAGTGGGCGCTATTTAATAAAAACACCAAGGGTTCCGAGGCCGAGAACGCACGTTCGATGAAATCTCTTCCACTTGGAGTTACCTCTAGCTTTCAGCACTGGTATCCATATCCGATCTCAATCATCTCCGCCAAGGGCGCATGGATGACCGATGTTGATGGTCGCCAACTCCTAGATCTATCTATGGGCTTTGGCGCAATGCTCGCCGGACACCTTAATCCTGTCGTTGTCGAAGAAGTGAAAGCTGCTCTAGATACCGGAATGCTCTTTGTAACCCCTTCACCAATTTCAACTGATGCCGCGGAGCGAATCTGCCGTCGCTTCGGAATTGATCAAGTTCGTTTCACTAACTCAGGAACTGAATCAACTATGTACGCCGTACGCGTTGCTCGTTCAGTAACCGGCAAGAGCGACATCGTAAAAATCGAAGGCGGCTATCACGGTAGCTACGATCCATTTGTGGTTTCGAGCAAGCCACCACTAGATAAGGTTGGCGATGCCGAAAACCCAAATCCAGTTGCTGATTCAAATTTAGTTACCGGAAATGTTCACGTAGTCCCTTACAACAATCCAGAAGCGCTAGAGCGTATCTTTGAAAAGCATTCAAAAACTATCGCTTGTTTCATTGTTGAACCAGTTCTAGAAAATATCGGAATTATTCTTCCTGATTCTGGTTACCTAGAACGCGTTCGCGAACTTTGCGATCAATACGGAATTATCTTGATCTTTGATGAAGTCAAAACCGGTCTAACTGCAGGTCATCAAGGAGCAGCGCAACGGCTTGGCGTTAAACCAGATCTAATTACCCTTGCTAAATCAATTGGTGGCGGAATTACTCTCGCCGCATTTGGTGGGAAAAAGCAATACATGGATTTTGTAACAAATGGAAAGATGGCGCACTTCGGTACATTCAACGGTAATCCGTTAGCAATGGCAGGTATCCGGGCTGTCGATAAAATTTGTACCGCTGAAACTCTTGCTGCTGCTGAAGCGCTTAACCAACAAGCACTTGAGCGCATCTCAGAAATTATCGAGGAGTATCAACTTCCAGCACATACCGTCGGATTCGGCGTGAAGGGCTGTATTACTTGGTCAACCGCACCTGTTCGCAACTATCGCGATTACAAGGCGACTGACTTTGCAGTAGCTGAACTCTCTTGGCTCTGGTCGCTCAACCGCGGAATCATCACGCCTCCGGGGCTTGATGAGCAATGGTTGATTAGCTTGGCACATGGGCAGAAAGAGATCGACATCTTGGTCGAAGATTTCCGTTCACTTGCTGCAGCGCTTCGCAGCTAACTAATTTCTAATTAATCGATTTGTACAACGAAATCTGCGCGTGAACGCCCACGTTCAATTAACTGGGCGTTAGCTTCATCGGTGCCTTTAGCCCAAGCCTTTGCCGCCTCGGGCTCTTTACCGTAAGCGATGTGGCGTGAGATAAGCCGCGCAATGCGCTTATCGTCATCCACATCAACCATCCAACTCTCATCCAACAAATCTTTTACATCTTCCCAACCACCTGCATCATGCAAAAGGTAGTTACCTTCAATAATCACAACACGTGTTTTTGAGGTAACTACACCTTGCGCAGCAATCGATTCTTCAATCGCGCGATCAAAAATTGGATAGTAAATATTCTGAGTCTGCTCAGATCGAATTCGCTTTACAAGCGAAGCAAAACCAGCAACATCAAAGGTATCTGGGGCACCTTTTCTATCGGCCCGCTTCAAATCCTTTAATACTTTATTGCTTAAGTGATAGCCATCCATCGGAACCACTGTGACAAATTGTTTTGGAAGTTTGCTCATTAGAAACTTTGAGAGCGTTGACTTTCCGGCGCCAGGTTTTCCAATAATTCCGATTAAGACTCGTTCGGAAGAGTCAGCTAAGAAGCTCTCAATTCTTGCGAGAGCCGCCTGCTGGTTCGCTAATTGTTCTGGCATTTTTCAAGTTTAGCGCTTGAACTTAACGCAATACTAGGGAATCATAATTTCATGATAAAAAATGGAATCATCAACGGCGACCTTGCCTCACTTTTAGCTCGCTTTCGCCATGTAAATACGATCGCAATTGTTGATGGGCCATTTCCTACTTATCCCAACGTTGAAACCATTGATCTAGCGCTAGTTATGGGTACTCCCACGGTTTCACAAGTTTTAGATGCGATCCTGCCTCACCTAGATTTGACTGGGATGTACTTAGCTGCGGAGTTTGAAGCAAAGGTTGACGCGGCAACTGTTGCTGAATACAAAACTCATCATCGCGGTCTAGAAACTACTGTTATTCCTCACGAAGAGTTCAAGGTAAAAGTTGGACAGGCGCTAGGAATTATTCATACTGGTGATGCCGTGCCTTACAGCAGCGTTATTTTGCGATCAGGCTGAAATCAATCTCTTCTAACTTCGGGTAAGAACTCTGCGCGCCTTTACGCGTAACGCTCCTTGTGGCGCAATCAATTCCAAATTGAACGGCTGACTCTTCACTTGCTCCAGATGCTAGAGCAGCCGCGAATGCACCGATAAAGCAATCTCCGGCACCTGTTGTATCTATCGCTGAAACTTTCTTCGCCGCAAATCTTTTTACTGATCCATCGAGAGTAACAAGTGCCGCACCATCGCTGCCTAAGGTAACAATCGTGCGGCCGGAGCTGCGCAGAGATGAAATAACGGCATCTGAATCTGGAGCGCGATGTGTTTTGTCGAGTTCGGCAAATTCAATCTCGTTTGGAATTAGCCAATCAGTTAGCTCAAGCAAATCATCGGTAAGTGGTTGATACGGAGCCGGATTTAAAATTGTAGTTATTCCTAGCTCTTGAGCGGTGCGAAAAGCGGCCAAGGTAACTTCTTGGGGAATTTCGCATTGTGCAATCAATACGCTGACGCCTTTTAATTTTGAAACTTCGTCAACTGCATTTTGGGGAGTTAGGGCAAAATTTGCACCTGGAACAATTGAAATTCGATTCTGGCCTTGGCCATCGACCCAAATATGCGCAACGCCTGTATGTGTTGGAAGGCGGAGCACAGAAGTTGTATCCATCCCGCAATTCTTAAAGTTAGCCAAACTTTCATCACCAAAACCATCGCTGCCGATGCCGGTAATCATCGTAACTTTCGCACCGGTGCGCGCTGCCATTACCGCTTGATTTGCGCCTTTTCCACCGAAACCAGTTGTGAAGCTATTTCCGAAACGAGTTTCACCAGCGGCTGGAAGTACATCTGCGTAGACAGTTAGATCCATCATCGTGCTACCGATTACTGCAATTCTGGTATTCGAAAAGCCTGACATCTTTAGAGCGCGACTTCCGCATGAGTTTCGTGAGACTTCATAGCCGCCGCAAAAGCGCGATGTGAGTCAACAACTTCGGCAACGGATGCGCACGCAAATTTATCGCCGAGTTTGCCTTCACGTTCTGCAAAGTAGGCCGCCCACATCTGCAAGAGCGCGTCCGGGAATCCAAATTCAAAGATATGTCCAGTAATCACCGGCCAATTTGTTACGTGGCCCGGTTGAATTTCAGACCAAACTTGTTCACCGTTGCGCAATGCGAAGGTGTGATAAACCGCAGGGTTCTTGGTGCTAAAACGAACTCCCCCAGTCATGCCGATCGCGCTAAAGAAGAAGGTATTGCTCTCACCTGGAGCGATGCGCTTCATCTCCCAGAACATGGGAAATTCACGGCCATTGCCGGGGTTAGCGGCGCGCATTGCTAGAACAGCATTATCGAAGGTATCGCATGGAACTTGCTCGCCCTGAGCGTTTTCGCGGTGCGTGACGATGTCATCCAAGATTGCAAAAACTTTTGTTGGTTTATATCCCAAGCGAAGTGGAATATGCGCTGCGTGCATTCCGAGATCACCTAATACTCCGATATCACCACAGAAATTACGTTGGCGCTTCCAGTTAATTTTCTTCGCGCGGTCAATATCTGATGAATGAAGTAGACCAGAGCGAACTTCAACGATTTCACCTAAGTTGCCGCTGCGCGCTTCGCGGATCGCCGCTTGTGCACCTGGATAGAAAGGAAGTTCGCTAGAAACCCGAACAAAGTTCCTTTTTCCAACTAGCGCTGCTTCAATTTTTTCTGCAGCAGCTAGATCAATACCGAAAGGCTTTTCGCCGAGAAAATCTTTGCCTGAATTAATCGCTGCAATATAGATTTCTTCGTGCAGGTTATGCGGAACTGCGATGTAGACAACTTCAACGTTTGGGCTAGCCAGTAACTCTTTGTAATCGCTATAAGACTCTTTCACGCCGGAGTTGGTGAAGAATTCACGTACCGCATCAGAAGTATCGGCGATTGCGGTAACTTCCGGGCGAACTGGGTGGTCCAGCAAGGCATCCCAGCGGCCAACCAGTGCCAGAAGCTCGCGACCCATCAGGCCACCGCCGATAATTCCGACCTTTACCTTTTTCTGTGAAGACATATTAAGCAGAGACAATCTTTAGCGCATCCTGTGCTGATGTTCCGTTGTGCAACATCGCCATCAGCGCTTGGGTCATCTTCGCCGGCTTTGGATGGGCGATGATATTTCGGCCATAAACAATTCCGGCAGCGCCTTGCTTCAGAACTTCAGCGGTGCGATTAAGTAACTCTTCATCAGAAACTCGTCCACCTCCACGTACGAGTACAGGTACTGAACCAGCAGTTTGAATGACGTGATGATAATCAGCAGCATTATCGGTTGGATCTGCCTTAATTACATCTGCTCCAAGTTCGATCGCTTGGCGTACCAGCGGTACAACTTTCTCTAATTCGCCATCGGATGTGTATCCACCAGTTGACGCATCTTTCATAACTAGCGGCTCAACCATAAGAGGCATGCCGTAGTGCTCACACTGTGCCTTAAGCGTCATGATGTTGCGAATACATGAATCGCGCAATTCTGGGCGACCAGGAAGATCTAGGAGATTTACTACGACGATTGCGGCATCTAGGCGAACCGCTTGAAGTACAGGTTCCTCCAGAAGAATGCTAAATAAATGATCTGGAATTACTTTGCCGTAAACATTTGCGACATCTGTCCGTAGAACTAAAGATGGTTTGTGAGGATTTGGATGGTTCTGTAGAAGTTTGGCTTGCCCAATGGTCAATTGGATTGCATCTGGTGCAGCTTCAATCAAGGTTTTTACCGCAGCTCTCATATCTTCAATGCCGGCCAAAAATGTTCCTTCACCAAAGAAGCCATGGTCAACTGCGATATCGAAGCAGCGGCCATTGTTAAATAAGCGCTTGAGGCGAATTGATGCATCAGACATTAAGTAACTCCATTTTCGCTGGTAATTTCTCGAACCCTGCAAGTAGTCTAGAACCATGTCACAGAGTTCAACCACCCCTGCAAAGCTTCCTTCAAATCAATTCGATCACTTTTACCGTGGCGGAAATCGCATTGGCGCTTTACGTCATGGCCCGGGCGGACCAATGCGCCCAGAAGAGTGGATTGGTTCGATCACAACTCGTTTTGGTGAAGCAGAGCAAGGATTATCAAGGCTAAATGATGGAACTTTGCTGCGCGATGCAATCAAGAGCGATGCTGATGGTTGGCTCGGCGCAGATCATGTAAAAAATTTTGGGTTGAGCACTGAGATATTAGTTAAGTTACTCGATCCAGATCAACGACTACCAGTTCACTATCATCCAAATAAAGCCTTTGCGAAAACTCATCTTGGTTTAGATCATGGCAAGACAGAAGCGTGGATAATTTTAGAAGCACCCACTGGTTCAGGTGTTGGACTTGGTTTTGCAGAAAAACAAAACAAGGAAGATCTGCTTAAACTTGTTCGTGCCCAAGATTCAGCGGCGCTACTTGCATCGCTTCGTCGCACTAAAGTTCAAGTTGGAGATGCAGTACTTGTCCCGGCTGGAGTTGCACACGCAATTGATGCTGGAATATTCGTACTTGAACTACAAGAGCCAACTGATTTATCTGCACTTCTTGAATGGGAAGGCTTTGCCGTTGATGGAATCAAAGACGGCCACCTTGGTTTAGGTTTTGAAACTGTTACCGATGCGCTCATGCTCAATCCGCTAACTGATTCTGAATTCGACTCGCTAATTACCCATAACGTCTTCTCAGGTGGATCACTGCGTTCGGTTTTGCCACTTAAATCTGATGGATATTTCCGCGCTCATCTAGCACCTGGCGCAGGCGATTTCCCTGCGGGATTTGCAGTTGCACTTGTTCTAGATGGAACAGGTTCAATTACTTTCGCAAATGCTCCTGAAATGGCGATCGCTAAAGGTGATGCAGTTGTGATTCCTTACAGCGCAGGTTCATATTCATTTGCAGGTGCAAACGCCATTGTTTGTCGTCCACCGTTGGCCGAATTGGCGCGCGTTGCGCCCTAAGCGCGGCAATTAACTATGTCTTCGCAAATTCTGATTGGCGTAGATATCGGCACTTCACGCATCAAGGCCGTAGCCACCGATACTGAGTTAAAGGTTCTCGCCGAAGATGCAGAACCAACTCCTTGGCGCCATGAGAAGAACACCAGCGATATCGATATGTTGTTGCTGGCTCAGACCGTTATCGCAGTTGCCGCCAAGGCTGCCGCAGCCGCAGGTGGAAAAGTCGCAGCAATTGGCTTTACCGGATTTAGTGAAACCGGTGTATTAATCGACGGAAAGGGCCATCCCCTTGCGCCCGGAATGGCTTGGCATGATCCCCGCGGCGTTACTGAACCAATTATTAGCGAGTTAGGTGATTACGAATTTAGAGCGCGTACCGGAACGCTTGTAAATGAGATCGCTTCAATTTCTAAAACACTTTGGCTCAATAAAGAGATTCCGGAAAGTCGCAAGGCTAAGCATTTCCTATCTGCACCAGAATGGGTTGCCTATTGTTTGGGAGCTGAATTAGTTAATGAACTTTCACTCGTAAGCCGTACTGGATTCTTTGATGTGGAAGCTCGCGCTCCCTGGCCTGAAGCTATGGCTTTAGTTGGTGGCGGCAATGATTTCTTAGCACGCTTAGTGGTTGCCGGTGAACCAATCGGAGTTGTAAATGACGAAGCACCAGAGGTATTACGTGGCGCAGTTATAACGATTGCTGGACATGATCACTTCACTGCGGCTTACTACTGCGGTGCGATTAATGAGGGTTCACTATTTGATTCAATGGGAACTGCAGAGGCGCTGCTTCGCACATTTAAAAAACCACTTTCGCGTGATGCCATCGCCGAACTTGCCGCAGCAAATGTTGGCTTAAGTTGTTCGGTAATTGCTGATCACTTTACATTGCTTGGTGCACTTCCAACTGGCTTAACTCTCGAACGAGTCTGTTCGCTAGTTGGAGTATCAACGCGCGATCAGAAAGTTGCACTCGGCGAAGCCGCACTCAAAATTGATCCTGCGGTCAGCGCTATGCGCGTTGTAAATAATTATCACGGACTATCGATAACTAATCTCGACGATGCAGTTTCACCAGCTGCACTTTTCCGAGCAACGACCGAGCATTTAATTGAGGATTCTGCTGCCATGGTTGCGCTTATTGAAAAGTTCACGGGAAAGGCGAACGATGTTGTAATCGCTGGTGGCTGGATAAAGAACCCGATGATTGCTAGCGCAAAAAATAAACAGTTTGGAAGTTATAAAGTTTCTGAGGCAACTGAGGCGGGCGCTACGGGTGCGGCACAATTTGCAGGGATAGCAGCAGGGATTTTTAAGCTGCAGCGTTAATTATTTGTACTGCTCAAGAGTCCAGGCGCGAACTCCGCCAGCAACTCCAGCTGCATTCGGAACAATTACAACTTCATCGCCCATACGATCGAGATCGGCTTGGCGAATACAGCGCGCATTTCCGCCACCGATATAAAGGCGATCCCACATAAATACTGGACGGAGTTCATCAACCATGGCGCGAATGCGACGTGACCAGAAAGCATTTCCGAGACGGCGACGTTCGTGTTCACCGATCCAAGTGTCATAAGTTGTAGCGCGACGAACTGGTGCGTGTGAAAACTCAATATGTGGTGAAAGTGAGCCACCATAGAAGATTGCGAACCCAAGTCCGGTGCCGAGAGTTATTACCACTTCATAACCAGAGCCAGAGATAATTCCTGCGCCGTGAACTTCTGCATCATTTAATACGCGGGTTGGCATTTCCAGTTTCTTACTTAAAGTGTTCTGCATATCAAATCCGCTCCATTGTTCTTGGAGTTCTGGATCGATCCTGGTGCGCGGACCAGCTTTGGTCATGTAATGCGGGGTTGAGATGACAACGCCGTGGCGAATCATTCCGGGCATACCGATGGTCGCGCGATAAGTCGCAGGAAGTGAATCGGATATTCCCTTTATCGTTTCGACAAAGCGATCAGGTGAAAGTGGATAAGGAGTTTCAACCCGGCTTGGCTTGGAATGCATTGTTCCTGATTCATCGAGCACGCAGCTCTTTAGAAAGAGTCCACCGCAGTCGACCGAGAGGGTTAAGCGTTCGTCATTTGCCACGGGCAAATTCTCCCACAACCGTTGCTACAACCGAAATTCGTATTTGTTTACGCTTATTTTCCGCGTTGGCCGTAGATATTTTGATATCGGTCGTACAACTTATCGACGCTCTCTTGATCAATTAGTTGAAGTGTTCCAAGTGTCTTTGCAATCCAAGTTGTCTTTGCGACATCTTCGCACATCACAGCTGATTTAACTGCTGCGGTTGCATCTTTACCGATTGAAAAAACGCCGTGGTTTTTCATAATTACCGCAGAAGAACGGTGTCCTGTAAGGGTTTCAACCACGCCTTTTCCAATTGCATCATTGCCGATTAGAGCAAATGGTCCAAGTGGAATTTCGCCGCCAAATTCATCAGCCATTGCAGTTAGCGCACATGGAATTGAGCTATGGATAGCGCTCCATGCTGCGGCGTAATTCGAATGAGTGTGAACAACTCCGCCTACGCCTGCCATGTGACGGTAGATGTACGCATGGGTATGGGTATCGCTAGAAGGAGAAAGTTCGCCTTCCAAAACATTTCCATCAAGATCGCAAATAATCATCTGCGATGGTTTTAGGTCCTCGTAACTAACCCCACTTGGCTTAATCATGAAACGCTTGCCATCGGACATTAACTCGGAAACATTTCCGGCGGTCCATGCCACTAGGCCATATCGCTGTAGGTCGATATTTAGCTTACAAACTTTTTCACGTAACTCTTTATCGGAACTCATTACATTCCCTCCGCAGATGTGAGAGCGCGATCGCGGATCGCGCGAAGTGAATGCATCGCACCATTGTGGCCGAAGCTTTCATAAAGATCGTTGTAGTGCTTATACAGATCGTTATATACCTTTGCGTTGGCTGGATTAGGTTGGTAACGCTCGCTGTCGACTCCACCCATGGCAGCGGCTGCAGTCTGGACATCTTTATATGCACCGGCTGCAACTGCGGCGTGAATTGCCGAACCAAGTGCCGGACCTTGCGCTGACTTGATAATTGTTATTGGCATATTTAAAACATCTGCGTAAATCTGCATTACAAAAGTGTTTTTGATCAGACCGCCAGCAGCAATAAATTCTTTAACTGGCACACCTGATTCATTAAAGGTCTGAACAATTTTGCGCGCACCGTAAGCCGTTGACTCGACGATCGCGCGATAAATCTCTTCAGGCTTGGTGGAAAGCGTTAAGCCCATGATCAAGCCAGATAGTTGGTGATCAACCAGGGTTGAGCGATTTCCGCTCTGCCAATCAAGTGCGACCAATCCATGCGCGCCAACAGGCTGGGCACTGGCTAGTTCAGATAAATAGGTATGAATATCTACACCCTTTGCCGCGGCTGCCGCCGTGTATTCGGCAGGTGCGTAGTTATTGGCGAACCATCCGAAGATATCGCCAACGCCAGATTGCCCGGCTTCGTAACCAAGTGCGCCATCGATAATGCCACCATCTACGACGCCACACATGCCAGGTACTTCAGCAAATTTTTCAGAGACCATCACGTGGCAAGTAGAGGTTCCCATGATCGCAACCATCTGACCGGGATTAACTGCATTTGCTGCAGCAGAAGTTACATGCGCATCAACGTTTCCAACTGCAACTGCAATTCCTTCAGGAAGTCCTGTCCACTTCGCTGCTTCAGCAGTTAACGATCCAGCGCAAGCGCCAAGTGCACCGATCTCGTGCTCTAACTTTTCAGAGATAAAGTTTTCAAACTTTGGATTAAGCGCTGCTAAATACTCCTTAGTTGGATACTTACCATCTTGATAAATACCTTTATAGCCAGCAGTACAAACATTTCGCACATATTTTCCGCAGAGTTGCCAGATGATCCAGTCAGCAGCTTCTACCCATTTATCCATCGCTTGATAAATCTCAGGCGCTTCCTCTAAAACTTGTAGCGCCTTTGCGAATTCCCATTCGGATGAAATCTTTCCCCCGTAGCGTGAGATCCATGGCTCTTTACGCGAATGCGCCAAATCGTTTATGCGATCGGCATGAGGTTGCGCAGAATGGTGCTTCCATAACTTTACGAAGGCATGTGGGTTCTTTGAAAATTCAGGAAGTTCGCATAGCGGTGTTCCGTCGCTCTTTACAGGAAGAATTGTGCACGCCGTAAAATCTGTGGTTATCCCAATTACTGATTTAGGATCAATTCCTGACTCCTTGAGAATTGCAGGAACGGTAACTTTTAAAACATCAACATAATCAGATGGAACTTGTAAGGCCCAATCTGGTGGCAACTTAACGCCAGAAGTTGGCAACTTATCTTCAACAACAGCATGTGGATACTCATAAACGGCTGTAGCAATCTCGGTTCCATCAGATACGCGCACCAATAAAGCGCGTCCGGAAAGGGTTCCGTAATCAACGCCAATTACATACTTCTTGTCTAAATCTTTTTTGGCTAAATCGCTCATTGAATCTGGCACTCGGAGAGCCTACCGCAGGGGTAATCGCTGCTGCTAGAGTTGAAAAAGTTAAATGTAAAAATAAAAAGGAGTTTCGATGACCGTCATTACAATTTTGGGCGCCGGCGGCAAAATGGGTAACCGCGTTACCAAGCCACTTCTTGATACAAAGAAGTATGAGCTTCGCTTCGTCGAAAAATCAGAAGCCGGACAAGCGCGTATTCGCGAAGCCGGACATACCGTAATGGAATTAGATAACGCTCTTAAAGGAACTGATGTAGTTATCTTTACAACTCCCGATGCATTGGTGCGCCAGATCTCTGATGAAGTTGTTCCGAAGTTAGATCCGGGAACCAAGATTCTCTTCCTCGATCCAGCGGCAATTGCTGCAGATCGCGTAAAACATCGCGCCGATATTTCATGCTTTGTCTGTCATCCAACTCATCCGCCAGTATTTAGTTTGCTCGGCGAAACTGATCCCGCTGCACGTCGCGATTATTGGGGCGGCGGCCTGGCAACTCAAGCTTTGGTTTTTGCCATCGCCTGGGGAACAGAAGAAGAAGCAGATCTAGTTGAAACTATTGCAACTGAGATGTTTGCACCGATTAGCGCTAGCCATCGCATCACTGTTCAACAGATGGCACTACTTGAACCAGCGCTTAGCGAAACTTTAATAAATGGTTGTGTTGAAGTAATTACCCAAGGCCTGCAAAAGGTAATTGATCTTGGAGTCCCCGAAGCTGCCGCGAAAGATTTCTGTATGGGTCATCTGCAAATCAGCATCGCGCTCTTATTTGAAGAACTTAATTGGAAGTTATCTGATGGCGCACTCATGGCTTTAAAGAACGCTCAGGGTTCGCTCTTCCGTGATGATTGGGATGCCATCTTTAAACCAGAAAATGTTCTAGCCAGTGTTAAGCAAATAACTGGTGGAGATAAGTAATTAAATGAAACTTGGCTTCTCCAGTTTCACTATTCCATGGGCGGTCGGCGGGATTGATCCTGACCATCCAGTGTCGATGACCGCCCTCGAACTATTGGAGCGCGCGCACCAGATACAAGCCGATGTATTGCAGATTGCCGACAACTTACCGATCGGCAGGCTCGGGGACGAGGAATTAGCAGAGTTAAAGGCGCAGGCTGATCGATATTCGATTTCTTTGGAAGTCGGAACCCGCGGAATCAAAACGGAGAATATTGCGAATTTTCTGCGCATCGCGCAAAAGTTAGGTTCTCCAATCTTGCGAATAGTTATCGATAGCAAAGGGCACGAACCCACGATTCCAGAAATTGTTGAACTCTTAAAACCATTCGAGAGTAAATTTAAAGAAGCGGGGATCAAATTAGCGATTGAAAATCATGATCGCTTAACTTGCGCCGAATTTAACGAGATCATTGATCAGCTAGGTTCTGATTGGGTCGGGATATGTCTAGATACTGTTAACTCGCTCGGTGCAGTTGAAGCTCCCAATACCGTTATTCCGGCACTTGCTCCACGCGCGATAAATGTACATATGAAAGATTTCGAAATTATTCGCACTAATGGACAGATGGGTTTTACTGTTCGAGGTACTGCGCTCGGTGAAGGGCGGCTCGATGTTGCACAAGTTATACAAGCTGTTGGTGGAACTAAGTGCGAGATAACTGCAGTTGTTGAACTCTGGACTCCGCGCCAAGATAGTTATGAGGCAACTGTCGCGCTAGAAAGCGAATGGGCAAAGATCAGTGTTGCCAACTTGCGAAAATCGATAGGATCTTAATTATGGATTTAAAGGGCTATGACGTAGTCGTAACTGGTGGCAGCGGCGGAATCGGCTCTGCGCTGATCGCTGGGCTTGTGGCTGCACGTGCAAACGTCTACAACCTTGACTCGCAAAGCCCCGCGAATTCAGAAGCAACTTTTTATAAAACAGAGTTAACCAGCGAGCTATCTGTTAAAGAATCACTTTCAAAAATTGAAAAAGTTGATGCCCTAATCGTCTGCGCGGGTATTCAGTTGGTCGGAGCAGATTCAAAAATTGCAGATGTTTCTCTCGAAACCTGGCAGAAAACTCTTGATGTAAATATGACTGGTGCATTTCTCTCTGTTAAGCATGCGATGCCAAGTTTGATTAAATCTGGTCGCGGTTCGGTTATCTTGATCGGATCTCCCACTGGCATGACAATGGAAGGCGCCGGTTACACAGCATATGGAGCATCAAAGGCCGGAATGATGGCGCTTTCGCGCATCATTGCTGTCGATTACAAAGAAAAAGGTATTCGCTCCAATGTGGTTGTTCCTGGAACTATGGCAACCCCACTCATTCAAAAAATATGGGATGACCCGGAGAAAGGCCCGGATTTAATTCGACGTACACCGCTTGGGCGAATGGGAAAGCCAAGTGATTTAGTTGGCTTAGTTAATTGGTTGGTTTCAGATCAATCTTCATTTGCAACAGGTGCGTTCTATGCAGTCGATGGCGGAATGACCGCGCGATGATTAAGAATTTTTGGCCCGATACCCAAAGGGTCGAACATGCTGGATTTACCTTAGATGTTGCTCGTGCTGCGATTCGAAACGTTACTTATCAAGGAGTTCAAATTATTGATCTCCTCTATACCGCGATACGCCCATGGGATTGGTCAACCCTAGATCCTGATGAACATCGCGAAGAAGTTGAGGTTGTTGGCGAAAACTGCATAGTCACAATTACTGATATTTTCAAAGACGCGATGCAAGGTAAAACGGTTATAACTCTTCAACCAACTGGAAAATTCACGGTCAATTATGAATTAAGTGGTTTAGGAAAATTTGAAGTAAATCGTTGGGGAGTTTGCTTCTGTCTCCACTCAGGTGACTGGATGGAATCCACTGTAAGTGCTTCCGGAAACGAATACCAATTAATGCCAGAGATTTCTCCACAGCGCGTTATAGATGGCGTAACTCAGGGACTTTTCCCGGCAAGCAATGAGATGTACTTCGTGGCACCAGATAAACGCTCGCTAAAAGTTATTTCAACTGGAAAAATCTTAGAAGCTGAAGACCAGCGCAACTGGACCGATAACACTTACAAAATCTACAGCGGATCATTAGCTGAACCCCGTCCATTTGTAATTGAAAGCGGAGTTACCTGGGAGCAAAACGTAGAGTTTGAAATAAGCCCATCAAGAGGCGCTCTAGAAGACGGCACAAAAATCGTCGCAAAAGTTATTCCTTCGCTTCCGCGTATTGGGCTGCAATTCAACGGCGAAGCGCTGCTTTCAAATGATGACCTAGAAAAGGCGCTATTTATCCTCGATATCGACCATCTTCGCGTCAATGAAGAATCACTAACTGCGCAGAAGATCGCAACAGTTAGTAAGAGTGGACTTACCCTAGAAGCCGCCCTTCTCTCATCTCATAAAGGCGCTGAGTTATCACGAGAAGTCGAAAATTTAAGTGCGCGAGTACCTGCTGGATCGCGACTCTTAATTCATCGCGAGGGCCGCGAGATAGTTCAGGCTGAGGACTTACCAAAAAATAAGTCGCTGAATAGTTACATTCCTGGAACCGATGCTTACTTGGTCGATCTCCACCGAAATAAATATAACTTCGGCGATGCGGTTTCCTACTCAATGGTGCCAACGATACATTCATCAGACCTAGAAACTATTTTTAAAACTTTATATACACAACGTGAATCGATTGAATTTGTCAAGAAATTTATTGCACAACAAGTTTCAGTATCTCCAATAACTTTCTCTACACGCGGAAATCCCGAAACGGGTCACGCGCGCGAAAGCCGAATTAATTTTGCTCAACCAGCAATGGCGCAGCAAATTAAAAACTTATCTGCAGCGGCTTGGACCTTAGGTTCTGTCTTGGCACTTGCCAGCGCCGGCGCATATTCTGGAACCTGGCACGAACTCTTTGGCGAATACGGAGTTATTTACTCAGACGGTACTGCGATAAAATTTTCTCCAACTTTTCACGCACTTGCCGCACTCGGTGCCCATCACGCAAATGAAATTACAATCGCAGCTGCGCAAGATAATTCATGGGTTGCTTTTGAAGATCGCGAAACACGCAAGATGGTTGTCGCATCACAACGTCCTTGGCCAGTGGAAATAACCTCAAAGATCTTGGCCGGCTATAAAACTATCCAGAGTCTGCACGCCGATGAATGCGATAAGGCGAGCCAGATCATGGATTGGTGGTCATATGCTGAGATAAACCCGCTAATCGGCGACCTACCTCTTTCCATGACCCCATTTGAAATCCTCCTGCTACGCGGGTAATCGGGATAAATAACGCTGTTTTCTGCCACTAGTAACAGTTCGGTAACGATCGATTTTTCGCCAAAAAGCCCTTTTATTAGGCGGGGCGCCTATGTAGTATCGGTGGCGCTTGACCCCACCTATAGGAGGAAATACATATGGCAAAGCTTTTCTCACGCCGCACTGCAGCAATTGTTGCTGTAGCTGCAGCGTCAATGCTTGTGCTCTCTGCATGTTCAAAGAGCTCTAGCGGCAGCGACAAAGTTGCTGTTTCACTTATTACGAAAGATCAGTCAAACCCATTCTTCGTTGCAATGATCAAGGGTGCTACCGAAAAGGCTAAGTCTCTCGGTGTAGACCTAACTGTTGCTTCAGGTAAGGATGAATCAGACTATGCAGGTCAGATCGCAGCAATCGAAAACGCTGTATCTGCAAAGCAAGCTGGTATTTTGATCGTTCCGGTATCTACAGAAGTTAACGCAGCAATCACCAAGGCCCGCGATGCAGGTCTATTCGTAATTGCGCTTGACACACCACCAGATCCTGCTGACATCGTTGACATCACATTCGCAACAGATAACTTCGAAGCAGGAAAGCTCATCGGTCAGTGGACTGCTAAGAAGCTTGCTGGCAAGAAGGCAACAATTGCACTTCTCGACATCTTCGATGATCGCGTTGTATCAGTTGACTACAACCGCGACAACGGATTCCTTTCAGGTATGGGAATCGACGTCAAGGATCCAAAGAAGATGGGTGACGAAGCCAAGACTGGCAAGTACTCAGGTGGCGACTACGAGATCGTTGGAAACGTAGCAACCGGAGCTAACGAAGACGGTGGACGTACCGGTCTCGAGAAGCTTCTTGCTAAGAACAAGAAGATCAACGTTGTTTACACAATCAACGAACCAACTGCTATCGGTGCATGCGCTGCTGCTAAGGCTGCTGGCGTAAAGCTCGACGCAATGGTTTCTGTTGACGGTGGTGGAGCCGGTATCGGCGCTGTTAAGTCAGGTTGCATCAATGCGACTTCACAGCAGTACCCACTATTGATGGCTGACCTTGGTGTTCAGGCTATCTACGACATCGTGAAGAACGGTACAAAGCCATCAGTTTCTGAAGGTCTTGACTTCTTCAACACAGGTGTCAAGTTGATCACTGATGACCCACAAGATGGCGTTCCATCAGAGACAACCGAATACGGTCTAGCAAACGCTTGGGGTTAATCCCTAATCTTTAGTGAATAACTAAAGAAAAGTGTTTGAAAAGGGCGGCTGCTTCGGCAGCCGCCCTTTTCAACTAGATCTCTTTTAAACGCTTTAAATAACAGAATAAAAGCAATAGGATTTCCGAATAAGTTTTCCAACTTAGTTTTGATCAAAGTCGAAACGCTCGGTTAGTTCGTTATCTGAAAGGACCACAAGTGAGTCAAGATAGGGCCGCATACGATGCAGCCGCGGAGTTCCAAGACCGCGTATCTGTAAGCCAGAAAGTCCAAGCAACTCTCCACAAATACCCTTGGCTGAGTTCAGCGTTTGTGCTTATCTTCGCATCAATTGTTTTTAGCTTTTTCAATGAAAACTTTTTAACACCATCTAACTTTTCACTTATTTTGCAACAGGTTGCAATCGTTGGTGCAGTGGCTGCAGGTCAAACAATTATTATTTTGACCGCTGGTATCGATCTTTCTTGCGGTGCTATCGCAGTTTTCTCATCAATGACTATGGCAAAGCTCGTTCAAGGAACTCCCGGTGAAGGACATCCTGCCGGCTTATCTATTTGGCTAGCGTTCCCAGCCGGACTTCTGATCGGCATGCTCGGTGGCGCAATTAACGGCTTCCTAGTTACCAAGGTAAAGCTGCCACCGTTTATCGTTACCTTGGGAACATTTAACGTATTCGTTGCGCTAACTCTTACCTTAACCAAGGGAACGGTTCCTGCCATTGAGATGGACCCATTCCTGTTAACTCTTGGACACTACGTAAATCTCGGCCCATTCCGCATTACTACAGGCGTTCTCTTTATGATCGTGATGTACTCGTTCCTCGCCTTCGTACTTCGCTACACCGGATGGGGCCGCCACGTATACGCAGTTGGCGATGACATCGACGCAGCACGTCTTGCGGGTATTTCAGTAAACCGCGTATTGATGAGCGTTTATGTAGTTGCAGGTTTGATCTTCGCACTCTCTGCTTGGATCGTAATTGGCCGCGTAACCGTAGCTAGCCCGAACACCGGACCTGATCTAAACCTCGACTCGATCACTGCGGTGGTTATCGGAGGAACTTCTCTATTCGGTGGGCGCGGCACGATCTTCGGTTCGCTCATCGGGGCGATTATCGTGGGTGTTTTCCGCAATGGTCTAACCCTTGCTGGCGTAGATCTTTACTACCAGCTCCTTGCAATCGGACTTCTAATTATCTTCGCAGTCACAGTTGACCAATGGATCAGAAAGGCACGTAAATGAGTAAGGCCCCTATCCTGCAAGCAGTCGGAGTAACCAAAAATTACGGACGCGTTATCGCACTCGATGGCGCAGATCTTGAACTCTTTCCTGGTGAAGTTCTCGCAGTAGTTGGCGATAACGGTGCTGGTAAATCAACACTTATCAAGTGTCTTTCAGGTGCTGAAACTCCTGATGAGGGTCAAATCCTTCTTGACGGAGCTGTAGTTTCATTTAAACGTCCGCAAGATGGGCGCCATGCTGGTATCGAAACTGTGTATCAAACACTTGCCGTGGCACCTGCGTTAGATATTGCATCAAACCTGTATCTAGGACGCGAAATACGTAAGAAGGGTCCGCTTGGATCAATCTTTAGAATGCTAGATGGTTCCGGAATGCGAAAAGCTGCGAAGGATCACATCTCAGCCCTCGGCATCGGAACAATTCAAAATATTTCTCAAGCAGTTGAAACGCTTTCGGGCGGACAGAGACAAGCGGTTTCGGTTGCTCGCGCTGCCGCATTCGGTCAAAAGGTAATTATCCTTGATGAGCCAACGGCCGCCCTTGGTGTTCGTGAATCACGTCAGGTGCTCAAACTCATTGAGTCACTACGCGACCGAGGAATGCCAGTTATTTTGATTTCACACAACATGCCTCAGGTCTTTGAAGTTGCAGATCGCATCCAGGTTCAACGCCTCGGAAAGCGCGCTGCAGTCGTTACTCCAAAGACCCACGCTATGAACGATGTTGTTGCAATCATGACTGGTGCAATGACAGTAGACAAGAAAGACCAAGCGCTTTCGCCAGTTCGTTAATCGCTAGATCGTATTAGAACAATGGCCACACCGGTTCATATCGAATCGGATGTGGTCATTGTTGGTTCTGGCATAGGTGGAGCGACTACCGCATATGCGCTGGCCAATAAGGGAGTAAAGACGCTGGTTTTAGAGCGTGGTGAGCGTATGCCGCGCGAACCAGAGAACTGGTCTCCATCAGAAATCTTTATGAAGACCCGCTACAAGCCCAACGAGAAATGGGTTGATGAAAAAGGTAAAGAGTTTGTTCCGGGAGTTCATTACTTCGTCGGAGGAAACAGTAAAGTTTATGGCGCATCACTACCGCGCTTTAGTCGTTATGACTTCGGCGTCATCAAACATCAAGAAGGTATATCGCCTGCTTGGCCCTTTAGCTACGACGACCTTGAACCGTATTACTACGATGCCGAAGAGCTATATCGGGTACACGGGGATGCGCAAAACATTTATGGCAACGATCGCAAAACCCCATTTCCATATCCTGCGATGAAGCACGAGCCATACGTTGAAGAACTTGGAAAACGACTTGCTAAAGCTGGAGTATTTCCCCATTCAAATTCCATGGGAATTGATTTAGGACCTGGTGGAAAATGTATTCGCTGTAAGACCTGCGATGGTTTTGTTTGTAAATTAGATGCTAAGAGTGATGCCGAAGTAAATGCGTTAAATCCTGCGATCGCAACTGGAAATACAACTCTAATTACCTCAGTTCACGTCACTCGTATCGTTTTATCAGACGATGGCAAATCAGTTAGCCATTTAGAGGCAACTCGCGGCGATGAGCCACTTGAGATTTACGGAAAGAAATTTGTTATCTCAGCAGGCTCTGTAAACACAGCGGCACTGTTGCTTCGTTCTGGCGTTGCCAATTCATCTGATCAAGTCGGCCGCAACTTTATGATGCATAACAACAGCCATATCGCCGCCGTTGATCTGCGCCGCAAAAACGATGTCACTT
>Ga0214923_10002623_pt1 | contig 23610 bp, 29 predicted proteins | sample LL1510_MetaG_FD_177993 | JGI IMG/M metagenome (GOLD analysis project Ga0214923, IMG submission 177993) | Freshwater microbial communities from Lake Lanier, Atlanta, Georgia, United States - LL-1510 | ecosystem: Environmental > Aquatic > Freshwater > Lake | place: USA: Georgia | collected...
ATTTGCATGGCGAAATGAATGACAATGAATAAATTGACCATTGATAACAAAACCACAACGAACATCGCCAACACCCAACCATTCAATATCTGTCCAGAAAATTTGCGCTTTTGCTAAATCTAAAATTGCTCCAGATGGACCAGTGCCATCTAGTTTATCATAATTCCAGCCTGTCTGGACTGCTGGTGTGTCTACAACTGAGCCAGTTACAATAGACCTTTCAACAAAACTGATTGTATTTCCAGATTGTTCTAAAAAGATTCCGTTGTTTGCACCAAAGTATCCAACACGTTGTCTTAAATTCTCCTTCGCTTCATTCATCACCATAGTGTTCAAAATCAGTAACGATTTTCCTGGTTGATAAGACATAACTTTTGTCGTTTCACGAATAATTTCATTATTTGCCGCACCATTCGTCAAAGTTAAACTAATTAGACCTTCATTTGATGAAAATGCATAAGTTGTATTTGCAGTATTTGCAGTCGCCCAAAGACCATTGTCTTTATAGCGATGTGACGAATCAAAAAGCGTTAATGGTGTTGATACTCTCAATCTACCAAATGCATCGGTTGCAACGCCTGTCGGATTTGCTGCGCTAATCCGATTGCCGTATTGATCGGCAAGCATGATAACATCAAAAAGTGTTTTTGATTGGTCTAAGTATTGTTGAGTATTTTTATTAAATTGTGCCATTTATCGTTGCCATCCTTTGATTACGTCAGGCGAAAAATTCGCATAACTGAATTGCAGTCTGTCTACCAGTTTAACTGCGTTTCCTTTTAGTTTATCGATAGCAACATAGCCTTCGACGCCCGTGACTTCATATCCATTCTTTGTCATTAAGAATGTGTTTAATGTTTTCACTTCGTCTAGTTTCTTAATCAGAATCAACTTTGCCTCAGCAAGTAAATTCATCATCGTAAAGATGTTTTCGAGTGCTGTTTTGTTTTTTGCAGAGAAAAATCTCAAAATGCGATTACGTTTAAGGGTGACGGACAATTTACCCTTTTCGCTCTTCTTATTTTCTTCTTCTTTTGCATATACGTCTTGTATGTAATCGATCAACTCTTGAACATGCTTTCTTACGTTTGTAATTTGTAGTCTTGCTCTTATCTTAGTATTGTTAAATGTCTTAATACGCATCAAGAGTTCTTCATCGTCTTTAATTGCATTTAGTATCGTAGCGTCTAACTTCTGAAATATTTTACCTGCTTCGGATAGAATTGCCGTCACTTTATCAGTTTCTTCTTTTGTCATTGTTGCTTTACCAGATACATCATGGTAATTTACATCTGTCATCCACACATTCTTATCTTTCTTCAGCATAGACAAAATATCTTTACCAAAAACCGCCTTCATCGATTCAAAAGTATCGCCTTCGTAAAACGTATGCCACACAATGCCAATTTTAGCGGATTTGATACTTCTAGCAAGTTCACTATTTGAGGGAACTGCGTATACGATTGTGTTTGGATGAAAAGTCACAAACTCTTCGCCTTCGATTGTGACAGTCTTTAAATCTGATTGGGTGAAGAGTAAATCACCTTGAATAACACCTTTGATTCCCAACTTTGGCAGCCACATTAAACATGCCTTGAGTTTATCTGCTAAATCGTCCGAAGTGTCATCATCAATTTCTGCAAATGTTTTGTATATTTTTGGATTCTTGTTGAACACACCTTTCTTTGCGACGAAAAATTTTCCGTCACCAGGGTCTTGTCCAGCAAAAACAGCCGGCGCACCATCCCACTTTGTGGTTACATTAACCTTTTGTGTGGAGTGCCCGGCTAGCATGTCACGAACAGCACGAAGAGCATTGATGCTATCTCTTGCTCCGTTCACGCCTTTATTGAGGACATCATCCTCGGCGTGTTCCATATGTACGTTTTTTTCTTCTACTAAAAAATCCTTGAATTTTAACATTAAATTTCCATCCATTAGATGGAATATTTATAATATCATCTCCTCATAGACGCCTGATCTTTGGCTTCTTCTTCGGAAAAAATAGGCACAACATTTGACTTATGCAAAGTACCAATACCAATTACTTTGTCACCGGTATAGATTTTTGCATTTAGTTTAGCGGTTGAACCCTCAAATGTGTTTAATGAAGGATAATGTTTAGTTTTTCTTATCTGAGGCTTAAGTTCTTGCCAAGCCTTTATGTCTTTGGGTATTTTGACATTTATTCTATGTTTTTCTACAATTGCTTCCCATTCGGCCTGCAATTGCCTTTGTTTTGCATTAGGCTTTTTCTTTTTTGATCGGCAATAAGTATGGATAATCATTATGTATCACATTAAGTAGTATAGTTTCTAAAATATCAGTATTTTTATAATCAAAAAAGTTGCTGTAATAGTCTATTTCAATTTCATTTAAACTTGAACCTTTTTCAACATGCTCTTTAATCCATTTTTTTATGTACTGAGTGGATGGTATCATATAAGCGCCAATATTGTAATAATAGTTGATTGAATTTTTTGTGACTTCATAAAAAACTCCTTTAGCACATTACCGCTATTTTATTATTATATGTTATTGTCGGATATTTGTCAATAGTGTTGTAAAAAAACAACATCAAACTTTGAAATCATTAAAATTTCTCGTTTGCCTCTCTCTTTTTCCAAAGGAAGTTTTGTCGAAAGCGGGCTCATCATCTTGTCCGCCATCTAAAATATCAGTTTGTGCTGATTGCTCTACATCATAGAGCCTCATTTTTGCTCTATCGACACCAATAACAAATCTTTTATTTGTTGTTGGATCATTATATCTATTTTTTAACTGTTTGACCATAATTTGATTTAAATCTTCCAATTCTTCGCTCGAAATCAGTGCAAACATTAAATCGGCAGTTGCAGGAAGACCAAACGATTCTGAGGTATCTGTGAGTTCAACATCGGTGTTTTGATAGCCGCCTCTTGTTGTTTGTGTTGCAGACACAACAGGAATGTTGTATTCAACGGAAAGGCCTCTCAATTCTTCTGCTATGGCTTTAATAAAGGTATAAGAATTAATTGAAGCGCCCATTTTCATTCTAGATGATGAGCAAATATTCAAGTAATCAATGTAAATAATGTCAGGCATAAATTGCCTTTTTAATTTTAATTCGTTTAAAAGATGTTTAAAATGTGTCGCATTCGCGGATGCAGTTGGATATTCTTTGATAATTAATTTGCCCGTTGTCTTTTCTCGAATACGATCTACTTTTTTCAAATATGTTTCCTTAGATAATCCAATAAGGCGATCTACTTCGACATTCATCAAATTGGCATCGATTCGTTCTGCAATACGTTCTTCGGCCATTTCGAGTGTTATGTATAAAACGTTCTTACCAATTGATAGATTTGCTGCTGCACAATGACACATAAATAAAGATTTGCCAACACCAGTGCCAGCAAGAACAATGTTCAAAGATTTAGGAGGTAAACCACCCTTTGTGATGCGATTCATATAATCTAAGTCAAAAGGTATTCTCTTTTCAATCTTGTGATAGAAATCATATCGATTCTCAGCATCATCAATAAAATCGTGCCCAACATGATGATCAAATGATACAGAAAGTGCGTCTGCAAGAATTGCAGGAATTGCACCTTTGTCGAGTTTCTCTTTTGTGTTTTTGCCATCTAAAATTTGAATTGACTGCATGATTCCATTGTAGATTGCTTTGTCTTGACAAAATTTTTCTGTTTCATCAACCAACCAATTACTATCACCAATGTCTACGCTATCGCAAATTTCTTCAATGAGTTGAAGAGTTTTTTTGTGCTGATCGTCAGTCAGATTAACCTTTTCATCAACTTGAATTTTCAATGCTTCTTTAGTAGGCATTGAATTGTACTTCAAAACGTAGCCATGAATTTGATCAAATAAAAGTTTTTCGGAAGATTCGGAAAAATATTCTCCTTTTATGAAAGGTAAAACTTTTCTTGTGTAACTATCATCCAATATCAGATGTTTGAGTATTTTTTTCTCTAAGTTCATCGTTATATCTTTTCTCTGCTTCAGTTAATGAGTGGTGCAATAAATCATTCATGATTTCACCTAAAACTTTTTCAAACTCTTGATTTTTCTTTAGGTGTTTGTGTTCACTAATTATCTCATAATTGAAGCTGATTGTAAATGTCTTGTCTTCATTTTCTTCTTCTGGAACACGAATTTCTCCAAAATGAAATTCAACATCTTTGTATTCGCCTTCGACAATTTTGATTGTTGCAACAACATCTAAATCTCGGTAACGAATATCCGTTTCGGTAATAATATAAGATTCATTAATTTTCATTTATTTCTCTTTTTAAATTTCATCAAATGAAATATAGGAATATGATTTGGCACGATCAGAATTTAAATGATCCGAAAGAACTATATCAAAAGCAATTGTAATTCTTTCTTTATTTTCCAAATGTTTGGTTGTAAAATGAGGAACAAAAGAAGGAAATATTGTTATTTTTGACATTTCGTTTTTGCTTTTAAACGATTCGTTTAAATCGTAAGGGAATTCAGGATTTGCGTAACACGTTGAAGTGTTTTGTGTTGTTACACAAACATGACCACTTAAGTAACCAGTAGAATTTCTAGAGTGAAGATGCGGTTTAATTTCTTCACCTTTTCTTAGGATATTCATCCAACATTGAATACTCGTCGATTTTCTAGGTATATTTAATAATTCCAAATATAGTATATAATTTTTTAAAATTTCTTCTTTCAGTTGTTCAATTTCTTTAGTTTTCCAATTTAGAACATTATAGTATCTGTATTTTGAAGTTGTGCTGTCATAACCAAGCCCTGTGCCACCATCAGTAAGATTTTTTTCTTCAACTTGAATATTTTTTATTTCAGGCTCTTTATTTAAAAGAGTTTGTCCTAATGTATCAAAATTCAAAGCATTAATATAGTTTTCTAAAATAAAATAATTCCATGTTTGAGCAAAAGGTGTTCTTGATTCTTCACTTTTAAAATTAATCACCATCGGTTTCTTCATTCAAATCTCCATTGATTGATTCTTGTCCATACAAAAACTCTTTCTTACATGCATCATCAATTTGATCTAGCACTTCTTTAGTAAAGTATTTTTCGGGCTCTTCGTTGATGTTCTTACCAAAAATTTTAGTGCCATCAGGAAGCTCATATCGAGTGGACACTTTTTTGATAATGTTATACTTCTCTGCAATGTCGAGCAATCCGTAATAACGGTCTAGGCCTTTGCTGTATGTGATTTTTACCTCGACAACTGAGTTTTCTTTCGTTAAACGTGATTTGACGAGTTTTGCTTTTACAATATTACCAACAACTTCAGTACCATCTTTATCTTTCTTCTTTGAAAGAAATACGATTGTAGATGCGGTATACTTAAGACCAGAACCACCAGACATTTCTTTTGTTGGAATGTATGCGCCAACCACATCGTACACATGGTTAGTCACAAGCAATGGCACACCAATCTTTGCAAGTTTCAGATTGAGTACACGAAATGTTGCTTTGAGAATAGAAGCCTTTGTCATGTCTTTGGTTTCTTTACCCTCTGCGGTATCTTCCATTTCTTTAGTAGAAGATAACTGCCCAAGAGAATCTAGAACCATCATCATTGGCTTACGTTTCGCTTCAGATTGTGCGGAATATTTTTCTATAATCTGTAGCGCAGTATGACGAAACTTTTGAATAGTATCTGGTTCAGAAATGATAACACGTTTCGTATCAACTCCACGTGCCTCCATCATTTGTTTTGTAACCGCAGCTTCAGTGTCAAAGTAAATTACACCACCATCAGGATTAACATCTAAAAATTGCTTGATGACGCCGAGCATGAAAAATGTTTTGCCAGTTGCTGATTCACCAGCGAAGGCCGTGACTTTGTTGTTGGGCACTCCGCCGTATACACTTCCACTAAGCAGAGCGTTGAGAGCGTATGAGCCAGTATCAATGCAACCGCTAAATTCAGCACTAGCGTTCCCATCAGCAAGAATTTTAGTATCCTCATCTTTTAGTTGCTCCACTAAATCATTAAAAAAGTTTGACATAATAACCTTTCATAAATTATGATGTAATATTATCTAGTTCATTCTTTGTCATAGGCACAGGTTCAAATCCAGCCGCATCTATAACATGCGGCTGTTTTTTAACGTATTGATTCAAGGAATAATTTGCTGCTATTACAAGTAAAACTGCCAATGGATCAAATACTAAAACTAACAGTATTATAACAAATTTCACAGCAGAACTCAAATGATCCTCAGCATCTTCTCCATATATGATTTCTGCTATGTATTTTAGAGGACCAACTTCTGCTTCAACTTTGCGAACTTCGCCACGTATTGGTGCTGCTTCCTCATTAAGTTGATTGATTTTTTTCTGTTCCATTTCAATCTCGGAAATAAGTGATGCACGTTCTTTGCTTTGACTTTTCCGAAGATTAACCGCTTTGTCTGCCCCCTTTTCATCTTTACTTCGAATCATAACCTGTTCTACTGCATCATCAAGTTGTTTAAGTGCTTTTCGATTAATATCAATATTTTCTTTTGAGATTTTAATTTTTTCATCAATTAGCGATATTTTTGATATCACATCTGATGAGATTGCTCCTTGATCAATATGTGCTTTTGACAAGTATCCAAAAATACCCAAAGATGTAATTATCATTAAGATAATTGTAGCACACATAAAATAATATTTCAACAGTTTAGGCGATTCGTTCCAATTTTTGTATAGCCAAGATACCACTATAAGTTTTGCTGCCTCTAATGATCCACCCATAATTGCAATGGGTATTGGAGATGCTGCAAATATTGCTATAAGTCCAACTACAGAATAATATGCAGCAATAGAGGACAATAAAATTGCACACGCAAGAGTAATTAAAGAAAACCACATATTAGCGTGTCAACGAAAGAACTTTATCAATTTGTTCTTGTATTTTTTCTTTTCTGTTTGGCCAGTAAATATATTCCTTCTCTGGATTTTTCATAAGATTTACAAGCAATGGCATAATCAATTGTTCTAATTCTTTCAATTTTGATTTCGTTTCAATTTGAAGTTTTTGTCTTTCTGCGTCAAGCCCTAATTTTCCTTCATTGTATAATGTTAAGACTTGATCTATTTTATTTTCAACTCTAGCAAGTGCTTCATTTGACATAGAAACACTTTCCCGAATAACCTCAGTTTCTAAAGTGTTTTCATCAACAACAACTTTTAATTCACCTTCATCTACCGCACTGAAACCAAAATCTTCTTGTTGTCTTAAATATTCTGATGGAATGTTTGATGTTAAAGTCATGAGAAAAAACTCTCTAAAGTAGATTTCTTTTCCGTTGTCCAACCCATTGTTGCGACGATGCTTTTTAATGGTTCGATATATGCTTTTTCAAATTGTGTATCGTAATCGATATATTTTTCAAGATTAAATTCTTTCGGCAAAATATTCATAACAGAAAAAACATTTTCTTGAATTGGATTAGGAACTTTCATGTAACAAAATTTAATTTTGTCACCATCTCGTATGAATTGATATTTCTTTTGAAGTTTGTGCTTTTCAATCATGTGATTGAAAAGTATTGCACCACGAACATGAATTGGTGTTCCTTTTGCATATAAACTTACACCATCTTTATATTTAGTGATGTCACTAACACCTCTTGGAAATGAAATATCTTCAAACGGTAGCTGTTTGAATTCTTTACGAAATGATTCAATAAAATTTTGAAACTCGGATTGATCGCCTTTCATTACGAGTTTCATTGCAGATTTAATTTTATCACGACATACCGATGGTGTTGAAGATTTGACAGCTTCAATTCCCATCATTTTCATTTTTGGTTCTGCATAACGAACATCTTCAGAATCATAAACATTCAGAATGTAACGCTTCTTTGCAGTCCAAATTCCTTTGTCGGCAATGACCTCTCGCTTCATTTGCATCTTTTGTGCAAATGCATTCATGTAATCTGCCAGTTCTTGATATGACTTATCGATGAATGGTTCTATTTTTTCTTTACAAATTTTGTCGATGAAATCAACAACCTTTTCTTTTTCCTGATTCTTTGATCGATAGACCATATCCACCAACGGACCAAGATGGAGGTATACAGAATCTGTATCCGATGCAACAACATAATCAACTCCTTCACTATTCAATATTTTATTCATATATCTATTCAGTTTGTTTTCAATCCAACGAATAGATAATTGCCCAGACAATGTGATTGCCTCAGCTTGTCGAATGTCAAAGAATCGAAAGTATTGATTACCAAGAGCGCCATAAGCAGAATTCAATTGAACCTTTTTAGCCAACTGAAGGTTTTTGTATTTCGATATATCTTTTTCTATTTCGAATCTTTTATTTTTTTCTTTGGTTTTTTCCAGTTCTCTCTGCGCTTCAATCATCTTCTTTTTATATAGAACACGATCATCATACATCATTTGCATCATTTCTGGAAGAAAACCTTGAACATCTTTACGAAAGTGATGGCCATTTGCCGCCATAACATGTTCGTCATCCTGTTCATACTTTCTGTCTAGTAAATCTTCAATAGTAACGCTAGTGTGTTTACCATTTACAATTGTTTCAGGAGAAACGTTGTATTGCATGATTAAGTGTGGATACAAGCTATTCAAGTCGAACGAAACTACCCAATTATACATGCCAGGCTTTGGCTCTTTGACATAAGCACCAGCGTATTGTGCATCTTTACTTGTGGTGACATTTTGAGGAACAACAATATTCTTTTCAATCAAATGATTATGTATCAAAGTATCCCACATGCGGACTTGCGTGAATACGTCAGTCATATTCACTTTTGCATCATATGCAAGTGCGAGTGCCATTTCAATCAATTTCATTTTGTCTTCGAGGCGGTCGACAAGTTCCACATCTTTGATGTTATACTCAATAAATTTCTGATAGTCTTGTTTATACAGTTGGTGCAGTGTTTCATATTCAGAGTAATCTAATTTCTGTTCGCCTAATTCGATATTTGCAATCGTGTCTAGTCGATAGTTTTCTTGTTGCGAGTAAGTAAATTTCTTGTACAGTTCCAAATAATCTAGAATGGCTATACCAACTAGATCAAATGCAGTTTGTTGTTTGTTATGAATTGTAGTTGTTCGTTCACCAATTCGACGCCACGGCGAAAGTTTTTTTGCAGCGTCTTCGCCGAAGAGCCTAATGATACGATTATAGATGTATGGAATGTCAAAGAATTGAATGTTCCATCCAGTTATAATGTCTGGAGATTGTGATTCCCATAGGTCAATAAATCTTTCGATTAGATTGCGTTCATCTCTACACTTATGATAGGTAACATCATTTCTATGATTGTTATAATCTCCACAACCAAACACATAGATCGAATCATTAATTTTAATTGTAATTGCAGTGATTGGTTCGGTGGCATGTTTTGGTTCTGGAAAACCATTCTCAGAACCAACCTCAATGTCGAGGTTTGCAATTTTAATTAATGAAACGTCATACTCAATTCTTTTACCAGGGTATGCCGTATTTAAATAAACATATGCATAGTTTGTTGAACCATAGATTCTAAAGTTTTCAACACCTTCATATTTACGAACAAAATCAGATGCGTCTTGCATTGTTCCTTGTGAAACTGGAGACACATAGTTGCCTTCAATTGTTTTATAATCTGTTGGTGTTCGTGACGGAAGATACAGTACAGGATTGTATTCGATTTTGTCCGCAAATCTTTTTCCATTCCGATATCCTCGAACTAGAATTTGATTACCATAGCGTGTAAAATGTGTATAAAATTTCATTATATTACAATTGAAGAATTCTTAGCAACAACTATACCTGAGCCATAAATCTCATTATACTTGTTTTGAATTTCAATTGCAACTGAAACGTTATATAGGATATGATTTCTTGAAATGTCAACAATTTTTTGCTCGGAAAACAACAACATTGGTTGCATCTGAAGAGTAGGCTTGCCGGTTTGTGTTAATGCAATACCGAGAACACATGGATTTTTAATTCGAACTGAATCCGATTGATCTTCGATTTCCCCAACAATTTCTTCACCGCTCACCAATTTGAGAATTCTTAGTGTCATAATATTTCCTTTAATTTAAACGGGGGACTTAAGTCCCCCGAAATTACTTCTTCATCATGAGAGTTTTCGCTTCTTGAATTTTTCCATAGCGACTTGCAATTACTGCTGCTCTCACATTCGCAATTGTTTCAAGCCAAGATATAAATTTATTCCACCAATGCTTTCTCATAGAATACCTTTATATTTGAGTTGATTTTCTCTGTAAGCAAAGTCCGCTCTGTCTACAGATTTGGCCAAGTATGCTTCAATATAACTTTTAGATGTTTTCACAAAGTAATCGGTAATGATCTTAAAGATTGCGATCATCTTCTTCAATCAATAACTGTTTCTTTGATGAAGACTTACTTTCACCGCTTTTCACTTCAATTTTGCGAGGCTTCTTATGATCTGGAATAATACGCTCTAGAGCAATCTTGAGCATACCGTTTATCATTTCAGCATTGTCAATGACAATTTGATCGTCAAGAGCAAATGTTCTAGTGAATGCACGATTCGCAATTCCTTTAAACAAGAAATTTTCTGCATCGTCATGCGTTCTACCTGAAACGATGAGTTTGTTATCTTCAAATGTGATTTCAACGTCCGAACTAGAAAAACCAGCAACCGCAAGTTCAATAACGTATTTGTTATCTTCTACTTTGCGAATGTTATATGGTGGATAGTTTGGAATGTTTTTTGTTACGTCATCATGTAATTTTGACAACTTATTGTAAGTGTCATCAAATCCGACAAAGAATTTATCAAAGTCTTTAAATGCAACTGGAAGTAAATTATGATAGGTCATAGCGTTCCCCTTTATTAAGCGAGTTAAAATTGAAATGTTACCCCGAAGGCGTAACGATTTGGCAGATTTGACTAGGATGCCAGCCTAGTTTTAATCCCTTGGGGTTTCCTCAGGATAAACTTATTTAGCCTGGCTGCCGTCTGTTTTACGGCGCGAAACAAAATAAGTTGTATTTCCTTCGGTGTTCTTTGAAGTACGAACACGATAGCCTTCTTGGCGAAGGTCGCTCATGCGAGCCCTAAGATTCTTGACGCCAAATAGCGCATCAGCTTGGGGAGCAGAAATTCCTCGACCTTTACCACGAAGGTAAGAAATCAAAAGTTCGTTTTGAGTTTTGCTAGATGTTACAAAAGTCATATTAAGTTCCTCATCAAAATTAATAATAAAACTAAGAATTATTTCTTAGTTGGTTCTGCGGCAGCCTTTTCAGCCTTTTCCTTTTCTTTGTCTTTAGGAGTTTTTGCTTTAGGCTTTTTTGCCGCCTCTGTATCAGCAGGTTTATCTGCTGGTTTTGCTGCCTCAGATTTTGCCGCTTCCTTCTTTTCTGCTGGCTTGTCTGCTGCAAATGCAACTAGTGAAATGGATGTAAGTCCTACAATAATTAGAGATTTTAGTGATGTCATATTTTTTCCTTTAAAAAGAATTATATCAAAATAAGATTGAAAAGTCAAACTACTATAGGTATAACTCAAACTCTTTGGTCCCAAATTTACCCTTCACAAAATAATTAAATGCTAAAGAGTATCTATCCTCATTAGATAGATTTTTATCTATCGAATGTACGACCATTGAAGGAAAAAGAATAATTTTATTTTTTTTTGTTTTGAAATTAGCCTTTAGAGTATTGTAAAAGTTAAGTTCAGAATAGTCTAATGATATTGTAGAGGAAAATGGATAAAAATTATCTCTATGAAATACAATATCTCCACTGTTTTCTGGACATTCTAAATATAGCACACCACTAATCACAGAATTTGTATGAAAATGTCTTTGTCCCCAATCTCCAGGTGAATGTTTAACTACCCAAGAATTTGTTAAATAAAATGATAAATTCTCACTTACTTTTAACGTTTCATAAACAAATTGATTGACATGAAAATCAACTTCTTCTCTAAGAGATTTTAATTGATCTGAAAATAGAATATATTTACTTTTTGTATATTTCCCATTTCCAGATGCCATAACTTCAAATTCTGTATTTTTTATTCTGTCCATTATTTCGTTGTCCACACCGGTTATTTCAGAAATATAAATTGGACAAGGAAATAAACACGCTATTTCAAAATCATTCATTTTATACCATATTTTTTAAAGTTGCCTTCAACATCCATGCATGTTTTTTAAATGCATCTTGTCTTTCGGCAAGAAAATTGCTGTAGTGATGCGATCTGTATTTTTCAGCCAAATCGTAAGCCCGTAAAATATTTGCTTCAATGATTGGTATATCGTTATATAATCTTCTTAGCATTTCTAAGGAATCTGGAATATTCTGATCGTCAGAAATTTCACTCAGTTCGGAAAATCTAGCCAAACCTGCTGGTGCAAATGCATTCATTCCACGAATTTCTTCGGCAAGTTTATCAACTGCACCATAAACCTCTTCGTAAATTTCGCCTAGTAAATTATGATATTGTGAAAAGTCTGGGCCCTGAACGTTCCAATGATATCCTTGTGCCTTAAAATAAAATGCAAAATGATTAGCTAGAACAACTTTGGCTTCCTGAATTAAATCTTCCATTTAATTTATTTCCTTCTTTTTACCAATGTTATATTTTGCAGTTAATTTCCATTCATCTTTGTCTTTATATGATATAATTTTAATTTGTGACAATGGTGCGACTGGAGCTTTTGATTTATTTTTGTTTACAATTTCAACCAATCCCCATTCCGCCAAAAGATTTGCAATTGTGTTACGTCTAGCCAAATCATTATCTTCAAAATCTGTACTTTTACCATCTAATGCAAAAAGTTCTTTAAAATGAACGATGTAATATTTACCACGTTTATGTAAAATGTGACATGATTGATATAATGTTTTATCTTTTCTAGAAGCTACTCCAATTCGTGTCAATGTTTCTTTTACTTTAAGAAAATTATTCTCATTTTTAAGTTTCACTTCTAGCAATTCTTCAATTTCGATTGCCATTTTTATCTCTCCTTTTTCAATCCACCTTTTTCTAATTTTTGTTTCATAATTTTAAGTTGATCAGGAGAAATCAAACAAGAGATTTGTTTAGCCTTTGTGGTGCTATAACCAAAATACTCAGAAATGACTTTTATATCCTCGACCAACTCATTCTTTAACCACTTACTATATCGCTTTCGTGGTCTTATACTATTTAGTAAATAGGTAAATTGAGGTTTTCCGTCGAGAGTATTATGAAAATTCATTTCATTCGCATACAAAACTGTGTCTGGAAACAAAGAAAGTCCACGATTTACAATAAACGCATTATATGCTTTTTCCGCAAGTTCATCGTTTTCAGAGCCAGTCATCATATCTTTCTTCGTTTGACTAACTGCATTAATATAATCAAAGGGACTCATCACTATTTTCCATCATAAAATTAATCAACGTTGTAGGCTTTGATGTTGGCGTTAGACTTATAGGTTTTGATTTGTAGTTGTTCAATAATTTTGAATTAATTTCTTGATCATGAATAATGATGTTCATTACATCATCATACGATATTTCAAGTATTTCACATAATTCATTTCCAGTAATAATTTGAAAACTTGAATCATTAAAATAACTGTCTGTTCTTTTTCTTTTATCGATTGCACCACCAGCAAAATCTGAAATTTTAATTTCTACGAAATCAAATTCGTTACTTAAAAAATTTTTAAGTTCAAGATAAGATTTTTGTTCAGTTGGTGCTTGCTTTGTATCGATATTGTAAGCGTTCAGTTTATTCTCACACACAATTACTTTTCTATTTTCTAGAATGACAAAATCAGGCTCTCTATTATGTATCTTAGTTTTTAAGAATAAAGTTTTTTGACTACACTTATGCCTTTGCTTCCATTCCGTAACAGGAAGTTTACATAAACTTCTCATAATTTTTTCTAGATGCGTACCAAACTTCGATTGTGCTGAAGACAGTGTACTAAAAAATCTAGCAGTTTCCAAATCTCCTGTTAATAGAAATACTGGTGTTCTTCTTAAATGTTCATCACTTAAATTTTTTTCTTCGATGATCATTTGAATTCACACGATGCCATCACTTCGGTTAGAAACGCAACAAAGTTAATCTCTTGATCAACAACAAATGCGGACTTATATTGATATTCACCTAAAAGTATAACCATTTGAGGAACCGAACTTGGCGAAAGATATTCGTGGCAGCCATCGAAAATTTTTCGAAACAAAACTTGTGGATCGTTATCCAGATTTTCTGAAACCCATTTACGCATCTTCGTGAAATCTTTTTCTTTAAGATCATCAATCAAAGATTTAATGTTGTCTTCAGAAAAATTCGTTAAAATTCCTGCATCAATCCTACCAGTAGCAGAATATCTTTGAAGTTCGTTAAGAACTCTTCTCCAATCAGGAAAATGTTTTGCGATAACAGCACATACGGTTTGCGAATCGAATGTTATGTTTTCTTTTTCTAGAATGTGTGCAACCCGTTTGAAAAAACGAGATGCCATTTTTGGCCTATCACTTTTGTTTATCTTGAAAGAAATAACGGAACATCTGGAATGGAGAGGTTGGATAATACGATTAAGAAAGTTGCAAGTAAGGATAAACCCACAGTTAGCAGAAAACTCTTCCATGAAGTTCCGTAATGCGGGTTGAGTGCTTTGAGGATTAAGATAGTCAGCCTCATCGAGTATAACATACTTGCGGTTACCGCTAAATGAAACAGTCGATGCAAATTGCTTAATTTCATTACGGAGCGTATCAATATTGCCATTCATACTCCCATTGATTACAATATACGCACAATTCAATTCTTCTAGCATAGCCTTGGCAATGGTTGTTTTACCAACGCCAGGTCCGCCAGAAAGAATTAAATTGGGAACATTCTTGTTGTTTACAAATTCTTGAAATGTGGCCTTTAAGTCTGCTGGAAGAATTGTTTCTTCTACAGTTTTAGGACGATATTTTTCTACCCACAAAAAATCTTGTAGCATTCTTCACCTCACAATAATATAACATTCTAACATAAAACACGTTAGATATCAAAAAAATGTTAGCCCTCATATTTAGAACCAGTTTCAGTTGCTATCCAATATTCAAGAGGATCCGAAGAGTGTTTGAAGTGGGAAACACCTTGTGAAGAAATAGAAACGTTATAGCTTCCAGGAATCATCTTAAGATTTTCTGTGTTAAAGATGAACTTAAATTTTGCAGTTGTATCTGCAATTTCAATTGAAAAGTTATCGGACTCATCGTTCTTAGCATCAAGTGTGCTAATATAAATTTTATTTTTATCACCAATAACTGCAATATTAGGCAATCCTAACACACCAGACATCTTCAAAACCTGATTTAAATGTTCCTTCGTCAACAAAAAATTCACTTCGGCATTTTCGACTTTGATATCTTTTGCGGGAGGCGCGACAATCATACTTTCATCAGAAAGTCCGTAAACAGTTTTTGATAATCCAGATTTGATTGTTAGATTTTTCTTTTCGGAATTAATAACAATCTCAGGATCATTTAGAGATGATAAAAGAGAAAGCAGACGATTTAGATCATAAATTACAAATTCTTTATCAATTGTTTCTGTAATCGTGGCCTTAGCCAATATGTTTTGTCCTTTCGAAATGGTACGGATACTCTGGCCAGACTTCAATTGAATTCCTGTGTTGATTGTCGAAAAATTCTTCAGAAGATTCATTGTCGATTCGCTTAATTTCATTTTTCACTCCTTCATGATAAGAATCATGTATATAAAGCATCATCATAGCATAATGAATAACTTTTAGCAAGTCTTTTCGATTACGCCCATTTTTTTTTCCATATCTTTGTGCATACTTAATTACATTGCCCAATGTAAATCCTTCGCCATGCCCCGAATCGATGATAAATTCTGTAGCCTGAAATTTATCTTGCGAATAATGTTCGCTATAGGTATTATTGATGTAGTCTTCAAGTTCTTTTAGAAGCCTAGGCTCATCATATTTGTATTGAATTGGTTTCATTTTTTAATATCATTTTTTTGAACATCTGAACTTGCCGTAGGACTTACTCCAATTTGTGCGAGTGCTTGCAAAGAGCCGCCAAAAATATAACTACCAGTGTGCTTCAATCTCATCCATGGAAGCATCCAAACCTTCGCTCCAGCTTTTCTTGCCCATTGACAGAACATATAATCTTCGGAAAGATAACGTTTGCTTTCAGGATCGATCACACAATCAAAGTAAGCCATAATTTCCCTACTACCGTCAAAGTGTGTAGTGCGGACGTGATCGGGCTTGTAAGATTTTTCTGGATATGCTTTATCAAACTTTTCAAATGCCGATCTGGAAATCATCATGAATCCAGTTCCTCCTTCCTTTACTTCAACCGGTTGATCTATTCTAAATTGTGTAATGTTGTCTGCTGGATTGAAAACAAAGTCGCCAACAAATTCTTCAAGAACATTAGGATTTTTATCTGCATATCCTTTGTCTACTGCAACTTTAATTTTTTCCCAAGAAATAGCCTTCTTAGGATAAGGACCGCAAACAACTTCCATTTCAGGATTTGTTGCCGCAAAATGCGCCATCACAATAATGTCTTGTGCTTCAAATCCAATGTCACTATCGATGAACATTAGATAATCGAATTCACTTCGCAAAAATTCATCGGCGAGATAATTTCTTGCTCTTGTGATTAAAGATTCGTTGAAGATAAAAAACAATTTTGAATCAATGCCGTACTTAGTACACATTACCATAAAATCGGCGATAGATTTAGCGTATGCTCCATGGCACATACCGCCGTACATTGGGGTTGCAATAAAAATTTTTTTCTTTCTTAGAACTTCTAGATTCAATTCAATTTGCATAATTTCTCCATAAAAAAATAGAGTAGTACATGTAATTATATATGTGAAAAGAGGCCACAAAGTTGTGACCTCAGTCAATTAATGTTATATTAATTAGGCAGAAGGCGAAACTTCATTTTCATTCACTTCAACAACTTCTGGTTTTTCAGTAACATCAACACCCGCATCAATCTTGGTGTACAAGTCGAGAAAAGAAGCCTTGGTTTCAGCATCAAAGCGGTTGACACAATACTGAATCGCATCCATTTTGCTACCAAAGATAGTGTATGCTTCAGCAATGTGAACAAGCCGGCGAGTGGAAATCAATTCATCAATCGCACCCTCTTCGAATGTCTTACGGATGATATCGGCCCATTTCACAAGATTGGTGGCAAATTCTTCATCGACAATACCGAGGTTATCAAACACTTTCTTGAGAATCTTAGTTTCGATTTTGGTGTCAGGATATTCTTGCTCAACCGTGATCGGAAATCGCTCAAGGAATGCATCATCAAGAATCGTAGCCGCCATGTAGCGACCAGTTTCATCACCCTTACCTTTGGTGTTAGCCGTAGCGACTACGTTGAAGCCCTTTGCCGGCTCAACAAATTCGCCAGTTTTCTTGATCAGGACACCCTTGCCCTCAAGAACGCCTTGAATACACATTAACTTATTTGAGCCACGGTCAATTTCATCAAGAACTAGAACAGAACCTCGCTTCATTGCTTGAACGACTGGACCATCAAACCATTTTGTTTCTCCATCAATCAAACGAAAACCGCCAATCAAATCATCCTCATCGGTTTCGGGCGAAATATTGACGCGGAGAAATTCTCGCTTAGCCTGAGCGCAGGCTTGCTCGACCATGAAAGTCTTGCCGTTGCCAGACAGCCCAGAAACGAAAACTGGATAGAATCGTTGACTGGCAACTATAGCCTTCATCTTTTCAAAGAAGCCAAAAGGCACATACAGATTATTCACTTTAGGAATAATCGCACCTTCTTCAATACGACCGACAGAGGAAATCTTTGCTACAGGTTTTTCTGCTACCGGAGCAGGAGTTTTCTTTGGCATTTCGATTACGGTAGCAACACCGGTATTAAGATTGATATTGAATTCTTCGAGCGGCAATTGATACTTGCCACGCCCTACTCGATATTTATCCGATTCGAGCCAGAAGTGCCGGCCAAATCCTTCATCAGCAAGGGACACAATTTGTTGGCGACTAACTACAGCACCGAAACGATTAGCCGCTTCTGTCAGAAAGGCAATTTTTTCACTTTGCGAAATCATAATCAAGTTCCTATCAAGTTAAATCATTATCACATTTAAAAGTATACCAAAAGATTGGTGGTATGTCAAGCCAATCCTTCGATAACCTTTGTCAAAAGTACACGGTTTGTCAATCGATTCTGATTCATCTTCAGAAAAGCACCCTTAAGTTTGCGCGTACTCACTTCTTTGTTGTCTTTACCCAACAAATCGTCAAGGTCATCATCATCTACCGAAAGTTCACTTCCGCCAGGAATTAGAAAATAACGATCATAACCGTAGTTAGTGAGCATAAAGAATTTATCATGCTTAAACTTCAAATATGATTCATCAAGATTTATGCTCGTCAACTCCATACGGTGAATGATTGATTCAAAATGACGCCGTTGTTTTGGTGCAATGAAGAATCCAATTAGGTTACAGTCAGTCCTATCCTTAAGAATCTGTAACAGTATGGGCGTTACGCCTTGAGATTCCACACGGTACTTTTTATTGGTCTCTTTATCCATGATATACGAAACAGTATATTGATTTGAAGGACCAATACGGCGCGTATTGTAAAAATCGGATTTAGTCCATAAAGTGCTTGCATCATCGCCGTCCGTTAGAAAAATAACATCAACGATTTCCGCCTTATATGCTTTGCGAAAACGATTCACAATTCCTCCCGAGGCAAGAATCGTAGCATTCAAAGGAGTTCCACCAAGATGCATCATATCATGAATTCTATGGCGAGCAAGATAATTATTAATATAATTTCCATAATTCAAAAGATCATTTGCCATTTTACGATACTCTTGATTACGCATTTTACTAGACAAGAGATTCAACAAATTAAATTTTTCTCTTACATCAATTGTACCTTCATTGATTTTAACAATGCCTGAACCATCATGCGATCCAACTCTATAATATTGATTGCTGAAGGCATAGACTTCAAAGGGCACGTTCACTTTGCGGCAAAACGTTGTTAGTGTAATTAGTTGTTCGATTGTGCCGGCCATGTTTTCGCACATAGAGCCGGACCAGTCAACAAACATTACAACACCGTGATTTTTGCCGGCAGAAACAGAACCAATTTTACGGAAGATATCGTCATTAAATTTGTAAGTGTGTAGTTTATTGGTATCGAGAACACCAGTATCCGAAATTGTTACGCGGCGTAACTCAGCAGCCTTTTTACGCAACTCAAATTCCTTAACCAAATAAGAAACGGAATTTTTGGTTCGGGTTTCAAATTCGGTTAGTTCCTTAGTGCTATGTTCATATTCGCTACTAAGAATCTTGTCAAGAAGTTCCTTATAACCTACAATTAATTTATCATAGTTCCAATCAGAGATATCTGTAGCATTGCCAACAAAAACTTCTTTCGTTTCCGTTAATTGACGAAGGGAGTGTTGAAGATTTTCATCTGTTACAGATTTTAGTTCATCATACTGTTCCAGTTCTTTTGGATCGGAGTATTGATAATCATGGCCTTTCGCCTCATCAGATTGATAATCTTCGCCAAAATTATCATCATATGAATTTGGGTTTATATCTTCGCCTTCATTTTCAAAGTCATTATCGCCAAAATTATCATCAAACTTATCATCAAACTTATCATTTTTATCATCGAACTCACCATTGGCAACTTTTTCATGAAAATCTTTCATTGATTCATGGCGCTTGTCTTCAAGTTCCTGTTTACAATAATCGTAGAGTTCTTTAGATACTGCAATTACATCATCAAATGTTTGAACCGTATCAATCTTACGAAGAAATTCAGTTTCAGTTTCATTAAACTTAACAGGAAAGAAAGGACCAATCTTGTAATAAAGATTGATGCGATCAATCAACAAAAACTTACTGATGTCCTTGCCTTTCGTTTTGAAGAAATCGCGGCCGATAAAATCTTGATAGCCTTTAGAAAATTGGCGCTTGAGTCCAGGATATCGATCCTTAATCAGCCGTTCAATCCGAGCATCTTCGACCACATTCAAGAAACTTTGAAACCCTTTACCGTAATCTCCAAAATCACCATATTCTTTTGGAGTGTCCAGCGCATGACCGACCTCATGACCAATCAATAGGTCATGCATTTCAGGTGTCATATCATTCCAAATTGGAAGAGTTAGTGTTCGAGATTTAACATTGAATGACGCAGTATCAGTTTTGCGATACTCAACATTGATATTTTCTGTAGCCAGAAGTTTAGCTAGATTGGATTTTGAAATCTGATTAGTCATTATGAGTGCCTTTTTCAGTATGAATGTATTCTAGCATGATACTAGTCACCTGTCAAACGGCAAATGCAACTGGTTTGTGAATCGACTTAGCAATACGGCTCTTCACTTCAGCAACTTCACGCTCGGCATCCCGCATGGCTAATGTCTTTACATAGTTGGCATCAATTTCAGGATTGACAACTTCACAATTCCTCGCCCATACCCATACCATGTTTTTGTGGGTGGGATATTGCTTGCCGTTCTTAGCCGTATAGGTAGTCATTTCATCATCAAGTGCGATACCAAGTTTCATTTCGTAACTGGTGCGATAGCCCATGCCGTACGGACGCTCAATTGCGACAATGACCTTACCTTCAACGCCCTTAGAAGTTTTGCCACGCACAACCTTGACGGTGCGACCTCTATCGGGAGTATTGGCAATTTGTTCAGCATTGCTGGTATGATAAGCAAGGTGACGCTTGAAAGCGGCCGCTAAGAAATCGTCCTTGATGGAATCGAAATCGCCATCGATAACGCATTCGGTGGTTTCGTTGAGCCACATGGATTTGATAGTGCCGCTCTCGGCATCCCAATAGTATGCACTGGTAATCCACTCCCAAATATCCGACATGACCCGCTCAGAATTTGCTTGAGTGTAGAGTGTAGTGCCGGCGCCAAGCACCGTGGTTTTTTTGTTAGGATTGCCATTGGTATCGTAATCAACGGTGCGAGTAAATTTAATCATTATACAGTTTCCTTTTCACGATTTTCTTTCATCATCTCAAACAAAATGAACTTTGCTTTGTTGAGTTCCTTTCGAACCATTGCCCTACTGCGCGGAGTGTCCGTCGCAAGTAACTCTTGACAATCACTCAGGATGCCAGCGACAACCATCTCAAGACCTGATATCTTTACAGTCAAGGACTCCATGTACTGTTCACGGACCGCTTCAGAGGACATTCCGAATGCTTGCTCTTCAAACTCAGTCATATTGACACCTTTCTCTATCACTATGAATACAGTATAGCATAGTGGGAGAACCTGTCAAGAGATATCCACAATGTTGTGTAAAAACAACAAATTTGAATGATTTTGGGGTAAAAACTACTGTATCTCTATACAGTAGTGTCAACTAAACTTTACGATCAATTATACTTCGCTGTGTGAATATTTTTTATTAAGAATTCGCACTCCGTATTTATCTCTATAGTCTTGAGGCAAGCCCAAATAAGGTCTTGAATCATTTTTCAACATATGAAATGTTCCGTCTTGTTGAACATAATGTAAAAATAATTGAACATGCCGATCACCTTTATAAGGATTTCTCCAGTGTGACAATACAGAACCTTCGTATACAACATAATCTCCAGGTTCTAATTCTACTGAAATTTCTTTTTTATCCAAATCTTCAAAATAGATTGGCCAATCATGTTTTCCTTTTTTTATACAGACTGTGGCAGAATATTCACAACTAATTCTATCTACATGAGGCTCAAGTATTGAGCCGTAGTAATATGATCTGAAATAACTGTATGCTGGAGTTAATTTTTTATTAGTTAAATTATTGATATCTTCATTTAAAAATTCTAATAGTGAATCTCCAGCAATTGATCCGTATTTTTTATATGAAAAACGACACTGATCATCGGACATAGGATATTGTAAATTATAATTATTTTTTTGAAAAAATGATGTATTGTAATTTTTCATGTGAGAAAATAAATCTAATCGTTCTTGATTATCAAGATTTATTTGAATATATTTCAATAACTGTTTATCTAAGCCTTGTCTTATTACCTGATATTTTTTTTCTTCAAATGACATTTGAAATCCTTATGGTTTATAGAAAACAAAGATGGGTTCATACTTGAGCCACATGCCATTGACTTTGCAAAAGTTCTTTGCTTTTGGTAATCCTGTATCAGGATCAATGCGATTGCCTCCTGGCATCTGAGCTAAAGACATTTTCAATACGCCTTTGTATTCCATGCCAAGTTCTAACAGAATGTCACGGCTATCTTTTTCAAGCGGTAGCATATCTGTACCAAACTTTGCATCAGCAATATTCCATAACAGATAACGATCATTGCGTAGCCACTCAACCGCAGTCTTCAATGTTGGGCGTAGAAAACCTTCGCGCCATGCGTCATAGCCAGTAAACTTTTTGTACGATTGTGTTGGGTCTTCACTATACGCCTCTTTAGCAAAGTAAGGCGGTGAAGTAAACACCATATCTAACTTGCCTTTGTATTCTTGGAATCGCTTGTCTTCTCCAATGACTTCAGAACCCAATTGATATATGTCGAAAGTATTGGAACTCTCAAACAATACTCCAGAGTTCTTGGCGGCATTATAGAAATTAGCCAAATCGGCATACTTAGTAGAAGTATCACCACTAACGTCCCTAATAGTGTGATCAGTATTAGGATCAGTACCAACATAATGTAGGGGAGTGCTACTACGGACAGACATAGCACCGAGAATACGACCGCCCCAACCACTAGAGGGATCGTAAACAATAACTCTATCTTGTTCTTTAATGTGTCTTGTAAATTTTTCATAAAGATACTTTGCCGTCAACGGCGGAAAGTTCACTGCATATTGGCACCAAGAAACTCTAAACGCTTTGAATCCGAGAGGAAAAATTCTTTGTCCCATCTTATAAATTCGAATACGATATTTTGATTGCTTTGCTTGAATGTTCTTAATTGTATGTGCTTCACAGGTTGTCAAATCTGCAATTTCAAGATACTTTGCATTCTTCAAGTTTTCATTGTATCCAGTATACTCCTCTTCTTCATCCCGTGATTCTATCCAATAATCATAACCATATTGACGAATGTTATTGTTTTCGAACCATTGAACAAATTCATCACCAGTTTTGAATTTCTTTTTGTATGTTCCAATATCAATTACTTCATTAACTTTAATTGTATTTGAGTAGTGATAAAAAGAATCACGTTTGTAATGCCGTTTCGCATACTTGAGTGTCTTCTCCAGTAGATCATCACGCACAAAATGATCATAGATAGACAATCCATCATCATTCTTTGTGTAATTAATTCTAGTTTTCATCATTGTTGGAAACCATTGATTAGCGGCATTACCAATAACGCTTGTGTTACGAATCACATCTTTTTCTCCGGTGAGTTCATCGACTTGTTCGAATTCATGAACAGGAAAGCCATACATTTCCCTAAATTGTTTTCGAATCTCGTTCTCATCCCAACCAACCCGCGGAGGCTGACCAAGAGTATCCCACGCATAGACAACCGCTTTACGGAGGTCAATAAACCATTGTCTGAATTCATCAT
>Ga0214923_10002624_pt1 | contig 23608 bp, 19 predicted proteins | sample LL1510_MetaG_FD_177993 | JGI IMG/M metagenome (GOLD analysis project Ga0214923, IMG submission 177993) | Freshwater microbial communities from Lake Lanier, Atlanta, Georgia, United States - LL-1510 | ecosystem: Environmental > Aquatic > Freshwater > Lake | place: USA: Georgia | collected...
TTCGCTCGTTTGAGACCCAGTTTCACTTGAATCCCCTTCGCTCGTTTGAGACCCAGCTTCGCTCGTTTGAGACCCAGTTTCACTTGAATCCCCTTCGCTTGTTTGAGACTCTGCTTCGCTCGTTTGAGACCCAGTTTCGCTTGAATCCCCTTCGCTTGTTTGAGACTCTGCTTCGCTCGTTTGAGACCCAGTTTCGCTTGAATCCCCTTCGCTTGTTTGAGACTCTGCTTCCCTCATTTGAGACCCAGTGTCACTAACCGGATATGTTTTAATTGATTCCCCTTTGCTCGTTTGAAACTCAGTGTCACTAACCGGTTCAGTTTCAATTGATTCCGTTTCACTCTCAGTTTCATTTACTGGTTCTGCTTTAATCAACTCAGTTTTGCTCTCAGTTACACTCACTGGTTGTGCTTCGACTGAATCGGATTTAATTGATTCTGCTCTAATCAACGCAGTTTTGCTCTCAGTTTCACTAACAGGATATGTTTTAATTGATTCCCCTTTGCTCGTTTGAGACTCAGTGTCACGAACCGGTTCAGTTTCAATTGATTCCGTTTCACTCTCAGTTTCACTCACTGGTTGTGCTTCGACTGAATCGGATTTAATTGATTGTGCTCTGATCAACGCAGTTTGGCTCTCAGTTTCACTAACCGGTTCTATTTTAATTGACTCAGTCTTACTTCCTGGTTCGGTTTTAATTGACTCAGTCTTACTTCCTGGTTCGGTTTTAATTGACTCAGTCTCACTTATCGGTTCCGCTTCAAGTGATTCAGTTTCTTTCTCAATGTCACTAATCGCTTCTGTTTTAATCGAGTCAGTTTTGCTTGCTTGCGGGTTTTTTGCATCAGGTTCTAATGGTTGTAATTCGCCAGCAGTTACAATCGATTCAGTGTCTTTTGATGCCGTGTCAACTGGATTTTCGAATTGTTGGAGTCTGTTGTTCGTATCTACTATTCCAACAACTTGCTCTCCTTGGGTTAATAGTCCTGCTACGCCAGGAATTACTTCCGGTAAGCGAGTGGGGATCAACTGACTATTAATGTTTTCTATTATTTGTTTTTGAACGTTAGGTTTTGTGTCATTTGTGACAGGAATAAAGTCGTTTTGAATTGGGTTGTAAATAAGCGATTTTATTATCGGTGTAGTGTTCAATTGGTCTGTGATTGGTTTTTCATTTTGAATTTGATGTGTTATTTCAGTGTGTTCATCCAAGTTTGCAACTGGTTGTGTTGTGATGTCAATCATCTGATGTGGATCTTGTACCGAAGGGACATCTAATCCAGGAGCAACCTCAATTGGAGTTGATAACCTCTTGATGTGTCCTTGTTTATTTACAAATCCAACTACTTGAGTGTTTATGATAATGAATCCTCTGGCTTTACCCTTTTTGTAAGTTTTGGGAATATCAATAAAACTGGATGGAGGATATATGTTCGGATATTCCCTTATAATTCTTTTGAGGCATCGTTCTGCCGAACGAATGTTGTATAAACATGGATGTCTATCTATGATATATCCTCGTTCATGTAGTTCATTAAACAGTTTTCCACTAGATTTAATTGCTCTACCGCTGTAAGGACTTAGATAGAATCTCGGACGAGAATGTTTTTCAGTCATTGGATTGCGCTGGAGTACACTAGAATAACACAATAAAATAAAATAATGTTTTTACTAGCATTATTCAGTTGTGTCAATCAAACACTCTACGTTTACTGATTCTTGTTCAACATGTACCATTTCAATATTTGAAGCGTTTGGATGTACTATTCCGTCGTCACATTTAATAGATTCACTTGTCTTGATGTCAAACTCAAACTCTGTATCCTCCCCGATGATCAAACATTGTGTATTTGTCCAACGTTCTAAAAATGCCCTGTTTTTAAGACGGTAGATAGAATCTTTATACTTTTGAAAGTCTTCTAGATTACTCTGGAGTTTCATAATGAAATCCCATGTTTGTTTGATGTCGTCTTTAACTGCTGCGAACCATTCTCGACTTCTTTTTATTCGGATTACATTATATTTAGTGATAACAAAATATATCGGCACTAAAGCTTGTGGTGTTTGTTCAACTGTTGTATTTTTCCATGTAATATATTGTTGGTGGGTTTGAACGTCTACAGGTGGGTAAATAAACTTGGGGTCAGATCCAGAATCTGCTATTTGTAAGATGATTCCTATATCTTGTTGATCCAACGGTATTTTACCTAGAAATTCTGTTTCGGTTGGTATTTCTTCTATTTCGCATTCTAAAAAATCACAAAACTCCAAATCTGTACTTTCTAATTGTATCTGAACTTGGATCCAATAATATAAAGGCGGAGCACAAGGATCAATCTTCCTGGATTTGGGACACTTAATCTCCAACATAATCCCATCTTCTGTAATGCCATCGGGACTAGCAGCAAGCCATTTTAGTCTACTATGTGATAGTAATCCAAACTCGAAAACATTTTTGTTGGTCAATTTATGATACAATCGATTTGCTACCTCTTCGTATTTCTTCCCCCACAATGTAGCCGGATTGTCTCTGAAAACAGATTCACCATAAAACGCTGAGCACTTTTTTATAATGTAGTCTTCTTTGGTTTCGTATGGATTCAAAGGTTCGGTGTCCTTGTATTTAAAATTTGATAAACTAAATTCACATACATACGGTTCACACACCCGCTGAGATTTGAATAAACATGATGCTGCTTCGCTGGCAGTAATACGTGTTTGGCGTTGCTTGAACCACTCAGGTGTTCTCTGCTCGGGTTGTGGTTTTTTCTGTAACGTTTTTACTCTCCGCCGCAGCTGCTGCAAAGTTTTGGGTTTAGAATTAGGATCCATACTAAAGTAACACTGTTGTAGTCTTTTCTATTATTCATTTATTTTTAAATAATTCTTATTGGGCACTATTGTATGACAGTTCGTTAAATACACAGAATTTAAAACTAAAGAAACTACAGTACTATAACACCCACAAAGTCGTAATGTCTAGCTTACCAATTATCCCGCCCAAGGTTGAAACCATTCAAGAATTCGAGAGTCAGTATGAAATACTTAACAGTATTTACAACCAAGCTCAAGAAGAATTTTTTAAAAACCAAAAGGTAAACAATGACAAGTATGTAAATTGTATTCAAAGATCCAACAGTATGATCCAATTCTTGGATGATCTTAATCATTTTGTTGTGAACCGTTACAAAGAACAAATTAAAAACACTTACTACATCAGTGCAGAGCTATTGGTGCGAACTGTGGGGCTCAATGCCAATAAAGGATCGTTTTCTGATACAGAAAAGAATACACTTTACATTGCTATTGCTCATTTAAGAAAATGTCTAGGAATCGAACCTTTTCATCGTCAATCACAAGACCTTTTCCGTATGGTGTTTTTGTACCTGACTATTTTTAATCCTAATGTGCAAGAAAACATTACTTTCTTGAATCAAGTGTTGATGGTCGATCCTTGTGATTATCAACTTCACTACAATTTGGGTTTTATGTTCCACAGAGCTAACAATTTAGACAGCAGTTTGTACCATTACAAACTAGCTTTAGGGCTGTTGGAACTAGCCATTGACAAATTAAAGCTTGAAAAACAACCCGTTGAAGCTGTAGAAGGTCTGCAACAATTTAAGGTCAAGTGCTTAAATGGTCTAGGTAGCATCTACTTTACAATTCAAGATCGTGAACTGGCATTATATTACTTTCAGTTGGCTGCTAAAATCTATCCCAACGATCCTGATATCAACAATCAAATTGGCGTGGTGTATACAGAATTAAGATATACTGACAAAGCGATCGAACATTACGAACGTGGTATCAAACATTATCAGTCAGCTCACATATCAGTAGACAAAGACATGTTGATTGCCAGCATGTATATGAACATGGGCTTGGCCAAGTGTTACGAGTGTGATTTTACAGGTGCGATTGAATGTTATAATCGGGCACTTAAATACAAACCAAGACTATCTCTGGCTTACCAGAACAAGTTACTTGATGTCAACTATATTTCACATCTTATTGAAGATCCGATGTATATTTCACAACTACATAAAAACATTAACAAAATTTATCCTACGGTGATTGCTGATTGGAAAACAGGTTGTCCCAATTACAAAATCAAACAAGAAATCATCAAATGTAAGTCTAAGGAAGATTTGATCAAGTCAGGTAAAAAACTAAAAATTGGTTTTGTGTCTGGTGATTTTATCTGTCACCCGGTATCATACTTTATCCATAGTATCCTAAATCACATTAATTACGACTTATTTGATGTTCACTGTTATTCAGTCAAAGTGGTTCAACTTCAGGATATGTTTAAGCAATGTAAGTGGTTTGTGGTCAAGAACAAAAGCGAAGCAGAGTTTAAACAGTTGATTCAATCCCATGAGATTGACATTTTGTTTGATTTGTCCGCTCATACCGGTGATAACCGTCTTGATACTTTTGTTTTGAAACCAGCTCCTATTCAAATTAGTTACTGTGGTTATCCAAATTCTGCGGGTGTACGTTCTATGGACTATCGTATCACAGATGGCACTTGTGATGGTCCCCAGAGTCAAAAGTACTATCAAGAAAAACTTGTTTTTATGAAACGTTGCTTCCTGGCTTATACGCCAAGCATGGGGATCGACAAAATCCCGGCATTGGAAGAGCAACCATGCAAGAAAAATGGATACATTACCTTTGGATGTTTCAACCGTTACAATAAAATCAACAAAATGGTGATCGGGGTTTGGGAACAAATCTTGAAACGTATCCCCAATGCCATGTTTGTCATAAAAACCAAGGAGTTTTTGACACCCAAACTCAAACAACAGTTCATAGATACTTTTACTGACAAAAACGTACTTTCACGAGTGATCATCTTACCATATTCCGATACATACACAGAGCATCTTCCTGATTATAACAAAATGGACGTGTCCTTAGACACATTCCCATATTCTGGTACCACTACTAGTTGTGAAAGTCTGATGATGGGTGTGCCGGTATTAACTTGGTTTGATAATGTTCGACACTATCATTCACAAAATGTTACCTCTAGTTTGATGAAAAATAGCGACTTGGCCGAGTACGTAACTTATAGTCAAGAAGAATATATCCAAAAGGCAGTTGACTTGGCTAAAGACGTCACTAAATTGCATGATTTAAAACAACAAGTACGCAACAAGTTCTTGAACGGATCTGTTTGTGATTACCAAGGATTCACTGAAGAATTTGAAGACACACTCATTGACTTGTACAAAAACCACAAATGGTGAATAGAAAAAACTACAGTGTGTTGGCAGCAGCCCCCCTACACACCGCGAATACAAAATCATAGACGGTAAATACAGTTCATTCAATATAAATTATGTTTGTATTGAATGTAAACAATTTGTTTTAATTTGGTTGTTCCTGTCGAGTAAATTCCAACTTGACACCACTACTGGTTTGGATGTACCCCTGAATGTTTATTCTTTGTTGATGAACATCTATGTGACAACTTTTACAAAGACATACCAAATTGAACTTGGCATTTTTATGGTAATGCTCTGTGAAAGAGTTTTCGTCCGCGGTACACTGAAATTTGATATGATGAGTATCTAATGGTATGTCCGTTGGTTTCAAAGGTACATAACCACATATTTCACAAGCTTCTAATCGTTTTGATTTGTTATATCGACTGCGCTTGGCATTTGCGGATACCCCTCGATTACCAATCAACTCATTTCTGATTGCAAATGCTTTGTCCATAAAGTCTGAAGCCAGACCGACTGCTTTTGCTACTTCCAGTCCATATAATTCGCTACACGGCCCGGGTTTGAGCATTCTCTCAAACACTATGGTATCGTTTACTACGTTGACCGACAAATGACAAATTTGTAAATTAGGGTGGCTTTTTATCTCTGGTAGTTTAGCTACATCTTGTAAATGGGTAGTGAACACGAATTTCGATTCCCGCACCAACAACTCTAACACAGCTGCCGCAAATATGGCCGTCGCTGATATTACTTCTGTTCCTTTGGTTAATTCGTCACTTAATACCAATGAGTTTTTGTTTGCTAGATGCATTATTTTTCTCAAGCCGACCATTTCTGTAACGTAAGAACTTTGTGCTTTCCATAAATTGTCATATAAATCCACCTGTGTAATTATTGATGAAAATGGATAAAACACAAATTTGGAACACGGAACGTAAAGCCCACATTGAGCCAACACAGTACACAAACCAATGGAGCGTAACAAACTACTCTTCCCACAAGAATTTAAAGCGTACAATACCATTCCTCTTGATTTAAAATCCAAAACAATGTCGTTTGGTACATAAGGTGTGGTTGTATTAATTCTTTCGATAATTGGGTGTCTCATGGCTGTTGCCCGAATAAACGCTTGTCCAACGGTGTCGTCGATTTCCGGAACACAGTAATTAAACGTTCGCTTACATTTTACATTACTAAGTGACACGTCAATAATTTCTACAAATGTTTTTAACGATTCAAATAGTCCGTTGTATTCCTGATACAGATAGGATATGAATTTTATGTATTGTTGTTTTACTCTTTTGGTGAACAGCTCTCTCGAATTCACTAAATCCATAGACAGTTCCTGCAACTGTTCACTGCTGATTTTACAAGTGTTGGTTGCTTGTTTGATACTTAATTGACTGTACTCTTCTGATGTTAATCCTTTTGACAACAATTGCCCTCTTATTTTAGTACAGCTAAAGCTATAACCTTCTTGTTCCGTGTATATAGTTTTGATCCAATCTCCGTTACCACTAACTGCCTTTTCCAAACGATTACGTAATGTCTCTACTTGTGCTTCAATCACTTTTATCCTCTCATCGATATCATCTAATTCTGAGCAACAACCAGACTTGAAAAAATTGCCCATTGAGTGATTGGGTTCATTCAAGTTGTATCGTTTTAATTCTTCCATGTCGAACTTATCATGTGCTTGGACTTGCAGTTGTTGTAAACGTTGGTATTCGGGTTGATTTAAACAAAATTTAAGGACGTTTTTGTTTTCGCAACTATAAAGTTCTTTTGCTAACTGTTCTATCCGATTGTAAGTATGTATCAAATGATACAGTTCGTAAGGATGCAATACCCCCAAACTCATTTTTCTATGGTAGCGCTCGAAATCGCCAATATTATCCAACAGCCTCTCTAAATTGATTTCCCTTTGCTCAGTGAATGCTGACAAACCTTCTGACAAAGCATATCTAGAAACTATAGTTTGCGCGTCCTTGAAAGGTTTACATAACAATTGTTTCAGTCCCCGTCGACCCACTGCCGTACGTGTTTTGTTAATAATGTTAAATAGACTACTTGTACTACCAGCTCCGTTCCCTCTCTTTCCCGGAATGATTGCCAATTGATGCAACGTGTTCATTTCCATCACTAAATGTTGATATTCCTGAATCAATTTTGGGATACCTATGGCTTGAGTGTATTTGGTGTCGTGTTTACCTATGAATTGCAAAGCCAACACAGCATTCAGCGCCGCGCATTGATGCCTTTCTAAAGCAAAATACTCCAATGGCTCTAACAGGCCAAAATCGACATGGCTATGTGTCTTACGAAACAACGCATTTTGATATTCTACTTGAGTTGCTTCTTTGTGTTCGCTTTCTAATAATATATTGTGATGTACTGCCGTGTAATGTAAATCCAGGTACTCTACCATAAACTCTTTGCTAAGTTGACTCGGTACCGCACTCCCTTTGATCCAAATCAACATTTCCTTACTACTATATCGTAATATCAAACGAAATATCTCATCCAATAAACTCTCGTAAGAAAGTGTTTTATCGAGCACAAATCCCCCTTCGTACAACTCAAACACTGCTGTGGTCATGTTGACATTGGCAACACTATAACTGACCGTGTGACTGAGTGGTTTGGGCACTCTGGTTTTACTGGAAACCGGAATAGAAACTGAATTCACTTCGATAACAAGGCTGGTCAGACTATTACCGTCTAAATTTGCTTGGTCATCAACGATATCTAACGGTTGTATACTTGGTGAGTATATCCCGGCTACATATCGTTTTCTTTTTCCTTGAGTAGTTGAAGTATCTTGGTCAATCAACACTACTGTGTACCCCGCTTCTAGCAATACTGGTAGAAACTTTGAAACGGCATGCTTGGGAAACCCAGCAAACAAAGGATTGCTTCGGTCTATTGTTTCAATGCCTTTGTTTTTTTTTGTTACCAATATGTTCAACAAACCACACACCTCTTCCAAATTACCAATCGATTCCGTTTCATTGCGGACTGCTTGCATTTCATAAAAACTTCCTATCTGCATTAGTATACATGTTTGCCCTCCATATTCTTTGGTATATTGTTCATAATAAGCAAAGTAATCATCTGATATCGTCATGTTACTAATAATTTTTTATTGAATTACTAGTATCGATTACGTTTAAATTGACGCTAATTATTGTAGAATAGGTGGTGTATTCAGTTGAGACTGCATCGGTAGGTGGACGGCGGTAATTTCTTTTGTTTTTCGTATCTCTTCTATGATAACAACAGTGTATCGATTTACCAACATTTTTGGAATCATCTCCACCAACTTAATACGATCTATAAAGTAAATTAATCCCTGATCTTGACTTCCGTCTAATAGTCTCACTTCAAACCTATTTTTGCTGGTTTCTAAAAAAATACATGTATAACTGCCATACCTTTCTCTGCACTCTTGATCAAAATAGCTGGTCATCCTTGGCAAATCTATATTGTTACAGCAAATTTTTTCAGCAGATTAAACTAATTCAGATAATTTTTTTATTTTATTATAATATAAATATACATTATGGACCTATTAAGTTCTTCTTCTTCTGTCGCTAAAACTTATGTGAACAAAGCCCTTGCAAACCCTTATATAATGGCAGTTCTTAAATTGTCTTTGGCTCTTTATGCTACTCAGCTCGCCCCTCGTCTTCCAAGCTCGGTTTCTGCTTTGTTCTCTAATACTTTTGTTAAAATCGGTGCTCTTACTTTGATCGCTTACTTCAGCGAAGTGGACTTCCAATTAGCCATTCTGCTCGCAGTGATTTTTGTTTTTGGTACCAATTTGGTAGCCGGTAGAGGCATTCTGGAATCCTTTGCTGATTTCGACGCGAATGCCAAATCAGATTCCAAGTTCAAACTCATTGAGCCTAAAGCGGTCGTCTACCCAGGCTGCCATAAAATTACTTTAGCTGACCTTCAAAATGCTTTCGAAGGCGATAACATTAAAATGCAAGACGCTGTCACTTATGCTTTCAATGAACTCTTGGCCAAAACTGAAACCAAGAGCGGCAAAGAGAAACTAATGAAAATCGCTTACGCTACCGGATTGCCATACAATGTTCAATTCAACGATGAAAATGCTCCTTATATCGCTACCATCCTTGTGTACAACGGATTCGTTTTTGGTGGTGAGTGTGTCGCTCCTAAATAAATGTCTACATTGTTGAACATTGCTAATAACATTCAATTGCTAGCGTTTGCTCTTCAATAATACTTGTTTTAAATGACTTATTATTGATTTCGTATTGACAATTGATTTCAAGGTCATTGTCCTTCAATGTTCAATTTACCAGTTTGCCTAGATTCATTTACCATCATACCCACTTGATTAGTATTGGTTTTGGTTGTAGAATTGCTGATCTTTTGTTCCCATGTTTTTGACACGGATTTTGACACGAACATCTTGTTCGTTTTGGCTTGTTGTACTAGAGTAAGATGTGGAGTAGTATACAATGATACCAACTATGACCAACATAATTATACCGGCTAACACAATGTACATTGATTCCATTCTGAATTTATATTACCTTAATACAATTTAATTTAAAAACAAATGTTTTAAAGCATTCCAAAAGCATCCAAAAAGTAATGCAGTGGAAACATCAAATTGTAACTTCATTTATTACAGGATTTGGAGTAACTTCAGGTGCTATTTCTGCTTTGGGTATTGGTAGTGCCATTACCAGGTACATTTACCTTTCCATTTACAAAAAAAAGACTGGTATTTTAGACACACATAATAAATCGGAAAAAGAAGAACAACCACAAGAACTGCATCACGACACATCCTTAGAACAACCTAAAACCGAATCTATTTGCGAATCAGAAACCTCTCCTAATATCCAACCATACGAACATAAAACCATGGATTACTTTGATTGTACCAAAAGTTACGGCGGAACATACGATTACAAAAAAATGGGAACTCCAGTTACTGAGGCTTATCAAGAAGCTTTCTTACAAAGGATGACGACGACGACAATATAAAGTGCCCTATACTTCAGCACGTTGCTTTTTTGTACCCCCGTGGTATTCATATCCTAGGCCCTTGGCCAATAGATGTTGTGTCAACGAGTGTTCTATTTGTTCAGGCTCCTTGTACAAATCAATCATAACTCTACCATATTTATCAAATTCGTAGCACTTTATCCAAACTGCAGTGACATTTTGTCTTAAGTAATCCTGTATTTCATGCCTAGATGTATTGACATCCAAGTGGTATTCAGGACAACAAAATTGTAATGCATGATGTCGCGCTTGATACGCCAGTTCTTTTTGTTTCATGTTTTTATTTTTTATCTCGTCCGTATCAATACCATTTAAACGACAAGCAAATTGAAAATACTTGTCCTCGAAAGGAATGATACAAGTCATGGTATCACCATCATACACGTCCACCAAACGGGCATAATTACATATACCGGCTAAACTGAACTTGGGAGTGTTGTCTCGGTGGTACTCAGAAAAGTCTGGTGGGCCCTGCATAGTTGTTACTGTATTACTGTTGTATTACTACTATTATTAAAATTAGTATTTATTAATAGTAAATAGTAATTCGTTAATAATAACGAAGTTCTTTATTTTTGATTACAATGTATCTTATACCGAACGTATCCACGTTAACTTGCTGAAAATAGTCATTAAAATCAAAAGTTGAATTACTGGACCACTGTCCAGAGCATATTATACGTAAGACTTTATCAAAGAACAGTTTCTGTAAACTTTTCAACTTTTCTTTTTTATGCATCAGTAGTTTGTTGTCTCCTAACTGTTTGTACAACTCTACCATCGGTTTTGATATGTTCCCGATTATGATCAGTTGAACATTTCCCTTCAGCAATTCAAGATATTCTTCAGGGTCTTTAGTTTCTGTGTACTGTACAATCACTATTGTCCGCTTGCTATCATTACATTGCAGTTCCTTTACTTTTTGTTTGGCTAAAGATTGTTTGATTTTAAAGTCTGTAAAATATAAATACGGGTTCTCAAACAGCATTGTTTTGTAATAGTCCCTTGTTTCAGCTGATGACACAACGTATATCGTGCTGTTATAAATTTCCTCCACACGATTCATTAAACTAAAAGTGTGCAGTAAATCACTTAACATGGCCATGTTTTCACTTTGGTCATTGTTTACAATCATTATATTCTTCTTGTACATGTCAATGGCACGTAAAATGTACTTTTTCAACAAGTCTTTTGGCTTGTGCTCTGATTCGGAAGCACCTGATTTTGTGTCAGAAAATGTAACAGTATCCGAGTGAGACTTTTCCGATTCAGATTCAGATTCAGATTCAGATTCAGATTCAGATTCAGATTCAGATTCAGATTCTGTACGTGATTGTTTTCCTGAATATAATGAAGATTTTTTTGAACCAGCGTCAATTGCAACCGGTTCTTCATGCGCAACTGCTTCTGGGGGTGGACTCTCGATAACTTGTTGATTGTTTTTGCTGTCAATCCGACTGGCAGGACGTCTATTTCTAGCTACGAAGAATGTACTAAGCATATCAGTTATTGTATCCATGTGATAAAGTGTTTGTCTTAGTCTATCTATACATAAAATAGCAAATATTCGAACGAATGTTGGGGTATATTTAAATATTGTTTTCAAAAAACAAATGTGTGTTTTGCAGTTCTTTTGGTGTGCGAATGTTGGTAATCTCCCCACATTTTTGCAGTTCAATGATGTTGTTGTCCGCATTGTATCCTAAACATTTGCTGTATAACATAGACTTGAATCTGCCATCGTAGAGTGGGAAATAGTTAAACTTTTGTTTGTGAGCGGTTTTGATACAATCACTAACAATGACGTCATTTTCATTCATTGAATCAACACATTTGACGCTGCTGCCCATGGTCACTTGTAATTGTTTGTAAACAGGGTCGTAGGAAAAAATGTCAATCTTCTCCGGGTTCTTACATGTCACATTTAATTGCAGGATACTGTAATCACCCTTTGTAATGTCAGATATGGTAACACAACTCCGTTCTTTATCAGAAACGATATAGCCTTTATCAAATTTACCATACACATTTTGTTCCAGTTTTTTAATCCTTGTGTCCCGAGAATCGATGTCCTTTTTCAGCTGATCTTTGTCTTGTGTCGTCTCAAATATTTTTGTTTTCAAATCACCCACCTGAAATTTTAATGGTTTTGTGTCATCATCGTATTTTTTTTGCAACTTTGTAAAGTTGTTTTCACATTCTGTGTTTTGCATCCAATACACAATAAATAGCACAACAAATAATACAACAAATAGTGCAAACACACTCGCGGACATTGCTTCTTCTATCATCGCAACGAATTACTTACATTTACGCCAGAAAAAAGAATTATAATTAATTATTTAGATTAAAACGACCACAAGATAAGTGTGTTGCATATTCTTACCAACAATTAGTGGTCTAATTCCATATATCGTCCCAATACCTTGGTAGTATAGACCTAGAATCATTAAAACGAATATCAAAAAGAGTTTGATACACTGTAGTTTCGTCAGCACCTGGATATTTTATTGATATATACTCCTGTAATTGTTTGCTCAGTTCATTGAAACATTCCGATGTATCCTGTATCGTTCTCCACAATACAACTTTAGGTAATAATTCATCTGCTTCAAAGGCTTTTCGTACAATATACTTTTCTATCGGCTGCATAGCTGAATCGTAGATCTGTGGTCGTTTTAATCTGGGATGAATTTGTAATATATATTCTACTACATTTCGGTCTAAGAATGGATGTCGCAACTCCAAACCATACCTGCCAGCCAGCTTATCTCCTTTTAATAGGTCATACTTACTCAAGTTTTTTAATAACCTCACACTTTTCCTCTGGAAATTGGCATCATCACTTTCAAACAATTGATGATAGCCGCACAATTCGTCTAATCCTTCTCCTGTCAATAATACCTTCACGAGAGTGTGTTCTCGGATATACTTAAATATACAACTCAACGGTATCCCATTTCTGATTGTTGTCGGATCATAAGTTTCCAACACATACGCGGTTTCTTCTAGTATCCCACGTTGAAACAACAATTGAGTGTCCGTAGAAGTGATAATGTGATGAATGATGTCGATACCAAACTTGTTTTCCAAAAATTTCACACACTCTTGTGCCATCCGAACTTCCGCTTCATCAACATCCCCTATAGTAAATGCGTACAATTGCTTTGGTGGAACTTGATTTTGAGCAACTATGTGACTCGCTATCAAACTCAATACAATAGAGCTATCAAAACCACCTGACAATAATACTCCTACAGGAACTTCTGCCGACTGATATCTCATTATCACAGAGTCCTTCACGCATTGATACAAGTTTTTGTACATTCCCTCAATGACAGACGGCTCAGCTGTTATGATTTTACAGGCAGATAATTCGCGATAAACGTTCCAGTCACTATATCTAAGAAATTCATTCTCACCACGTTCAATCACGCTATTCTGAAATGACCAGAATGTTCCTGGTGGAACTTCACGGATTTGATAGTCCGGATCTGTGAAAATAGATTCCGGAATGCCTTTTAATTCAGAAGTGAACATGTAAAATATACCATTTTTAGTACCGTTGTTCTTATATTTTACTATATACAATGGTTTGACACCTAATATGTCTCTGACTACAAAAATGTTGGTGGTTTTCAAGTCAAACGTATTAAGATTTTCCATCAATATAAAATTAAAATCTCCATTTAATTTCTTTAATGTACCTTCCAATCCATATTTTATGTACATCGGTAGTATAACCTCCACGTCACAATTTGATTGTATGTCTCGGTCTGTGAATCCTTCCGTTTGCACAAGCTCTTGGTAATTATAGATTTCCCCGTTGCATATAAGATGTCTTTGCGGACGCGATTGTAACTCTGGATACTTTTTCACCTTGTGCAGTATCGGGTCAGTAAATGGTTGTGCTGCATCCATGGTCAAATCATTCACTGATAAACGATGATATCCGTATATGTAAGTAAATGGAGTATACTCAGATATTTCTCTTTTGCTAAGTGTTCTTCGCACTTGGTCCTCGTTAAATCTGGTAATACCCACGCTATTTTCGACACGATATACGGTATCATCAGGACCACGATTTTTCATGTTCATGAACGCATCTGTAAAACTTTTGTTGACCGGAGGGTTGTTTTGATTGTAAAGTACAAATGATAAGGCTCCCATCGCTTCAGAACTTAAAATATAAACGGTTAAAAAATTTATATTTTAAACTTGTTCCGTTGCTAACTATTCACATCGACCGATAGATTCACACGTTGACAAAAACTGACACGTCTGGTTCAGTTGTAATTTAACACTAGTTTGTCTCCATGTAGAGTAGCAATCCACTACTCCTTGTTGGGTTCTATCCACCCTATTCATTCATTTCATTTGTTTTGACTACTTGGTAGATATTATCATATTTTGACCCAAGTATTGCTTTATCATTTAACGATAACTTTTTTATTTTAAGTTTTTCTTTAATCCGTTCAATACATAGGTCCTTGTTGGTACTTGGAGTATGCTTTTTCTTAGACTTTGATTTTTTTGTTTTATTGCTTGGATCATCTGTCAATTTCTTCTCCGGTGTTTGATAGTCTTCATTCTTAACGATTCTAATTACATAAGACAGGATTTCTTCGTTAATCACCTTTTCCGTTTCTTTAGTAATCACTGTTTTGATACACCCTCGTTTTTGCTCCTCGTTCATCTTTCGTCGGGCTATTGGATTACCAGCTTTGTCTGACAAATGAAACTGACATGTTTGTTCGTTGTAACGAATAACTTTCATATTTTCTATCATACCTTTATTTGTATTCCAGGTGAAGTCTCGATAAATGAGCGTTTTTGCCTCATACGACTCTGACAACAACTTGTATAACTGTTCAACCATGTCGTCCTTACTACAATTTATGTCAGCCAATAGTTTTCCTTGCACTGCAAACTTCTCCACGTAATACATGGCAAATGACATAAACCTATCATTTTGTTCTACTCTTGTCAATGTAGACCATCTCTTGAAAAACTTTCCAATCTGAACAATGTTTTGGGTATTTGTATTGGAATATTTTTGATCGGTGTATTTTTGATTGGTATGCAATAAATACAGTTCATGTTTCACATTTCTTAGTGTGTTATTGATATACCTTTGTTCCGTTTCTATTGTTTCCATGAGTTCTTTTAGTTCCGTAACTAAATTAGAAAACATTTCTCCTAAAATTCTGTTACCAGTGCTGCTTCCGTTTCTGATTTCATTGATCATTAAATTTGTCTTGTATTTGATATCAAAGTATTCGTGTAATGACATTCCAGTTTCAGAATATAAAACCGATAAATTGTGAATAAACGACTTGTATCTTTCCTTCAGCCGCTTAGTCTTGATATATGTGCCGGTATACTCCCGCATAAACTCTGTGCTACTGTTAAATATTTCTTTTTGCGTGTCGGACATGTTGTCTGTGGCCATTTCTTCTATTTGGTGTTGTTTGTCCGTAATTGCGGTTTGTAATTGGTTTAGCTGAATCTTCAATACTATTCTTTCATACAAGTCAAAGTATAGTTTCCCCTCGTCTTGTTGTTGTTGTAACCAAGCCTTACGTCTTTCACTGGCATCTGATGTCACCTTTTGTGAAGGTTCTGTTGATTCAATATCTAGCTTGATGTACGGACATAATTTATATTTTTCAAGCACTGAGTCGTGTAAAAATAACATAGCGGGCACATCAGATGGATCCACCGCCATGTATTTTTCACAATACTCTACGTATGCGTTGTACGTCTCTCGGGCTTGATCTCTCAATTCCTTGGCAGATTTAGCTTTTTCTATTGCATCAGGTCGGTTCCTTTTTTTGGCTCCACCAAATTCGATACTGTCTATTGCACGCGAAACCATCGTCAATTCTTTGGCACGTTGTTTTTGTTCCCTTTCTTGAACAGCAATTAGCTTCAAGTTTTGTGTTGAACGTTTTATTTCTTTTATTTTTTCCATTTTGTCTTGGTCGATTTGAGTCAATTGCTTATCTTTGTTTTGACTGGTCACATTTACCAAGATGTCTTTTTTCTTATCAATTAGATATTGCACTTCTCTTTTTAATAAATCTATACGGTTGGTTAATTGGTCTTTTGTCACTTGCGTTTTTTTAACTGAAGACATTTTGCATGTAATCGATTTCTAAACAATCAACTGTACCTACTTTAAGTAAGTATTCTTTTTCATTTTTTTAAACACGCACCAACAATTATCCTTCTTATACTTGTAGTACTTCGATACCGCAAGTGCTAAGTAGACATAGACCGATTTTGTCCAAGTTTGGATTGTAATTATCTACGTAAACTACTCGTTTGATACCGCATTGTATAATCTTTTTAGCACACCCTACACAAGGCATTAAACTCACATACAACGTACTGTCTTGTAACTCCTTTTGTCCTACGTATAACAACGCATTTTCTTCTGCATGTAAACACATACACATGTCTAATTGATTTCCAGACTCTTTTACTTCTGAACAACGCGGACATCCTCCTTCAAAACAATTTTTTGTTCCACGTGGAGTACCGTTATAACCAAGTGATAAAATACGGTCGTCTTTCACAATTACACATCCTACTTGTCGTTTCAAACAGTTGCTTCGCGTGCTGGTTAGTCTGGCTATGGTAATGAAATATTGGTCCCATGTCGGTCTATTCATATCGGATGTATGTTTATCCCTAAATTAGTCTTTGTTAAGTTCAGTTTTTTTTACAAAAGTAATTTCTAAAGGTAATACAAACACAAGTTAATGATTTCAGATAATCTTTTAATTAACTTGAAGATCCTCAGCAAAATTCAAAAAAACGGGCGGATCGCTCGCAGTTACGACGGAATCATTTCTTTGGAATCGGACACTTATATCCAACCTGTTAGACGCTTTTTGTCTAGCGATTCACGAAAGCAAGCCGTATTCGAAATCAATAGTATCATTGCCGAAACTATTGCCGCCTTGAACACTATTCTAAACTCTAAATATATGAACAAAAACTTTTGTCAATATGACGAATATGCCAAAAATTGTGAAAACATGCAGTTGCTGATGTCCGAACTGGAACTCGCTCGTATGGGTATCGAGAACCTGAAGTTTACCTACCAAAATGATCAAAACACTGCATCACAGTTGGATATTGTTATTCTTAAAATCAATACCACCATCAGAGACGTCTCTCAAAAATTATTTTATTTCTCAAGTTTTATCCCTGCAACCAGCATTCCTATCGCCCCTCCGGAACAACCAAGTGACCGTTACGAAAACTCCAATGAACTTGAAGGTAATCGTATCGATAAAGGTACCACGTCAACCATTTATCCCAAATACGAAACAACTTATGATTTGGATATGAATGATGTAAACCAAAGTACTTCTAATATTTAGATGAAAAAGTAACTATTTTATCAACAGTTACTTTTGTTAAGTTTAATATTGCTGTAGTTTTTTTGCTTGTTAATACTAATACTAATACTTATACACTAGTAATAATGTCTATGTCAGATAAAGTTATCGCCAATGTAGCCAACCCAACCCCTATTCTACAACAAGACCGCAGTAGTAAATTGACTACTAACCCTTTTATCCCTAATGAACAACGAGAAAGGGAACTCGTCACCATTCAACAAGAAGCTAACTATATCATTGAAGAAGCGTATCAAACCAATAAAACATCCAGTATTCGTAATATGACCTTAAATCAAATCAACGGAAATATTTCAAGCAGTGTAACAGGAATAATTGATGACCTGTTTGCTAAACCAAATGACGCTCCGTGGAGAAATTACCTGCCCACGATTATTCAAAAAGAACAACGTTTTGCTTATTTAGGCATTTTATTGATTTTCGTTGCCGTGTATATGTTATTGGCTAGAGGATAAATATTTGGTTGTACACGCCCACACATGGCATTATATATACATAGACAAGTACGACTGGTTTTGGCTGGTTGTTTCTAAGGTAGCATCAATATAGCGCCTTGTAATGTTGTAAATTGTTTTTTCCTTGGTAGATGCCAGTTCTTTTGTTGTGTCTTCTTGCTCTTGTGTCTTGTGTATATACAAATTATCCGTAGTACCGGTAAGGATATCATAGTTTAGCTTGTTGAACACTTTTTCAAGGGCTTGGCGTAGCTTTCTAACCCCACTTTCTTTATCGCACTTTTGTGTGGCAATGTATTCAATCACTTCTTTGTCAATTCTGATGACACAATTTCGATCAAAATTGACTGATGCCAACAACTCTGGAATGACTTTGTCATGGCAAATCTGCACCTTTTGCTCCAACGATGGTTCTTGGATGTAAATAATCTTGAGTCTGTCCGACACGATTTCGTCCACTTTGGTAATATCATTAAATGACAACACAAAGAAAACTTTGGATAAGTTCAAATTCACACTGGACAAGTAGTTGTCTTGGAACTTGTTGTTTTGTTCTTCGTCCAATAAATGTGTCAAAACACCGCTAATCTCAACTGATTTGTTTTCACTGATCTTGTCTACTTCGTCCATGTAGATAATTGGATTCATATAGTTCGCATTTTGGAGAATTTCTACAATTTTACCAGGTTTAGATCCAATATAGGTTTCACTATGTCCCGTCAATACCGATACATCGTTTAGTCCACCGCAATTAATTTGGAAAAATGGTAGTTCCAAAGCTCCAGCCAAACCCTTGATAATCTTACTCTTGCCCACTCCAGGAGGTCCACACAAAGCAAGAATGTGACCTTTACCATTAGGATTTGTAATCTTACGAGCCACGTATTCCAATATTTCTTGTTTCACTTGTTCGAGACCATGAATATTCTTGTCTAGCTTTGCCTTAACATCTTCAAAAAAAGCCTTGATTCTTTCTGGAGGATCACTTGCCTTCACCTTCAGTTGTTTGTATTTTCCGTAGGGCAGTCCAACAACCGTTTTCAACCATGCCATGCCTTTTGAATAATCTGAACCACTTGCCTTCCGAGTCAAATCGTATTTATCCAATAAAAAAGACTTTGTTCCCACATCGACATTAAGCAGCAGTAACTTGTCGCGCAGATCCGTGATTTCGCTATTGGTACGTTGTCGTTTGTAATTATCTACAGAATTTTCTGCTTGACGTAACTTTCGTTTCAAATTTTCCCGCTTTTGTTTTTGTACTAATTCTGTTTCTGACGCTAGTCTAATCGGTTCCGGGCTGGATGTTTCTCTTGGTAATGGCATATTGGCTAACTCAGGGGTACTTGGTGGTACCGATGTGATTGGTTGATTCATAAGGAAATTTCCAAAATTAGGAATGTTATCTGTTGTAAATGATCTTGGTTTGATAAAAGATATTTCACTTAGAAATTTACTGTCAATATAAACCCAATAAATGTCTTCTTTGCTTGGGTAAGTTAGATGATTAGAATCATGTTCCAAAGCACATGTATAATACATTAGATTCTCTTGAATGTAAACGATGTCACCCTTACGATAACTTCGGCTTGGATCCCAGATACCAACATACATCTTTAGTTGTATTAGTAAGGTTTATTTCACCGGTATCAAAATCAATTTTTTTTTATAGAAAAATATGCGTTGTTAGCGCGGTTGCGTGATAAAAGCTAAAGTGTTGAAAGCAAAATCAGTGTAACATTAGAAAAGCTGCTCGAAGATCTCTGGTTGAAAGTATTCTCTGAATAATATTCTGTTGTCATCTAGTTCCGCTGTTGCACGACAAGCAGCACCTAACACAATCCTGATTTTATTTTTTAAATGGTTTTGAAATTGATACATATTACGTAACGCCTAGGTTGAACTCGTATATTTTAAACATTTCGAATAAAATGTTTTTGTCTTTAGACTCGTAAAATACACTAAGTCATGCAAGAATTGTCATAGCAATAACGCACCTGCCTTCAATCAAAATCCTAGGAGCTAGGCCTCAACGTAGTTCTTAAGAACTACTCTTTTTGTTTAATGTCATGTGTCTTAACATCACATTTCTTGATGCATTTATATCTCTATCCATTTCTACACCACACTCAGTACAGTGAAAATTTCTTGACAACCTAAATTCTCATTAATGACACCGCAATTACAATATGTTTTTGATGTACAAGCCTCTGTTGTCTCCACTATTTGACACCAAAGGAATTCTCTAGACTTTTCTTTCAAGCTTTCTACAAATGCACAATTTCTCAATGACATCATCTTTTGCTTGTGTCTTTTGTTAAGCTTACGACATCTGAAAGTTTAATTTTGGTATATCTTAAACCAAAATATCCCAAATGTTCTAATGTACAGGTAACAACAATGGTAATAACCGAACTTATTTTCATTGTTAATATTTGTAGTATTTATTAACAATGTTATTGAAATTTTAAAAACTCGTTAACTACACCACAGTTCACTTGACTTCCCTTCGCTTACTACATTTCGTCCGCCCAAGACTTAGAGATGTCCCCTAAAGTCAGCTTTTCAAAATCTATTTCAAGTGTTGGTTGTTCATGATGTGATTGCTCAAACACTGGTACATTCTCTGGTAAATTATTTAGTCTAGCAAATCGGATCACCCAAACACCATTATTGTATGATTCACTAATTGGCTCTGGTTTTACTTTTCCAAGAAGTTTTACACGACGTATATTTTGACCGTATCTACATTCTCTGTATACCTCCTTGGCTCCCTCGTATTCTTCTTGCACTTTTTGTTGACTAACTAGCAAAATTTGATCTTCTTTTAGTTCCCACTTGAAACTCGTTGCTGGTAACTCCATGCGTACAATGAATGTGTCATCAGTTTTCAATAAATCAGTTCTGGCACTATTGTAACGACGTTGTAGATTCTTGATCTGCTGTTGAAGTTGGAATACTTTGTCCGACTCCTGCCCACGACGTCTCCTTTGAACCTTTTGAAAACCATCACCATTATCTTGTGTGTTAACGTTGTTTGAAGACATTTCGACAGATTAAATCAAATTGTTATCAGAAAGTACTGACATTATTTTACCATTACCTTTAAATCAATTTTTGTTTATTTCAAGATTATTGGAGTAATAATAGTTAAAGTTTGTAATTGTTGGATTTGCATAGTCTCAACACAGCCCATTACCACGTTTGTTAATTGTACGAATTATGGCAGTAAATGGAAGTTTTGTAAAGAAAACACAAAACACTCAATCACAAACCTTACACCCTAAGCGTTGTTTCTTTCACAATTTAAAACTACATTATATATTTCGTTTACACCCTGTGATATCTGTTAGAACTTTAGGACAACTTACCATCTTAAATGTTACTTTAGGATTATCAACATTTTTTAACCAATTAAATCTCCATAAACAAGCTGTTCTCAATGTACTAGGTAACTTGTAACATTCTTTCCAGAGAGATACACCACCATATCTGTTTGTTTCTGGGTACCAATTTGTACCATATTGTGTAAAACATCCTGTAAATATACCTTGTCCTCCTCCAGGTATCGCTATATCAAAATGATTATTTAATAAATCATAACCAGTGTTTGTTGCTTGTACAATCATTTTTTTACCTTTTAACCGAGCGTCTTGGAAAGTTAATTCATAACAATTGCAACACCAATTCCATTCTTCATTTCCTTTGATATGAATGGCTGCAAACCCATAGGAAAGATTATTGCTAACATTCCATGGAGCTTGATTGGAACAAGTAAATGAATTGCCACCTGTGCAAGCACTTTGCTCAAATTTATTTACATGGACTACGTCTCTTTTGTTGCATGTATTGACTGGATTTGTTACAGGAGCTTTCCCAGGCCAAGCACATGATGGTTTGCAACAGTCCCAATATCTTGTAGTTATAGCTTCATTGTTATTGAGTTCTACGGCCTCAATGCAAATGTTATTGTAAAGTAATCCCCGGCAAATCGGTTCTATTGTGGACATAACAGATGGAAGTACAACTAACGATCCTAACAATGTACTATGAAACTTGTTCATTTCTTGTATTGTTTATTGAATTCCAATCGTCCATTTCTTAAAGCCATTTTTATTAAAATAGCATTTATCATAACTTAAGTTTTTGGATTTGTTGAAAATCACACTTCTAAAATCTTTTACACAAGATATACATTTGGCATCTATTGTACTTCTAAACGTGTGCTTTTCTCGTTGATGTACATAATAGTTTGACAAAGACAAAAAACGTTTTATTACACTCTTTGCAAACAGGATCTGTCTTCATAATAATGATGATGATAATTATGATTAATTTCTTTAAATTACTTTTTTACTAACAGAACTTCCACCGATTATTGCAATTAAGACATGTCACAAACGTTGTGGCTGGCTCGTCTGCGCGTCGGGTCTGTAACTGGTGATAGCTGGTCTTGTAAGTTTTGCATTTGCCACATCGGAACATACCATCTGAATCATCCATTATTGGTTTGGGTTTAAATCCGGAATTCTTGTCCAAGTGTTTCCTTTGTATTTCATTGTAACGTTCAGGAAACATATCTTCAGGACCAAAGTAACATAATTCGAACTCGTTTATTTGTTTATCCAACAACCGCTTCAATAAACCTCGGTTTTTAATATAACTATCTGGTTTTAAATTGTTGTGAACAGTCACAGCTCGGTTAATGTAAGTAGATTGAAACAAAGGATACCAATTTTTATTTCTCAAGTGTAATTGTTGTTGTAAAACGTAATTGAAAATTCCACGTTCCAAGTTTAATGCCATTTTTGTCAATGAATGCTCGTCATATTCATGTTTATCCGACAAGTAGTACTCTGTATTTGCATGTTTATCCAAGACTTCGTACAGTTTTTTAAATACGCGCTTTCTATTAGCTTGTTCCGGTATGAATGACTCAAGGGTGTCTTCCATAGTTTTATGTTACAGTGTTAACAACTTTAAATTAAAGTTTTATTTCTTGTAATTTTTTTATACCGTTATATTATATTAATAATACTAATGGCTAAGGCTGGGCGGTACATAAACTATCAGCAATCATCTCCTACATTTTCAGATATCTCATCTGTTGGAAGCAATCCAAGTCGTCCACCATTATCTCTTCCTTCCATCCCATCTACTTCGAACTTGGATTCTAGTGTTAACGATAACATTGAAGAATTAGATTTCCAAACTGTCGATGACTCACCTCAAACCACCGGTACTTCTCCTCTCTCAGATTATTTTGAACGATTCTCTGAAACGTCACCAAAGGCCAAGAGCCCTAAACGCAAGTCCAAGAGCCCTAAACGCAAGTCCAAGAGCCCTAAACGCAAGTCCAAGGCCAAGAGCCCTGAACGCAAGTCCAAGAGCCCTAAACGCAAGTCCAAGGCCAAGAGCCCTAAACGCAAGT
>Ga0214923_10002625_pt1 | contig 23608 bp, 36 predicted proteins | sample LL1510_MetaG_FD_177993 | JGI IMG/M metagenome (GOLD analysis project Ga0214923, IMG submission 177993) | Freshwater microbial communities from Lake Lanier, Atlanta, Georgia, United States - LL-1510 | ecosystem: Environmental > Aquatic > Freshwater > Lake | place: USA: Georgia | collected...
ACCCAGTGGTTTAAGAGGCCCTACGGGCGCCACAGGCCCTGTTGGCGAACAAGGCTGCCCCGGCACCACCGGACCAACAGGCCCTAGGGGGCCCAGTGGCGCGTCTGGAGGACGCGGAGAACGCGGAAGCACAGGACCACAGGGTCAAAGCGGTATAGCAGGCCAATCAGGCGCCAAGGGGGCTACAGGCGCGGCTGGCGTAACAGGCCCGACAGGCCCGTCAGGGGCGGCAGGAATAACAGGACCTACCGGCGCTTCTGGTCCCGCCGGGCCGTCTGGACCTATCGGTCCGCAAGGTGTAACAGGTCTTGCCGGCCAGCGCGGCGAACGCGGCCTCAGAGGCGAAAAGGGCGACCAAGGCGCGACAGGACCGTTTGGCCCCGTGGGCGCGTCTGGCCCGACAGGAATATCCGGACCGACGGGCGCAACTGGCGCTTCTGGACCTACAGGCCCCACCGGACCTTACGGCCCCTGCGGACCGCCGGGCGAACCCGGACCGCAAGGTGCCACCGGCCCGCTTGGCGCTACAGGTGCAACTGGCCCAGCGTTCCTCACCAGCGCGCTGCTAACGCAGATTATTAACGCCGTGCAAACCAATACAGAACTGCGCGCAGCTATTCGCGCCGTATTGACACCTTGACAGCATATTTAAAGCCGCAGAAAATCAACGCGCGAGGTTACACATGACAAACCACAGCGTTACATTTAGCCGCGATAATTTGGTGCAACTTGTTTTGCGCCCGGATTTCTACGAAAAGCTGCCAGAATTAGAATCACATCGCGAGGCACTAACAGACTGCATCAACAAGTTTCGTGACTCTGGGCGCAAAGCCGGGTGTGGTTGCCGGGCCGACGCGTCTTTGTTGTTTGAGTGCATGGAAAACATGCTAGTCGCCATAGAAGGCTGGAAAGAAACCACGCCCGAAAGAATCTGCGATTTTGTAAAATATGCTACGAACATTACGCCAACAGCAAACGAAGTTGTTTCGCTGGGCGTGTTCTTCAGACGCTCAGGAGCAGAAGGCGACGTAATTCGCTACTCATACAAATGCCCGCAGCCGTAAGCCCCACAAACTCGAAAATCAGTTTCGCAACCAAGCCGCACGTACGCGCCAATAACGTCGATGTGGTGGCTATCAAAGTTCGCGTTAAAGATACCAATAATGCGGCAATGGCTAGCCGTGTAGTCGAGATTTTTACAGAATCTCAGGACGTGACGATTACCCAACCACAGCCCACCGATAATACAGGTGTAGCGATTGGGTACGCAAAATGCGGCGGCGTTGGTCCGGTTATATTCCGCGCGCGAGTCCTGCCCGAAATCGATCCGCAGCTTCCCGAAAACTCGGAAGGCGCGGTAACTATTGAAAACACCGCCACCGCGAATTTTTACGACGAGACACTAGAGCCGGAAGTACCGCCGTCACCTTCGCAGCGCAACGTTCACCTCACATGGAGCGTGAGCCGTTATTTGGCATACCAGACAGACGGTATCCGCGTACGCATCGAGGCAGAAGACGCCAATCTGATGCCCACCAAAATTTTTGCCTACCAAATGCTGCCGGTAAGACCCGGCGAAGAAGACCGCGTCGGCACATTCGACCACGTGTGCTCGCCAGTCGATCTTGAAGAGTATCCGGAAGACCAGCCGTTACCTAACAGCCGGCCAGCGTGGTTTCGACTTGAATATGTTGACGTCCTGCTGCGTTCCCGCGCAGAAGTAAAAGCGTTCATTAACAGTGTCGTCGAAGATGTGCGCGCCCTGAAAACGACGTTGGATATCACAGAAGATTTAATACCGGACGGCGACTTATGGATTGGAACACCGCCAGAAGAAGGTTAAATTATGTCCAACGTTGCTGTAATCGAAGATGCGACTATTTTTCGCATGATCAACGACGATAAGCTTTCGGCGTCTATTCCGTGTCTGTACGGCAAGAAAGCTATTTTTAGAAATCTGAATAGCGGCGGCTGCGGTTCGTGCGCCAGAAAACGGGCCGCCAACAAACGCGGCGACATGAATCAGATCAAAACATGCCTGTCTGGGCTCAGCGTTGAAAAGCGCGCAGAATTAAAAAACTGGCTGGGCGTAGAAAATGCGCGCGTGGTATACATCAACACCGCCGGCCAAGTGGTTCAAGTTAACTTCTGAACCGCTAAATTATCGGCAAAATCGTGGCATATAAGATGTGACCCCAGCACGTTGTTGGCGGCACGTTCTTTAAACCCACGAGGTTGTCATGTCCGTGAACGAAACGAAGCAGGCGGTTCTTCTCCGAGTCAACCGCAACCCGAGCTTCACCGTCGTGCCCGAACACGCGATCAGAATGTTTGATCACGTGATCGAGCGCGAGGAGGCCGACGCCTTCAAAGCGTACCCCGACGACCAGTGGGGGCGGATCGCGTTCTGGAAGGCGCGCATCCTGAAGGACACGCTGCCGCACCTGCGCGGCATCATCTCGGTGTACTACCACGAGTACATCGCGTCGCTCATGCGTGGCGACGGCGACGTCGAGGTCGACCCGTACGGGTTCGACAACCCGCCGTCGTACGGCGGCGAAGCCCGCGCGCAGCGGGACGCGTATCTTGCCTGCACGGCAAGCCTCGCGTAGTTTGACGTTCAGCGGCTGCTCAGCCGGAACACTCACCCTTAAAAAGGTGTTTTGTTCCGGCTGAGCGCCGCGTGGACGGTTTCTTATCTATCACAATTTTCCTTAGCTATTGGCGATATGGCCAAAATAAAAAGACAACTCGACAAACCAAAAGCTGGTCCCAAACCGCCGTTTAACATGGCCGCGCCAAATGACGACTTGCACGCATTTGGTTGGTCTATGGACAGAATGCGATACCCGTCCAAAGATTCGACTCCCAAAGACGTCTGGCCGGGCGCGTCTGTGTTTGGTGTCCCGGAAGCCGACGCGTATCGAGACACGTACGGCTTCAACGTATCTTTTCTAGACGCACCGTATCTGCAGTTTATGCTCGATCAAGTGCCAGAGATTCGGGCCGCGGCTGAAAAGTGCTCCGAAGATAAATACTCGCCGGAGTCTATTGCCGCATTACGAAAAGCTGTCGCAAAAGCGTTTCGAGACGTCATCATGCCCGACATCGAGGCGCGGTTCAAAAAGATATCTGGACTGGTGGCAGAATTTTATGCCGCCAGACTAGCGCACATCGAAACATTTGGATTTGAGGAAGATTGATGTTAAAAAGTCAACGAGTGACGTTACACATCGTGTACGACGACCAAAACAACGGCCGGCCAAGCGACTGGGCGTGGCAAGTACTACTCGACCTAGACGCGAGAGAAAGCGTCGACTTAATCGACTATACAGCGCCGATCGAAGAGCCGGACACAGATGAAGATGACGACGACTAGATCGACGACAGCACGATGAAGTCGCGCCGGTAGCCAGCCACAGGGCCGCGCTTCCCCATCAGCAGTTCGTCGTCTGTTTCGCCCTTCTCGTCGACAGGATACGGCCCGCCGGCATTGGAAACACCGGGACGATGAAAGCCTAAAGAAGCGGCCTTCTGCACAACCAGATTCGCAGTTGCAGAATCCATCAGTTCGTCGATATTCTTACCCTCGACGACGAACTCTGCGCGGCCGGTAGAAACACGAGAAAGGTCATCAATAATGGAAACCATGGATACCTCCAGTAACGGTATGGAACTTACATTCGGTATGGTAGCACGGGTGTTAAAGCTCAGCAAGTTACAAATTCGCGCTGTTTTTGCGCTGCTTCAAAAGCCCCACCCGGCCGACGAAGATATCATCAGCCGCCGCGATCTTCGGCATCTGTTACTGGCAGACCTGCTGGAGAACATTAAGTTTTTACGGCCGGAACAGCGCACGGCTATTTTGGCTGGCGTTTGGGCGACCACCTTAACAGACCCCGATATTCCCGTGTGCTGCGTCGGCGATCAAATAGTCTTCGCCGACAGCCGGTACTGTACGTGGTCTGGAAACACAGGCTGGCTCGACTTGTTAGAGGGCGAAAACACTGCAAACCTGCCGTGCCCGCCGCTGGAGACAATCGCGTATAATTTGATCGAATTAGAACGACAGGCCAAGAACGCGATTGAAAACAGGAGCGGCGCAAATGCCAAACGTCACGCAGGAAGCATGGAAGAGTCGGGATACGTTCGCGTCGGTCCTACTGACGCTATTTATGGACAAGTTCGGCACCGAAGCGCTGACATGGGAGCCGAACACGATCCTGCTTGAAATCGAAGAAGAGTTTAACGTCGACCTGCCGCAATTGGCGCTCGATAAGCTGCTCGTCGGTATTCAGATACTTACGACAGATAGGTTTTACAAAAGCCTCCCCGATTTCATTTCGTTCTGTAACGTCCTTTCCGGCGACACATACCGCCCGGACATGTGGGACCCTGCCGACGCCGAAGAGGTGGCGTGGGGCGTCACAGAGGCGCTGCTGATCTACCCGCCGGAAGACAACGAAGAGGAGCCGTTCACGGACGAGATACGGGCGTACATCGGCGCCGTGCTCGACCGCGAAGGGCTGATCAACCCACCTGACATCCTCAGAATTGCCCTCAGACAAGCCAGAGTTTCGCCTTCGATTGACGACTTCTCCGACGACCCTACGATGTTCAATGCGGTCTACGATCTTGAAGAAGGCAAACGCGCCGACATCGAGAACACGATCCGCATGCGTACGAAAATGCTGGCGGCGCAATTCAAAGCTCTCAAGCTGGAAAACGGGCAGGTAGACAAGATAGTCAAGATGTTGGAGTCTGCCGCAGAATAAACAGGAAAACCCATGTTGGTTTTATCGAGAAAAAAGAACGAAGACATCATCATCGGCGAGGGTCCAAACAAAGTTACAGTTCGAGTGGTGGAGATAGTTGGCGACAAGGTACGGTTAGGATTTATTGCCCCCGACGGCGTAACCATCATGCGCACAGAAATCATCGCCAAGAAACCGGAGACAAAGAATGGGCTGGAACGATCGGCTTCCGGAGGACCCTTTTATCCCTTCTGATACCTATTATCAGGAGCGCGAAGAATACGAAGCGTGGCTCGACTATGTAGAGGCCAAATTGCGCGAGGAGGACGCGGGTCTTTCATCGCAAAACATCGACCCGGCGATTCTCGCGGGCCGACAAGACACACAACAAGAGGCGCCAACACGAGCAGGTTTTCTGTCTCGGTTCGTGGCGAAGTTCTTTGGCAAAAAAGTTCCCCAAGAAAAACAGCAAGAAAACACACGCACTGACGCGGAAATACCTTTTTGAAATTATCTGGTCGGCGGTGGAATCGCTCGACAAAAATCTAACGAGCGACCGCGCCGATAAGTTCACCAATACGCAGTTAGTAGCGCTGGGTCAGATATTGTGCGGAATCAGCGACTACGTAAGCGGACGTCTTGGTTCGCCGGCAAATATTAAAAAAAAGGCACGAAAAAAGCCGCGCCTTCGGGCGCGGCTCAAGGGATGACCCCATCGGGACATCAAAGATCACGAAGCAGCTTGCGCAAGCTCAAATAACTTTTCCAGCGGCAGAAGGCTGTCGGCTTGCTTCGTCTGGGCAACAGCCGCAATCTTATTCTCTTGCATAAGCCGGTCCAGCATGGCCGCCATGCCGCGGTCCAGCGTCGGCACGATCGCGGCCAACTTGTCGCGGTCCAAGTACACGCCGCCGGCCGTGACAGCATCGGCAAAGTCGTCGCCGAGCCATTCGCGGACCTGATCCACCGCGAGCTTTTCGAGGTCTTCCAGCGCGTAAACATTGCCCGTCGTAGTTTCGACGTTGTTGGTCAGGAAATCGCGTGCGGCTTTCTCTGTCACCGCAAACAAGACTTCTTCCGGGCGCGGGAGGCCGCCGGCGTCGTACAGCTTGTTTAAACGAGTAGTGCGGTCAAACGCGTCCACGGCAGCCGCAATCTTAATGCGCGTGTCGTGTTCGCGGGCTTTCTCGGGATTGCTTTCAACGATTTCGGCAAGCTTGCGCATCTCGCCAGCAGCGGCAGAGTCAAGGCGCGCAGCAAGCACAGCGCGATCGCGCAGCATCGCGCCGGCCACGGACGCCGCGCAGGCACCGGCGCCCGCCGTAAGCGACAATGTGTGTACATGCTCGTTAATATCGGCGGCGTAAGCGGCCGACTTTTCAAGAATCTTTTCAGCGATTTTGCGGCGGTCTTCAAATACGAACTCGTCGCGATACTTACTAAAATGCTCCGCCGCAAACTTGACTTCCGTCGCGTTGCGCAACGGCCAGTGGCGCTCTTTGACGCCATTCTCGCCGACCCACACGATGGCGAAATCTTCGTCCCCGCGAGTGTTTAAATCGTCTGTAGCCGCAGCGGCAACTTTCTCTTCCAGTTCCGTTACGAGGCCCAAAATGCCAAAATACTTGGCAGACGAGTGAATCCGCTCGCTAATCTCGGCCGCTTGCTTGGGCTTAAAGTTAGCCCGCTTGTCGGCAAAGAACAGCGCCGAAAGCCATGTTGCGGGCGCGGTGTGGCACGGATACAGTTTATTTACTTGATCGGCGTATACGTGCCGGGGCAAATTGTCCGTGGCGTGTGTTCGTTCGTGGGTAGCGTTTTTGACAAAATCCGGGCACGGAAATAATGTCGTCAACCGATGGGTTTCTTGCTGCGTAACATCTTGATTCTGGTCTAACGGAAGTTGTGTCATGGGTTTTCCTGCCTCGCTAGTTGGCCGACATAACTATTTAAACGCCCTGTCGGTGTTGGGGACTGAATTAGAAAAACCAAACTTTCCGGCGACAACTACGTGCCCGGCCTGTAAAGAACCCGCCTTGTATGTTTTCGACGACGTTCTCACAAGCGGTCTGTGGCTTTTCTGTACAGCCTGCAAAACGCATGGGGATATCATAACCTTTGGTTCTCAAATCTGGAATACAAGTTTACCAGATACACTGGCAAAATTCAGCGATTTAAGCTTGATTGCCGCAAAAGAAGCTGGTAATGAAGAACCTGAATACGCAAGGTTTTTACGTAAATTTCGCGCGGCCGAGTCTTTCTGGGAAACGGCCGCAGCCCAAGTGTGGAATCACGCCGACGACCTTATAGCGTGTCGGCTGCGCGAACTGGGTTTGCGCTACGAAATAAACGAGTGTTACGGGCTGGTAGGCGTAGCGCACTATGACCAGATAGCCGGGCTGTGCCGGACGCTGGGACGGCCTAAGCCAGTTATGTCGCGAGCGGACGGCGCGGCGATTGTGTATCCGTTCTACGACCTACCGCAACGGCTTACTGGCCTGCTGATCACACAATACAACGAAACGTACGAAATACGACAAAACTTTATACCCGTCTTGGGTTACAAAAAAATAAAACCGGAAGCCGGCTACTTCCTGCTCGACAAGTTGCTCGAAACGCCCGACCCAAGATATCGCGGCAACCAGTTTGTGTCTGAAGATATCTATTGGGTATTGCGCGCGCAGTTGAAACGAATCAGCCGCGGCGAAAAAGCGCTTCCCATTGTTGCCAGCTACAGCGGCGCAGAAGCCGAGAGTTACGGCATAAGCTGGGCGGCGTACCATTCCACTCCTCGTATTTTCCACGCCGCCGCTGTTTCTCCGGGGTTGATTAGCAGGGCTTGTAACGCCCGCGGCTACGTTTCCGTGTTCCCGCCTCGCCGGCCGGCAGATGACGCCAATCTGCTAACTATCCGCGCCCAGACGAAAACATGGAACGAAATGCTTAAAGATACGCTCGTCAGCCTCAACGAGATCAACGCGCTTTCGTTTGCAACAAGACTCAACATCCTCCCCGATAAACTGGGCACATTTCTCAATAAACTCGACCACCCATTTTCAGCCGGTTTTGCCGATCGAGTGCTGGCGGAGATTAAACAAACGCCGCATGGACCTCAGAAACGCTGGCTTATCATTGAACGAGACTCAGGTTGGTGGAGCTACACAGGTCGGCACCTGTGCAACGTCTGCCCCGTTATAACAAAAGTTATACAGACAGATTCCGGTGAAAAACTGTATGAAGGCACAATAACCACATCGGCCGGCGAGACATACACGTTTAACGACCGCGCTAAACGCATAGAGCAGCTTGGCCTATTCGAATACTGTTCGGCTGTTTTGACGCCGCACAAGAAACTCGTCTTGTATGACAAGCCGTTGAATCATCGCAGCCACATACTGGCGATGGAACTGCACCCACCAGAAATCGTATATCTGCCGACCAGTTACGGTTGGGACGCACACAACCAAGTATTCAGATTCGATACCTACGAGATCACCAACACCGGCGACGTTCAAACGATACCGGCATGGCCGCGCAAAAATATCAAAGTAACGTTTAGCGCGCCTATGCCTGTCGCCCCGCTCCCCGTACGCGAATTCATCACGCCGTCGCATGAAAACGCTTACGTGTGGAGCGTGATCGCCGCCGTTGTTGGTAATCTCGTCGCCCCTATTCTGAACCGCGATCCCGCGCCCACTGCCGTTCCGCGCAACAATTTTGTAACAGTTGAGCAAATCGCCGCCGCGCTGTGCTGCCCGCTAGAACGCGCCACGGCAGAAAATAAATACGTAGCCCGCGGCTTCTTTAACAGGTTTCGCAAACCGTTGGCGTGGCCCACGCTCGTCTACAACACCTTCAGCGATGACATGCTGAGCAACATTGTGCCGCGCTACTCTACGCAGCCAATGCTCGTCCGGTTGTCCGCCACCGCCGGCGCCGTAGCCCCCGGATATGGCTGGCAAACGCTGGTTAACACCACAGCGCCCGCAAGCGGAGACTTTTCGGCCCTGCGGCACATATTGCCGGCGTACATACAGTACTTGCTAGCAAACAACTTAAAAACGTTTAACAGCCAAAATAACGTGTATCTGCAAGTGTTAAAAAGCATGCACGACTGGCTGTTAAAGGTTTACGGCGCATCGTTTAATCTCGCGTACGCCGAGGCTAATTGTTACACGCCAGAAACAACCCACGTCTCACTGTTCCGCGAACTTAATAGCGCGTTTTTATCGGGAAAACTGGTGCTTTTGCCGCAACCCAGACGCCGCGACCAACCCAAAAACTATTGTGTGCAGCAGAAAGAACATCTATGGTTAAACAGACACGCCGTTGATAGATATTGTTATTCTGTCCGCAGCGTACCGCCAAACTGGGACGTCATAACCACTCTACTGCAGCAAATAGGTGTTTACACAGGCGAACAGAATATACACAATATGAACGGCTTGCTTTTAAACAAAGACTGGTGCCAACAGTTTTGGGCAGAAAATAACGAGGCTACAAACAAAGAAACGGGTTGATATGCGTTACACCGAAGCGTTGTCTTTTCGCGCAGAAATATCGAATCGATCCGATGACAGCGATTTCGGTAGCGAGTTCGTCGAAGAGGAGTGGCAGTTTGTCGAAGATGACGACGACGAAGACGACGACGAAAGTGACGACGATTTTAAACCAACCCAATGGTTTGTTGACGACGACGACGAAGATGACGACGACGAAGATGACGACGAAGATTATGACGATGAAGATGAAGAGTGGGACGACGACGAAGACGACGACCCAGAATACGAAGAAGAATTTGACGACGGAACCCGCTACGAAGAAGACGAGTGGGACGACGACGAATAAAACAACATGCAAACATTTTTGCCACTCCCGAGTTTTCGCGGGTCGGCAAAATGCCTTGACAACAAACGCCTAGGCAAACAACGCGTCGAATGCAAACAGATTTTGTTGTGCCTTGACGTGCCCGTCGGCGAACACAAGCCCGGAAAACGCGGATGGCGACAACATCCGGCCGTTTTGATGTGGGCTAGACACGAAGTGGCGCTTCTGGTATACGGAATCGTCATGTGCCGCGAATGGACGTCGCGGGGGTTTCAGGATCGGCTACAAGACGAGTTCGTAACGGCGTACTCTCGTCTCCGCCCCACAATCGACGTCAACGTGTATCCCCCGTGGTTTGGCAACCCCGCGCTGCACGCTTCTCACCGCAGCAGTCTGCTGCGAAAAGATTTAAGGCATTACTCTCAGTTCGGCTGGGACGACCCGATTTATTTACCGTATTTTTGGCCTGTTCAGGTTTCTCAATCAGCGGGAACAAGTCCCGCCAATCTATAGAAGAAAAGGAATGAAGAATGTCACGTAAAGAGCACCCGCAAAGCCGCGGCATGAAACGCAACAAGCAAAAACCACGATCCGCCAACAAGGTTCGTTTCTATCGCGACACCGGCAGCGGCGGAGGAAACAAAAACTTCAAAGACGTTTCATCTGAGTTTGAAGACGACGACGAAAACGAAGAAGAAACAGACGACGACACACCACGTCGGTTAACTTGGCACAACACAAAAAAGGGCACCAGCGGCACGTTCATCGCGCTATATGAAGAAATGATTGATGACGTTCCGGAAGAATTAAGCGCCGCGCCAAAAGAACGTGTCGCCATGTACGAGCGAATCAAGGCCGTGATCAATTCTCGTCGCGCCGGCAATGTTGCAGATTCAGGCTCGGTCGTGTTTGATATTCCGTGGACTATGTTAGATTTTCCGCGAGACGGCGTAGGCCGCGAAAAGCGAGTTGACCGCGGCCACGTCGGTCACATCGTCCAGAATTATCACCCCAGTAGCTGGGCGACACCGGTTGTAACAATGAGGCCGTTATACGGTTCAAACGGCGCTATTGAAACGGTTCTGTACGAAATCACAGACGGTAACCATCGTCGGTGTATTGCGCTTGAGCGCGCGTACGCAGACAGGCCAGAAGATTTGCGCACTGGAAAGAATCCGGTAAAAATCACCGTGTCTGTCAGCGAAGTTTCTTCAACGCAAGAAACAGCCGAATCGTTTACCGACAACAACGCCGGCGGCGTCAGACCCATGGCGGGCACTGATAACTGGCGCAACATGTTTGTCGCTGGTTTGCCAGAGGTTGTTGCAACAGTAAAGCTTGCCGCCGAATACGGGCTCGATGCGTCGGCGCCTGTGAACAAGCGCGGATGGCCGCGGTGTCACGGTAAGATCATCATGCACATGTGTAACGTCACATTCGGCGGCGGGCCGTACGCGTTTCCGTGGCTTAAGGAAAAAGACGTACGCACAGCCTTGCGCATTATCACTGATTCTGATTGCGTTGGCGTGTACAAGAACACAGATGCTGTAAACAAGCAAAACTTCTTTGCCGGTCTGTGTCACTTTATTGCGTACTATTATCGCCCGGGTTTCGTTCATGACATCGGGTTAAAGCACCTGCTTTCGCGACCGGATATCGTTGAACGAGCTATTGAAATGGGCAAGGACATTACGCCGGCAATCATTCAGGTTGAGATGCCGCACGTGACGTCCGCTATGCTTTCCCGCGATGAGTCGTTGCGGTATCACCGCGTCGCGCTCGCGTTGAAGCGGATGTACGTCACGAAAGTCCCGCCGCCGAAGATGCGCAGCAAAATCGACGGTTGGCCCGATTGCCCCGCAGAGTTGCGGCAATTATTTCACATAGCGCCGGAAATCACGGACGACAATAAGCGCGTAAAGCTTATCGCCGAGTTGCACACAAAACTCGACGCGTTGATGAAGAAAAAGCGCGCCAAAACCTCAAAAACTATTACAAGGTGACAAATCACGCTTGTTTGTCTACGCAGACAAACATGGCGTGTAAATAACTATGCAACCAGATCAACCAGATTCAGATGAAACAGTGTGTTGGATACGGATTGCTGTTGAAGATTTAGATAGCATCAAACCTAAATCATTACTGGCAAAAAAGATTTTGGAAACGGCTGTGCTTCAGCAGTCGATGTGGCGCGAAGCATACGTCAACGCTGTTGAGCGGCTTATCATCAATCCAAATTTAATGGTATTTGAAGATGCGCCGATTACCGAAACAGTCACAACCCACCGCAACGACGAAGACGGTATCGAAGACAAGGGTGCGTATGTCATGTGCTGGCAATTCGTCCCGGAAAAAGCAGTAATCCCACCAGAACCCGACACACCAGCAGAAATGCAACGCAGTCTCGCAGTGCTTAAACAAGTTAGTAAACTGCTGGAGTAACGCGTCGCCGGCGTGGCACAATTGGCAGCGCAACTGATTTGTAATCAGTAGGTTGTGGGTTCGACTCCCACCGTCGGCTTACAGTTTTGTATACTCCATGTGTGGTCAAGGAGGACCGCGCATGGATTTCAAAATCGTTATTAAACCGATTGCTAATTTAAGTCGCGCAGAAGTGCTGGAAATGTATCACCGGCTTTCTGTACCCGGACGAAATATGCGCAAAGAATTGAGCAAACGTCACGTACACCCAGAACCCGGCCCGCACGAGACAATTACATTAGCGCTTGTGTGGCAAAACGAGTTTTTTGTGGCGTGGGTAGGTACGCGCGCATACACAGAAAAATTTAAAGGCAATTCTATTGCTGTACAGACAATCGAGTGTTTCACAGACCCCGAACTGCGCCGGCGAGGACTTGCGCAGCTTGGGCTGCAGGCTTTAATTTCTGCCGGTTTTATTGACCGCACTAAACCAGTGTCAGTGTACAGAAAGCCAGCAATTAAATTGGCAGAACGCTGCGGTTGCCAAACAGTCATTTTGTGCGAACCATAAGGTACGCTATTTCGCGATAATTGCGCCACAGCTAATAACCCCAAAATAGAATGCCTGTATGCGCCGCTACCACGCTGAAAAACACATCATCAAACGGCGAATTAAAATAGCCCAAGAAATGATCGGGCACGTATTCGGCGAATGGTCAGACCCCGTTTTCAAACCGGGGCGTTATCGCAAGACGCACACCGGTTGCAATAAAGCTGCGTGTCAGCTTTGCCATCCAGAAAAAAATCCGAAACGTATTCCGACCCGACAAGAACTTCAATCACAGAAAGACTTTCAAAACAATGTCGAAGACTCCTGATTCACTCGTAGACCACATCATGGACACCACCCACCGACTCGCAGAGGCTGTGGCTGCCGAACAGGCGCTCGAAGATAACCGAATCAACGTCAAGCTTGCCGCGATCGATCGTATCATGGCTGCTGGCGATAATCAGTTCACAGGAAAGCCGCACTCGTTCTCGTCTGCCGAAAACGTCGTCAACACTGACGCCGACTATCAGCTTTATCTCGAACGGCAACGCGAAGCTGTTCGCGCAAGAATCTTGGCCCGCGGCGCGTACGAGGCCGCGCTCGCCGCTGCTAACCTTCACGCCGCCACAAAGGTGTAAAGTGTTCGACTCTGACAACGAAGAAGAAAACAACGAACATATCTCTATGGGCCAAACAACATTTGAAAGCATTCGCAACTATGCTCTTTGTTTGTTTGGTCGGTACCTGAAAGAGGCGCACAACAACACGAATCTTCCAGATATCCCGCCCGAATCAGCAACGCGTTTTTTAAGCGTAAGCGAGGTAGAAGCGATTGTTCGCGAACACGGTTTCGCCGCCTCAGAAGGCTATTACGTCGGCGGCGAATCACCCGAAGAAGCGTACGCTATCATGGGAAAAATGATGTGCGCGCTTGTTCAACGTATTTTGTCAAACGTGCTGGCCGAAGGAACGAGCCAAGGATTGTTAGACTGCGTATTTAACGAAAAAAAGAACGACTTTGAGTTCGACATTACTGCGAAAGGCAAACGGGTTATTTATGGCGGGAACGCCGACAGCGAAACAACTGCCGATAATTGAAAAAGTCAAAGCGGCAATTAAAGCGTTTGAAGAAACCCAAATAAAGTACAAAAGCTTCGGCGCTTACGACACCGAGCCTGACGGCGTGTGGCAGCGTTTATTGCTCAAAACAATAGAAGGCAGCGGTCCAACACCGCCGCGCGACGCAGACCGGTGGGAGCTATACTCGACCAGCATGGATTGCACAGAAGCCGCGCAGGCATTGTTCGACGCGGCGCTACACGCAATTCAAACAATCGAGAGTTGCCCTATTAGAGATTTGGGCGCGTTGAAGCATTATCTCGAAGAGTATTGCTGGCGCTGTAGTTAATAACCAAAATACCGGTTGCCGATATCGTTGTCATCCCAATCAGCGCCTTGTTGCGGCATAGCAGCCTCAGCAGCGCGATTGATACCTGCAAGCTGCGCAAAATTAGGCCACGACTGCGTAATGTGCCAGCACGCAGCGGCGCCTAAATTAACTGCCTGCGCAAAATCGTCTGTCAGCAGCGTATTGCGCGTAATGGTATAAATGTCTCCACCAAGCCGCGATTCAGTCTTGTTTTCAACCAGCGCCAAAAAGTCGGCGATCAAACCCGGCGAATCTTGCGACGACCAATCGTACTGAAAAAACCGAATCTGTTTCAGCTTAATAGCTTGGCAGGTGTACAGCAGCGATCGCGTTTTATCGAGGCTGTAGTGCGCGCGGTGATTAATCGGCGTCGACGGTTTGAACACCATCAAATCTTGCGTAGCAGCGCGCACAAGGCGGATTGCTAACACGCGCTCTAGATTGAATCCGGCCTGCACCATCACGGTTTCGCGGACCGTGCCGGCACCGGTGTAGTCGTGCGCAACAAACTCGCACTGAAACTTCTGCGACCACTTCATGCATTCCACGGCTTCCTGCAAATGATCGCCGCCAATAAGAAGCCTTTTCGCCCACAGCACGTCGATCGTGCCGTCGTGACGAAATCCGAGAACAGCAAGCACAGTAAAGCTAATACCCTCTTCGCCGCCGCCTCCCCAGTCGATGGCAAGAACGCGGTGGCGATAGTTGCCGAGATTTTCACAACACGCGGGTTCTGGTTCTTTCTTGTTCTCCCACGGCAGCAAACACGCGGCTTTTAAATCCGTCTCGCTAACAAGTTTCTGCCCGGTGTCTGTGCTTTCGCCCATGACTTCGTTGTAGAACTGCGCCGGCGTCATGTTGCCAAAGCCCTCGCGCTTTAGCAGCAGCGTTGACCATTTTTCCGGGTCTGAGAAGTGCAACGGCAAAATAATCTGGGGCACATGATACCCAGCGAACTGCCATCGCCGTTCCGGATATCTATGCACCCACCTGCCGTGGCGCGGACTCACCGGCTTCTGACATTTCGCGCACACGGTGCCGGGATACTTCTCGCTGATGTGATCGTTATACGGTCCGATCATCTTGTCGAGATCGTGATCGAGTGATGGTATGCTCCAGTGACCACACGAGTGACACGGAATAAACCACTCCGCTTGCGATGAACGTTTATACAAGCCGTAAATAATATTTTCGAGACTTTTTGGCGTCCCGGTGTAATAGCTGGTCGCATAACGAGAGTACGACATCGTTTCTTGGATGATAGGAATATGATCCGGGTCCATGTCTTGAACCTCGTCGATGCACACGCGATCTGCGGACACACCGCGAACGCGATCAGCATCAAGCAAAGCAAAACTGAACAACATCATCGAGTTGTTCTTAAACGATCGCTGGAGCACTGAGTTTTCCGTGGATGTACCGCTCCACAAAACCTTTACCGGCGATTGATCGATGAACGGGCGGACGTAGTTGTTACTAAAACGACGAATCTGCTCGTACAGTGGTGTGATGAACAGCGTTTTGAAAAACGGTACCGCATTCGCCACGACCACACCGTGCGCGGCCAACGACGTCGATTTGGATACCTGCCGACCCGTACACCACACCTGATTCTTCGGTGTCAGGCAACGCATCAGCGGAAAAAAAGGCTGATGGTTTTTTAACGTGTACGGCTTACCATTAAGATTCAACAAGAGCGGCAACAAAGGTTCCAAGGACGGGAAATGAAACTGTTTGGCCAACTCACCCATAACGCTCATACGCGTCTGCACGGATTTAAAATCACTGATGTCGATTGACATCAACTCCCCAAGCAGCGATTGAATACCCTTATTAGGTATTTCAAGCGCCGCCGATTCTGACGGACTTTGTGTCCTAGTATTTGAAGGTGTCATATGCGCAATTATGAGTATAGGCCGGATTTGCGCCGCGAACGTGGCGACGAAGACGAACCGGAACTGCAGTGGCTCGAAGATAGCGTAGACTATCTCGTCGCCTTGACTTTTACGGTGGTTTGCAATCTTTGCAAACTTGTTTTTCTGTCGATACGTGGTATTTTCCAGTTGTTTGTGCAAACAAAACAATAACTGGCCGCAAGGTAGCGTAGTATACTGATGCAGTATACCGCTACTTTAAGGAGAACAACATGCCACAAATCGGCCGCAGCGCAAAACTTTATCAAGAGCGCAGAACACCTGAATACACGCCCACATTGCGAGGGCCCGGGCCGCAGATATACTTGCCGGACAATCCGGTCAACCATCTGCCACTTGAAACCCCGCTGCCTAACCCGCAATTTCTGTACAACAAAAAATACGTAGACGGAGGTAAAACACTACCATGGCCTAGTGGCAATTGTGGTGAATGCAAATAATGGCTAATGACGTTAACAAGACTTTCGTGTCGTTAGCAGGTTTTCTTTTGTTAGGCGGCATTGTGGCCGCAATACAGTCTGGCATCGTACCGCTACTGGCGGCGCTGTTCGGCTGCTACATTATGCTTGTGGCTACCAACGCAATCAGCCGCGGCGAAAAAAGAGGAAAAAGATGACTGCGTTAGATTTTGTCGCCGTCATATTCGCGTCTGGCGCGATTATTGACGTGTGGCACAAAGGGTCAATCTTTGCGAACACACGCGCTTATGCCCAAGCTCTGCAAGACGCCACGCCGGCGGAAACGCTCAAAGGTCGGCTTTTAGAGCTTCTTATGTGCCCGTTCTGCAAAAGCTATCACATACCAATTTATTTGGGCTTGACGCTCTTGGCAGGCGACTATATTACTGGTATTGTGCCCGCTCTTGTTCGGGTTGTTGTGTATGGTCTCGCGGCCACACGAATCGGCAACCTAATCGACGGGTTGGTTCCAAACAAGCTGAAATACAGCCCAGACATTTTTGGAGATTAATTGCATGGATCAGCAGCAAACGCCCGGGGCCCCACACGCGATTGAATCGAAACGTCTGCCGTACGACGCCGAATTGTTTAAGAACTCAGAGGAGTTTTGCAAAAAAGTTTTGGAAGAAATTCCGGAACTCGGCGCCTTGGCGATCGTTCCGGTTTGGATCACTCCGCCAGAAGGAATGCCGCCTGCGCTGCTTCGCTTCCGGAATCCAATGGAGCCGCCGATGGCCGGCGTTTTGCAACTTCTGGAAAACCTCTTGAAATTTTCCCAGAAACTGCACAGAGAACTTATTGGGCAGTATCAAATGTTCGATCAGCACGCCAAAGAACTCGCTGACAAAATCAACGAGTACTCAACCAAACTGAAAGAACTTGAAAACCCCGCTTGAAATGACAAAAAACGAACAGCCGGCTATTACTAACATCTCGGTCGACGCAAGTAACGCCGACGTAGCGGCCGTTCTAAAAGCACAATACGGTCACTTAGAAAACGGCGAAGTGCGCGCGATGCTTGAAGTTTCATGCGGGCCAGTCTGGACAAACGACGAATTGCTTGAAGTGTTTGAGGTGTCACATTTTGAGCCGCCGTACGTTCACGTCATCCGAAAGGAAGACGGAAAACGCGGCACCGTAATGTTTGTCGACACTCCTCGTTTTTATTTCTCGTTTACGGCAGAAGAAAACCATGAGTGAAGAAAGACGCGAATACGACACCGGCGCCGTGCGCAGCGCAGACTGCGAAAAAACCCGCTACGATTTGATCTCTCCAATTGGTTTGCGTCGTTTAGCGGAAACATACGCAGAAGGCGCCGAAAAATTTGGCGCGTTCAACTGGGAAAACGGAATGCCAGTCACTGACCTGTTGAATCACGCCGTCGCGCACATCTACAAGTTCTTGTCTGGATCGCGCGATGAAGATGATCTCGGTCACGCTGCGTGGAACATTATTGGCGCGATTCATTCGCTCGAAAAATGGCCGCACCTCAACGAGCAATGGCTTCGCGGTCCGAATTGCGAAATACCAGCGGCAGCCAAAACCGCGACGACTTCGCCGCCCGCAACAACTGAACAAACAAACAGTCAGTTTGAAAATTTGCGGCAAGCAATCTTCTCAAAATAACAGCTTTTGCTGCTGAAACAGCGCCTACAGTAAAAATTATTTGCTGAGGGCTTGCTTTTTGTTTTAACCGATATATCGTGAATTTAGGCGGCACATGACGCCGCTTATCTGGAGGATTTATGGCAAAGAAAATTGGGGCTGGCAGATTTGACAGCCCCGGAAACTTGTGGGGAAAGCCGCTGGGGCGGCCGACCGGCAAGCCAGTCGAAGAAGAGGTCACAGGGATGCGATCCGACGATAGTGATTCCATGGAAGAGGAAGAATTAGACGTTGACGCTGAACTCGCCGACGCCGATGAGCAAGAAGACAACATCGACGACGACGACGTAAACGAAGACGATTCGGATGCCGTCGCTGAAGACGACGTCGAGGACGACGAAGTAGACGACGACGGCTTAACGTATGCTCCCGAAGCCGGAGATGCGCCGGCAGAGGAGAAAGTTGTCGTATCCGCGGTGGATACCGACGAGGTTGATGAAGAAGAAACCGCGGACGACGAAGAACTCTCCGCGGAACCCACAGAAAGTAGGATTCGTAATATGGCCGATAAGAAAAAGGTTAGTCTTTCCGATCACATCCGCAACGAAATCGACAAGCGCAAAGCCGCCGGTACGTCGCTCCGCGGCGTCGACATCGTAGCAGCGCTTGAAAAACGTGGCATTAACGTCAGCGCGGCTCAGGTGAGCCAGTTGCTGAAGAAGGCCGGGCTGGGCGGCAAGCCGCGTAAGCGCGCAGCCGCTGCGGCAGAACCCGCCGCGGCAGGTTCGGAAAAGACTCGCGCCGCTGAAAAGGCAAAGAAGCGGGACGTCGCACCGCCGAACAAGCCGCGTGCTGGCCGCCCGGCCGCGACGCCTGAGCCCCGTGCGGCGGCCAAGCTGCCGGCTAAAGCGAACGGCTTCAAGGTGCCGATGGCGCAACTGCAGGCTGCTGAGGCGTTCGTCGACGCATGTGGCGGCTCGTTCAAGGACGCTGAACGTATTCTGGTTGCTGCGTCGCAGCTTTCGCAGACGTTCGGTGGCTAATTTGAAAATCTAACTCCGCTACAAAGGGGCCGGTCGTCATCTACCAAGATTGACGGCCGGCCCCGGCGGTTTAGATATCTTATGCCGCCGACCATTCTGTCGGCGCAGCGAGGTTGCCATGCCAACTGCATGTGCTTTAGCAGAAAATCTAACTGCCGGCGCGGGCATAACAATGCCACCGGGCACAATAAAACGTATTCATGTAAATCAACACGTTATCCGCGAAAATAAAAAGACAGGCGCCAAAGAAAACGTCGTCACCATTCAGTGGCGCAACAAATCGTATCGCGTCAGAACGGTCAACATCGCGGGCACATCGGAAGTTATTTACTCGCCGGATAAACCGCTTTCGTGCGGCGCGCGTGTGTGGGTAGAAACACGAGCCGAGGTTACAGCCACGGTATGACGCCTTACACCGCCGAAGAAGAAGCGAAAGACGACCGCCGAATATTCGAGGCGTACGACGCGCTTACAACGCTCCAAGAACAATACAAAGACATTATTGCTATTCCAGAAGTCATTTCTATTCGCGATGTCGCTGAATACCGGCTTAACACCGAACACGGCATCAAACAGTTCAAAGAAGTCTATAGCCGCGACATAGCGGAACGCGTATTGCGCGTCATATTGGAAAAAAACTTTGTGACGCCCGCGATTATCGAAAACGCTATTGTGACTGCGCTACTTACCAACAAGGAACAATAAATGTCTCACATCGTACAGATCAAGACAGAAGTAAAGGACGAAAACGCAATTTTCGCCGCCGCTCGCCGGTTGGGGCTTGAAACGCCCACCAAGGGCAAGTTCAACGTATACGCCGTTACTCGCGAGGGTATCGGCGTGAAGCTTCCCAACTGGAATTATCCGGTTGTGTGCAACGTTGAAACCGGCGCCGTCGATTTCGACAACTACAACGGCTCGTGGGGCAAGCAGGAAGAACTCGACAAGTTCTTGCAGGCTTACGCGGTCGAGAAAGCTATCTACGAGGCCCAGAAGGGCGGGTACTCGGTGTATGAAGAAACACTGCCCGATGGTTCGATCAAGCTTAACATCACGGTGGAGGGTTGATACATGAGTAAGACGATTCAAGTGGTTGTTTCCCCCAAGGGCGAAACGAAGATCGAAACTTTCGGCTTTACCGGCAGTTCGTGTCAGGACGCCTCGCGCGCTCTTGAGCAGGCGCTTGGCGCCAAGACTGACGAGCAGTTGACCGGCGAATATTACGCCGCCGCGAATGAGCAGCAGATCGAAACGCAAAACTAAGGGTGAATAGTGTCGCTCGAAAAAGAAATTAAAGAACTGGTGTGTGCGGGTTTTTCTGGTATTTGGGTAGAGACCGCCGAATGCGACGACGCCGTACAGGCCATCAAGAAGCTGGCCGAAGAGCGCAAGTGGGGTTTTGATATCTGGGACATCGACCGGCAGCTTTATTCCGGCGCCAAGCCGGCGCCCGGTCCGCTGCAGGCGCTCCGTATTCTGGACGAACCCAAGACAACCGAGACGCAGATTCTTGTGCTCAAGAATTTCCACCGGTTCCTCCCCAACCCCGAGGTTGTACAGACGCTGGCAAACCGCGTCGTGCAGGGCAAGGGCACGGGCCAGTACGTAATCATCGTCTCGCCGACCGTGGCGCTGCAGCCCGAGGTTGAGAAGTTGTTTACGGTTGTGCATCACGAGCTTCCCGACGAGGAACAGCTTCGGACGATTTGCAACGACTTGTTCACCGACGATACGACCGGCTTTGAAAAGCCGACCGACGAACAAGTTAATAGCGTCGTCGAAGCCGCTCGCGGTTTGACACGGCAGGAGTCCGAGAACGCCTATGCGCTGTCGCTCGTCCGGCACAACAAGCTGGAGCCCGACACCATCTGGGGTATCAAGGCGCAGACGCTCGAAAAGAGCGGCACCATGACGTTGTATCGCGGCGATGCGAACTTCGAGAATCTGGGCGGTCTCGAAAACCTCAAGCAGTTCTGCCTGCGCGCCATGCGCAAGCAGGGCGAAAAGCACGTCGACCGCCGGCCCAAGGGCGTTTTGCTGCTTTCTCCTCCGGGCTGCGGCAAGTCGCAGTTCGCCAAGGCGCTGGGCAACGAAGTCGGCCGCCCAACCGTCATGCTCGACTTCGGCAGCTTGATGGGCAAGTTCGTGGGCGAATCCGAGGGCAACATGCGCCGCGCTCTTAAGCAGGTCGACGCCATGGCCCCGTGCGTCCTGTTCGTCGACGAGATCGAAAAGGGTCTTGCCGGCGTCGGTAGCTCAGGCCAGACCGACAGCGGCGTGTCCGCTCGTTTGTTTGGCACGCTCCTGACGTGGCTCAACGACCACACGTCGGACGTGTTCTTCATCGGCACCTGCAACGACGCCAGCCAGCTTCCGGCGCCGTTCGCACGCGCCGAGCGCTTCGACGGCGTGTTCTTCGTGGACCTGCCGGGCGAAGAACAGCGCAAGCAAATCTGGGATATCTATTTGAATCACTTCAATATCGACAAGGCGCAGGCCAAGCCCGACGACACCAACTGGACCGGCGCCGAGATCAAGTCTTGCTGCCGGCTGGCGTCACTTCTGGACATCCCACTTGTGGATGCCGCCCAGAACGTCGTGCCGGTGTCGGTCACCAGCGCCGAGCAGATCGAATCGCTGCGCAAATGGGCCGAGGGCCGTTGCCTGTCAGCCGACAATGCCGGCCTGTATGCCCGTGTAGGGCGTCGGACGCCGGTAGCCGCCTCGCGGCCGCGCAAGGTATCTGCAGCCCCCAGCGAAAACTAATCTACGCCCGCGGCGCTCACTGTGTAGTGAAAAGCGGGTGAAGAGCGGGTGAAGAGCGGGTGAAGAGCGGGCGAAGAGCGAGTGAAGAGCGGGTGAAGAGCGAGTGAAGAGCGAATGACAAATACCGAAAAACTACTGAAAGAAGACGGCGAAGCGCTGATTATTTATCCGAACGGCTTGGGCACCGTCACCATGGTACGAATCAAGAAAGACCAGTGGGAGCCGTTTCAAGACTTTATCGAAGTCATACCGGACGATCAGGTAATCGACATCATTCATCCGGCGACGCCAGACGCGATTGACGCCGGCGTTGCCAGATTAGGCCGCAAAGAACGGCGCGAAGGCGAATACGTTGGATGGGACGAAAAGATGCAAAATTACGGTTTATCGCCCAAACAGGAGTAGGGCAATAATGCCACTTCCAAAAACAATCTGCACCTCGTGCGGCGAGATTATTGACGAAAGCGACGACCAATGCCGCCCCGATCCGGCTTGGACAATCAACGGACAGCCAAAGTGTAAAGACTGTTATTTGGAGTTGGCGTGCGGTCGAATAGTGGCGCCGCAACCGTCGCACAAACCGCCACACGAAAATTTAACGCCACGACAACGGACAAAACTCAACTAAGGGACATATGTCAACAGAAACAGAAAACAGCGTAGAAACAGATAACAGCGTCGCTACGTCCGCCGCTGAACTGCGCCAAACAATGGGCGCGGTTAAATTATCTTTCTCGTGGCTTGGCACACAGCGCAAGTTATCCGACACACAGACCAAGCAAGCAGCCGATACGTTTCACGCGGCGACCGATCTTGTTACTGCGTCTAAGCGCCTGATCGACACCAAGAACGCAACGTACCGCACGCTGACAGCGCTCAAAAGTCAGGCGTCGGGTTACTGGCGCAGCATGACGCTGCCCTATCCGCAAGACGGTATTCGGCTTATTAAACAGTCTGACATTGCGGCATTTGAAGAAAAGATGCGGGAGTTCAAGGAGCAACTTGCCGCAGCGGCTGCCAACTTGCAGTTGGAGTACGAGTCCATCAAGGAAGCGGCGCGGGAAAAACTGGGAGACCTGTTTAATTCCGCCGATTACCCGCCCACCCTTGAAGGCGTCTTTGATATCAAATGGGAGTACCCGCCGGTCGAGCCGCCGAACTATCTAATGACGTTCAACCCCGAGTTGTACCAGCAAGAGCAGTCTCGCATCCAGCAGCGCTTTGAAGCGGCGGTTATCATGGCCGAAGACGCTTTTGCTGAACAGCTTCAAGAGATGATTTCACATCTCATTGAGCGACTGACCGACGAACCAGACGGTACGAAAAAGACGTTCAAGGCGTCAGCCATCGAAAACTTTAAAGAGTTCTACGAGAATTTCCAGAACATGAACGTGCGTTCAAACGCGCAACTGGAAGGTTTGATTCGGCAGGCCAACGAGCTTGTGTCTGGTATCGACGTCAAGGATTTGCGCAAAAACAACAATTTGCGGCAAAGTTTGACGCAGCAGATGTCAGGCGTAAAAAGCGCTCTCGACAGTTTAATCACGAACGCGCCGCGGCGGCGTGTGATGCCCATGGGCGAGTAATGACAGCGGTTGCTGAAACATCTGAAATCATCGCTCCAGTTACGCAACTGGACCCTATCACGCCTATCGCAGTTAAGAAACAACGAGCCCCCAAACACGATTTTAAAGACGGTCAAGGCCGGGTTTTTGCGCATAAGCACGACAACGGGAAAGGCTGGGTGGCCGACACCGCCAAAGTTGACGACAGCGTGTACGTCGGCCCGCGTTGCTCAGTATTTAATTTTGCGCGACGCG
>Ga0214923_10002626_pt1 | contig 23605 bp, 24 predicted proteins | sample LL1510_MetaG_FD_177993 | JGI IMG/M metagenome (GOLD analysis project Ga0214923, IMG submission 177993) | Freshwater microbial communities from Lake Lanier, Atlanta, Georgia, United States - LL-1510 | ecosystem: Environmental > Aquatic > Freshwater > Lake | place: USA: Georgia | collected...
ATCCCAGATATCTTTGCATATTTGCAAAGATGTTTATTGTTTTCTAATCCGGGAATATAAATTTTTTTTCTTTTGGCGACAAAAAACAAAAATACAATTTCAGAAATCATTTATGTAATAATAGTATCATTAAATCCAGAGAATATTAAAAATTTCTGATATCTTAAGATAATCTAAGATGCCAAAATGCAATTATTATCTAAATATTCTTGTATGATACAAATAGTATCATTAAATCCAGAGAATACTATAAATTTCTGATATCTTAAAATATTCTAATATGTCAATTATTTATTTAAAATTAATTATATCATACAAATGATATTATTGAATTCAGAGAATACTATATATTTTTGATATCTTAAGATAATCTAAGATGGCAAAATGCAATTATTATTTAATTATTCTTATATCATACAAATGATATCATTGAATTCAGAGGTTTTTAATATTACTTGTATTATATAAATAATTTCTTAGTAATTCTAAAATACATTTTATTCTAACAAAAAATACACTTTTTTTTCTAATTCTATACAATTGTTAGTCATAATATATTCACTTAAAGATAATTATCTTCTTTTTTTTTAAATTTTTATATTTATTTACAATGTAGTATTTATTGAAAGTAAGTGTGAACTGGTGATTTAGGAAGATTAGGCCAAGAATTGTTGCAATTCATCTTAACCTCACAGCAACCTGCAGAAGTATGCATATCACAAGTATTACGGTTAGAACATGCGTCCTTCTTTTCAACTGGTTTCTTAATGGTCAACTTCTCAACCTTATCAAGCATATCCAAGCTATTCTCAATAAGCTCTAGAAAATGCTTACGATAATTGTTATCATGAAGCTTAGAGGCATTAACAAGCACGCGAGGCATTGCTGGCAATGAAAGTTGAATACTCTGATAACCATCCTCGTCAAAAGAAAGATTCTTATTTTTTAACACCTGAATTAGAAATTTATACAATTAATACTGAATAATAAAAACTAGTTTAAACAAAATATACTTCTATATATTAGATATATGGAATCTATTAAAACAATTGCATTTCTAAGTCAGAAACAATTAAATGGAAAAAATATTTTTAAATTTAAAACAGAATCTACATATCAGATGCCAATGGCAATATTGACATCCGATATTCAACAGTTACAAACTGTTTTTACATTTGCTGCAAAACTAATTGATTTAGAAAGCTCTTTAAAAACTGAATATATAAAAGAAACCCTTTTTGCAGATTATGTAAAAAAATTAGAAGATAAACATGCAAAAGATATTGAATTATTAAAATCAAATAATTCAGATGAAATTTTATTTAAATTTTCTCCATTAATTCAATTAATTTCTGAAAAAGAAACATACTATAATAAACAACTTATGCAAATTAAAGATGCACATACTGAAGAAATTAAATTACTTCTTAAAGAAAAATGTAAACTAGAAGATGTTGCTACTGCAACAAAACAAGATATTGAAGAATCTTTTCAAAAAGATATTCGTACATTGCGTAAACAACTTTCTGAAAAAGATGCAGAAGTTCAATGTTTATCTAAAGGTGAAAGTATTATTAGAGAACAATGCTCAAATGAATCAGAACGTCTAATAAAAATTATTGAACAAAAACATAATAGTACTTTATCTGCTCTTCGTGAATCTTATGAAACTACTATGAAATTAAAAGAGGAAGCTTTAGAACAAAGAGAAGCAAGAGTTGTTCTAAAAGAACAAGAACTTCAAACAGCTATACATCGAAATGCATCATCTTCTTTTCGTGGACAAGATGGTGAGATGCATTTTGAACAACTTGCAGAAACAAATATGAAATGGAAATTGATAAATACATCTAAGATTCCGCATTCGTGCGATTATTCCTCAGAAATTCATGGATCGCCAGTATTCTTTGAAGTTAAAAATTACACTGAGCCTGTAGCAAGTGCACAAGTATTAAAATTTCTTAGAGATATGAAAGAACATCCAGAAGTTATAATTGGTATTTTCATTTCTTGGAATACTAGAATTGTAGGAAAAGATCAAACATTGCCAATATCAATTGAATGGATTAATGATTCCCAATGTGCAATATACATTCAACCCCTAAAAGACCTTGAAATCAATGCTACTCTAGCATTAATTGACCAAATAATTAAAATTACTGGAACATATAAAAAACTAATTGGGTCAAAAGGTGATATTTCTGAAAGTGCAATCTTACAACCACGTATAGATAAGGCACGGGTATATATAGATCAATATATAACCGAATCTTCTTCACTAATAAAACGAATTGTAAATGATAAGAAAAGACATTTAGAAATTGTTGAATCAACATATTCTACAACCATTGCATCTTTAAAAACTCAGAGTGCAGCAATTGCAACAGTTCTTTCTATTCTTACCGGTGAATACGTAGAAGATACTACAATTGATCCTACACTTATTGTAGATTCTGAACCATCTAAGCCAAAAAAATCTGTAAAGAAAAATTAATTTCCTGTCATTGCACGCCCTATTTTCTTAGAAATTCTACTTTTAATTCCCATCATCTGAGCTGTAGCGGATACTTGTGTCTCAGGGCATCCAGCTTTTTCTCGAGCAACCCATGCATATGTCTGACCCTCATCTTCAATCCATTGTTTCAAATTCTCTTTTGTAAGAAAATGAGACGGCTGAAATCCAGCTGCCTCATTTTCTTTCCGCTTTGCCTCCACTGCAACTTTCTGAAATTCTTTCATTTCCTTAGGATCACGAAATGTTTTCTCAGAAACTGTTACAATCACATCTTTCATTTCCACATTTTCTAAACTTAGTTGAACATCCTCAGATTTAAGTTCAGATGTCTGCACTGGTTTCTTAACTCGTACCTTCCGCACTTTTTGTTTTGGTAATGGAACTTCTTGAATTTGTTTTACTTGTTGAACTGGTAGATCCAATGGCTTAGATCCAATCTCCTTAAATTTTAAACAAAAATATGCATACTCCTCGCGCATTAATTCTTCTAGACGCAAGTGTAAATTTTTAAATCCATATTTAGCAACTAATGCATATATATCAGTATCCATTATATACTTTAGAAGCTATATTGCTTTAGATGCAATCCAATCACCTTTAAGAATATTTAGAGAAGATTGTCTAAGGTTATTAAATGATTCTTTAGTAAGAATATATGCTTGTGCACTATATATAACATTTTCATTATTAATAACATCAATTGTATTTCTACAATACCATGTAGGATGACCTTCAAGATGATCACACCTTGAGATTCCCTTAGGATTTACAGTATAAATATCACCTATAATCTGAACTGCCATATGCCGCATCTCAGGCCAATGTTCTGGGTCTATAAGAAATGGAAATGAATTTATATCATTAGTCACCATAATAAATAATTTAACAGATTTAACTGTCTCTATATAGCTACCAGTATCACTTATAAGACTTGCATTATATTGTCCCACACGAAGAGTTCCATAAGTAAATAAGAGACTATTATCCATTTAGTGTATAATATATTCACACAATCACTTTTCAATTTTTTCTATGTTTAGTAGTATTTCTTATTATTTTTTTAATTCTGTTACTTCTTGTTTTCTTATAGCCACCTTTAACAGGCAGTTTATCCCAATAAAATAATATACCACGCATAACAATTACCATTGCATATAATGTATTATCTAGAATTTTTTGAATTTTCTTTTCACTACGAAATACACGAAATTCTAATATATCATTATTTTTAATTTTTAATCCATACTCTTTATTTTTTAAATATGTTGTTGTTGGGTATCCACGATTATTAGGGGGTTTACGAGATTGATTAAATTCTTTTGCTTTTCTGTAATCAGTAAATAAATCATATATATTTTTTGTAGTCATATCTTTAGGAAGGTTTAATTCAGATAATTGATTTATCATTCTATATACGGGTTTTGACCACATACTAGTGTCAATCCTAAATTCCGTATTATAATAACTACGTTCTTTTGGTATATATTCATTTAAAATAAAAAGAAAAAGAGGATATTTTGTAATTGGAATTAGCGTATTTTCTAACATATCAATCGCACTAATATTTACATGAAGGCCCGATGATTTATTTGTCATAAAACAATCTGGATTATTTAAACCAATTAAATTAAGATATGGCAATAAACTTTCAGAAATATTTTGATCATTTGGAATACCAGTTATACTAAGTTTAGGTGAAATGCATTCAAATGCTATACTTTTATTTTTTACTATACGCGTTCCTAAATTTCTATTTACAACTGTTTCATTAGAAAATGGTCCATTTAAATAATCTGACATTGAATCACCACATATTACCGTAACATCTTCTTCAAATTGTGGTATTTCATAATTATAAATTTTTTCACGTTCTTCATAATTTGTTACTAAAGAAACATTCGGCAAACCATTGTGATTAAATGGTTCTAGAAGATTATATACATATGTATTTCCTTCTGTATTTAATGCAATCCTTGGAAATAATTTTCTAGAAGCTAATGGAGCTTTAACTAAAATATTTTCAAAATACATATCAAATTTTTCTTTTAAAGAAACATGCTCAAGATCACGTGTTAAATCACCTTTTCTTATTAAACATTGTGGGCTTAGCCGGATACATATCTCTAATTCAATACCAAATTGCATTTTAATATTTTTATAATAATCTGGGTCACGTTTTAATGAAAAATCACCTGGTTCAATTTTAGGTAAAAAATTATCTTTTGACATTCTATTATGTATGAAGATAAAGACTATCCTGAATCATGGCCTTAGTTAGTAGCATAGTATGAGCCTCTCTAAATTTCTCCAAAATATCTGCATGCTCACAAAATGTTGCCATGCAACGCCACTCTTCCAACATATTATATAGTTTCATTACAGACCTTGTAAGGTTGCCTTCATAAATCTCATATTTTGCACAAATTTCACCTGTTGACATACCCTCCATCCAATCCCACATAGGACCAATCCAACTAGTGCTCATCTTCCACCTTGATATTGATGAACCATTATTATCCTCAGTAATACACAACTTATCCCAAAGATCATTTAAGATATATAGGGATTCTTTTACATTAGAAGAAATTTTAATTTCATCAAGTGAGGGTTCTTGTTTCTTTCCATCTAAGATACATCCTGCAAGAACTGCAAGTAATTCTTGAGGTTCCAAATTTTTTGACTCTGGCATTAAATAGAATTGAGAAATAAGCAGTGTTTCACACTCATTCAATTCAGTTGCCAGAGTTCCAAGAGTAGTTAGAGTTCCATCTGTTCTTAGAAATGCAAGGTCTTTCAATACTGCAACCTTACGCTCAACTGCAGATGATGTATCCTTTAAGATTTCAAGATCACGCAAATTTCTTTCCAACAATCTCTGGAGTTCTTTTGCCTCATCGTAATCCCGCACAGCATTCTCCCATTTTAACCCATTGTATGTTGCCTTCCAGATTGCAAGTTGCTGCTCCATTTTTCTCCTCTTTGAATTTGTTAGAATAGTCAATTGATATTCCATCTCAACTTTCTGTTGAATAATTCCTAGCTCATATGCGGTAATCTGAAGCTTCTCCATCTGTTTACGCATTTTTGTGGTATTAGTCTCATATTCATTAATAAGCTCCTGACGCTGTCGTCTCCAAAATGATTTCTCCAAAATTTCCAACCAGGAGGTATTTCCAGATTGAATTGTTTTCAAGATAAAATCATAATCAAACTCCATGCGTGAAGTTACTGGAGACTTTGAGCCGCACATCATTGCCTGCATCTCATGCGGCTCTAGAGGATTCCTATCAGGCAAATAAATCACCATGCCCATGGTATCTAGACCACGTCTCCCTGCCCGCCCCGCCATTTGAAGATACTCAGCAGTTGTCAGGATACGCATATCATTCACCTCCTCATCAAACTTCTTAACTCCAACAAATACTGCAGTCTTTGTTGGCATGTTAATGCCTACTGCAAATGTCTCCGTTGCAAAGAGAACCTTAATGAATCCCTTGGAAAATAGAATCTCAATAATTTCCTTGAGCATTGGAATAAGGCCACTATGATGAAAAGCAATTCCACGCTCAACTAGTGCGCGGACATGGTGATATTGAGCCAACTTCTCAAGCTCACCTTTATGTTTTCTAAGTTGATAATTCCAAATATGAATTACCTCGGCCTTCTCAGATGATGTAATAAGTGTGCTCTCAACCTTCTGAGCATATTTCTCACAGTCTTTCCTAGACAAGACAAAGAATAGAGCAGGCAAGAGTTTATTTTGCTCAAGAGTTACAATGAGTGCATTCATCTGATGAAGAAAAGAGGTAGGTCGAGTCTTTCCCTCAATTGGTCCCTCCTTTCCTGCAGCCCTGGCATCCTTTACTTTCTGTTGAAATTTATCATGGGCCTTCTCCTGACCAAGACGCCATGTAATCCATCCCTTATATACCTGACCATCATAATGATTCTTGGCATCCATAAGCGTATGAAATTGTTCATTATACCAAAGTGTATGTGTCAAAGGCACAATACGATACTCTGTGCTAATCAGATTAATTGGCCGCTTCTTCAAATCCCCTAGCCACTCTGCAAAATACTCTGGGTGGTCCAGAGTTGCTGATAACATTACCATTTTAATTTCTGGTGGCAAGAGAATCATAATCTCCTCCCAGATATGCCCACGGTCTTTATCATTGATATAGTGACACTCATCAAAGATAACTGCATCTAGGCCATCAAGAGTTAAACTAGCGGTAGGACCAATGTCTTTTGTAGAAGAGCCCTGTTTGAACAAGAGATTTCTGAGAATCTCAGTAGTCATAATTACTATGTTGGCATCTGGACAGAACTTCATATCTCCAGTCATAATTCCTACGGTTGCATTTGTAAACTGATTCTTCAAGTCATTAAATTTCTGGTTAGAAAGAGACTTAATAGGAGTTGTGTAAAATACTCGTTTACCCTTTCTTAAAGAGTAAGCAATCTGAACTTCTCCGACTAGAGTTTTACCAGAGCCTGTTTTGGCTGTGACCAAGACATTCTCTTCCTGACAAATTGCTTTCATAGCATGCTGCTGAAAAGGATCAAGAGGAAACTTATATTGGATTGGGGGATCCTGGGGCATATCTGTGGGTGCCTGTTTGACATCTGCAATTTTCAAAAATTCCATTTGTGTAGCATGAAAGGTTTGATGATGGACTTCAATTTTATAATAGTATTTTTTTTAAAAAAGTAATATAGATGGGACAATCAAAATCTAAAGTAAATGAAGAAGACCATGCTAAAGTTTATATTCCTATTGGACATGGCAGTGAAGATTTTAGAATAAAACGTAGCAGAGTTCCAAAGGGGTGTAATGTTATTGTAATAGCAAGTCCAGGTGATGTAAGAAAAGCACAATTTATTAAAGATGGTAAATTAGATAATAGTGCTGAATTTTTAATTGAATATACTCAAATAAGAGATTATTTAATAAATAAAAAAATTAATAATAATGTTTTTTCTAATCCAAAATTATATTCAGAAGAAATAAATAAAATATTTAATTCAGCTAGTATTTTTGGACCAGGTGAAAAATACCCCAATTTATCATATAGTTTTATAACAAATTTTATTTATTATCCTGATTCTTCCTCAGCTGCAGATTCTGGAGGAGTAATATACTCAGGCCTAATACCTTTAAAAACTTTTATTAGTAAAGAATTTACTACAAAGAATATAATAAATCAATTATATTCAATTAAATTAACAACTAGTAATTTTGACATAACTAAAACAATATATAAAGAAAGTATATATAAACCAAAAGAACTAAATAATCTAGTTTTAAAACTTGAAGATTTTAATTTTGATGAAGGCATTTATAAAAATATAAGAAAAACGTGGATAAAAAATATGAATATCTTATTTAAATATAGTGTATTGCATTGTATAAATTATTCTGAATGTTATAAAAATAATGTATTTACTAAATATTTTGGTTCAATAAAGGGAATAAATCAATTGTTTATAGATACTGGATATACAAATCTTGCTATAGCAACAGAGGAAAATATAGATCAAGATATAATAGAATATGCTCAAGACAATTCATTATCCCAAATTAAAGAAATTGAAGATGATATACAAAAAATAGAAAATATATATCCAAAGATTGTTTATAATATTACACTTATGAAACTAGCATATAAACTATTTATGTATAATATAAATAATTCAAAAGAAATACCTAGTGAAAAAATATTAAAAATGCTCATGCCAACTGCAACAGAAAAAAATTTTTTAAAAGTATCAAAAGAGCTTGCGGAAAAAAAGGAAAAACAAGAGGAAACTAATTATAATTCTCTTATGACTAGTAACAATGTAGCACCATCAATTCCAGAAGTTTCAGGAGCATTTTTAATAAATAAACCATCTGGATATTATAAAATTACCCTTAAAGAATTAATGAAAAATTTCCCTGGAACATATATACATATTGTTTGTAGAGGAAGCATAATAAAAAATTCTACAACAGGAGAAATTTTAAGATCTAAAAATAGTCTAAAAGATGAAGATGTTTTTAAACATACCTTAGAAGAAGTTTCTACAAAAAAAGTTCCATTAATGTCTCATGAACAAAAAGAACAAGGGGTTCATAATATTATAGAAAGTAAGCAAGCAGCGACAGTATCAAGATTTAATAAGGGTCGAGGAAGAAAAGAAAATAATATTTTACTAGCAGGCCTAAGAAAATCACTGGTTCAAAATCAGTTAAAGGCAAGTATAGAAACATTTCCTAATTCTTCTCAAAATCATGTTAAATCTCGACTTCTAGAAACAATAAACGAAAATGAAGATGAATATCCTGAGCATACTGGGCATCCTATACGAGCTATGAATCACAGTAATGTTCCAGATCATAATACACTACATGATCCTAAATCTCTTGCACCTAATATAGTAGTTCATGGCCAGAATGAAAATCCTGAAAAAAAATTGCCTACTGTTCTAAATGGTGGTAGAACAAGAAGAAAACTATATAAATCTAAAACACGTAAAAATAATAGATGATAGTAATTCCTCCAGCCATTGAATTAGAAGATTATTTTACAAGACTTGCAAAAGCAACCTGGACAAAATATATATATAATGACCCTGATGGAGAAGATGAATTAAAGAAGAAACATAAGACTCTAGTGATTTCTTGTAATCTAGATATAGCAGATGAGAAAGTTGCAGTGAAACTACATTACCGATTTGTAAGAGATGAATTATATTGTTTTATTGAGGAAGTTTAAATTGCCCCTAGGCAAAAAATTGAGTGGCAAGGCCCCCTAGAAATCGTGGGCCTAAATCCCAAGTCTATTCTTACAAATAGGCTTGTAGAGATTTATACGCCTCTTGGTCCTGTAGCTCAGTTGGTAGAGCGTGGTGCTTATACTTTAGGGTATATGAAATGCAACACAGTTGGTTAAAGCAACGCCAAAGTCTCAAGATGTAATCTTGATTCTAGGGCGTTTCAAGAGAAACGCCAAAGTCGCGGGTTCAAACCCCGCCTGGACCATATTTTTTTATGTGTGTAATATTTACACAGTTAAAAAAATATTTTTATTTTTTTACTTTTACTTTTAAATCTAAAGAGCTTACTTGGCCTTCTACAATTGGTAAAGTCAAAGTGCCCAAATGAGATTCAAAATCAATTACTTCTTTTTTGTATCCACCACCATTTACCCATTCGGTCATCATATCTTGCACCTGACTATATGCATAAGATTCTCTTGCAACACCTACCTCAGGTAGCTTTTTCAAGAGTGTAATTGTTTCCTTGAGCCTTTCAGCCTTTGACTTTAACATTCTATAGAGGTGTTCAAGAAATTCCTTAGACCTTAAGCAAATCGTTTATAAAATAATGCTAATACTTCACTTAATTTTACTCTATCTGCTCCAGCTTCATCTACTCCACCCTTCTCAGTTGGTTCCTTATGCATTACAAATTTATTCATAAGCGCCTTATTAAATACATATGCATTAATTGTCTTTTTTTCTTGTAAGAATGCCTTACTAATACGATGTGCCCCATCAATTATATTATGTTCACTTGTTATAAATATAGGATATGATAAATCTGCATTTTCTATACGTGTCATATGAGGTATATGTGCTTTTTTTGTAGGATGTTCTAAAACATCCATTGGTGAAAAGTCACCCCATAAGTTTTCTTTTAATTGAGGTAACAATTCCTGAATATCTAATTTTACAATTGGATGTTTAAATAAATTAATGTATGCAATCATCATATCAACCGAATATACGTATGGTTTATCTGTTTTTGTAAAACAACACCGTGAATATATATGATAATTTGGCATACTAACTACTATCTATAATTAATTTATGCACTCTTAGGAAATATGACTGAATATACACCGGACAATTGGAATCCAATGTGTAGTAAGACCATCTTTAAGAAAATTAATCCAGAATCAATTATAATTCCCTTCTTATCCAATCCCCTTAAATAACATATTAGCACAACTGGTATGGTTGTCAAAACTCCCATAAATAAAGTCTCAGCCATAAAAAATTTAGGATGTTTCTGAATATAGGCAGTATCATGAACTAGGATAGATGCAATAAGTAGGGTGATAAATCCAAAGGCCATACCAACAAGAATTGAATACTTTATAAATTTATATACTCCAGAAGAAACATCTTCAATTACATCCATTCTATATGGTCTAAACATTTACCATAGATTTCTATAAAGAGTAATGTGTGGAATCTGGTGTCGCATTGGTTCAAACAACGACCCTCAAGACCCTAGACCCTGGGTAAACCAACTAGAAGCCAGGGGACCGGAAGGAACACGCATTGTTCATGTAAATGAAAATGTTACTATGGGATTTACCAGACTAGCAATCAATGGGCTTACTAATGCAGGAATGCAGCCATATACAAAGGGCCCCCTAACCTGGATTTGTAATGGAGAAATCTATAATTCCAAGGAGCTTGAAGAAAGTCTTGGCCTCAATAATACTGGTTCTGATTGTGAATGTATTGGTGAGTTGTATATGAGGCATCGTGATAATCTAATAGCATTTGCTAGAGCCCTTGATGGAGTTTTTGCCATTGCGCTCTATGATGCAGAACGCCAAAGACTCATTGTGACACGCGATCCTTTTGGTATTCGCCCTCTTTTTGTTGGCTGTAGGCCAAATACAGAATTATCACTGGCAAATATAAATAATGCAGCCGTTCCAGTGTTTCATTCTAAATTCACAACTCTAGTCTTTGCTTCTGAACTAAAATCCCTTGTCCCCTATTTTGAAGCAGTCATGGCCTTTCAACCTGGGACCATTCAATCTTATGATATTGCAACAATGAGTATTATTAATGATTTAAGATATCATACAGTTGGCTGGATGACAAATCCTCAATTTAGACTATCTGAGCCAGCTGGATTTGTTGATGCATCCATTGCCCTACGCTATGCACTAGAGGAATCTGTGAGAAAGCGTCTTCTAACAGAGAGACCTGTAGCATGTCTCTTGAGTGGAGGCCTAGATAGTAGTCTAATTGCAGCCCTTGTGCAAAATAATCTGAGAAATTTAAATCAGCCTCCACTAAAAACATTTTCTATTGGATTTGAGGGCTCCTCAGATTTAGCCCATGCCCAAATTGTAGCAGATTGGATTGGCTCAGACCATACTGAAATTAAAATGACGCCTGATGAATTCTTTAATGCAATTCCAGAAGTAATTAGGGCAATTGAATCTTATGATACTACAACTGTAAGAGCAAGCACTGGGAATTACTTATTAGCTAAAAAAATCAGGGAGCTAACAGATTGCAAAGTTGTTTTTAATGGTGATGGCTCAGATGAGCTATTTGGAGGATATCTGTATTTTAATAATGCACCAAATGATGAGGCATTTCAAGCTGAAACAGAACGTCTTTTAAATGATATTCATACATTTGATGTTCTACGAAGTGATCGCTCAATAAGTGCAAATGGTTTGGAGGCGAGAACTCCATTCTTAGATAAACAATTTGTCTCTGTTGTGCGGAGCATACATCCTGGTTTTTTGAGACCAGTAAAAGGAGAACAAGTAGAAAAATTTATCCTAAGATGTGCATTTGATGATGGGACCACTTTGCCCCCAGAAGTCTTATGGAGACGCAAGGAGGCTTTCAGTGATGGTGTCTCAACACCTGAGAAGGCATGGTTCCAAGAAATTCAAGAGCGTGTTGCAAGACTTGTTCCAAATAACTGGCAAATGAAGGCTACTTTATCTTATTCAAATCACTTAACTCCTAGAACTGCAGAAGAATACTATTATCGTTTTTTATTTACTTCAACATATGGTCTCTCAGCAATACGAACAACCGTGCCATATCGTTGGATGCCACAGTGGTGCCCTGAGACGAGTGACCCTAGTGCTAGAACACTACAGATATATAATGAGACATCAAATACAAGCGCATAAATTTGATTTATTTTATCAGGCATTTGTTTTCAACAGTAAATAATGTCAATATGTATTTCAAGGAGAGCCTGTGCAGACAGGGATACAATTCGTCTTTTAGATAAAAATGGCATACCTGGGCGTCATGTTTGGATAGAATACCAATGCCCAAATAAAGTAAACGTTGAGGGTCAGATTTGTTCAGATTGTTCATATAAGTTACCAAAATATAAGTATCAGGCAAATCCAAAATGCAATCATGGAATTATAGGAGGACCATATCCTTCAGATAGCAAATTATATGGCTCAGAATTTTATCTAAAATTAATTAAGAAAGGTTGGAAAATTTTAGAAGCAGATGAAATCCGGGCTAAGGCCGCAGTTGATAAAACAAGTATGGGAAAAAAGAAAGTTATGGCAGAGCCTTTAGTTACACAAGTGGAGCCTCTAGTTACACAAGTAGAGCCTCTAGTTGCACAACCTGAACCAGCCACTCTAGAAATACAAGAACCACAAGTAAAACAAAAACGTGCATATAAGAAAAAAACACCTGAAGAGAAAGCTGCTAAAGCAATAAAAGCTATCAAATCTGGAAAGCCAGTAAAACTAGATATTCTTCTGCCAGAGCCTATTCCACAGGCCGAAGAAATCAATCATGATCCAAAATTTGTTGAGGGCATTGCACCAGCAATTGCAATTACTGAATTTGTAACCGTAAAAGTAAAGAAGATGACAATTCAAGGAAAATCATACTACTATGATTCTAATTCTGGAAAACTCTATGGAATTTCAGTAAATGGGGTTGGTGCATATAAGGGACGTTATAATGTTGAGGAAGATACGGTTGATACAACATTTCCCGATTCAGATGTTGAGGAAACAGACTAACATATTTACTATATTATAAAATTTGATTTACTTGGATTTTTTAAATGCAAGCAACCCAAATGAGTATTGTCACTGCTAAAGAACTTCAAGATATTTTAGCCCAAGTGCAATCTGATGAAAAAATTCCTCTAATTGAGATTGCTGAAGGATGGCTTCATTGGTTCAAAAAGAAGGGTGAACGCTATATAAAAGATGCAGCAAAACTTGGTTACTCAGAAGTAACTATAGATCTTCCCATTGAAATTGCACAAAGTCTTGATAAGACAGTCTTACTTCTTATAAAGAATTCTATGAAACAATTACTAGAAGGATGCTTCATAGGATTCGTAGAAGATGAATATGAAGATAAACCACTTTGTAGATTAGTTATTTCATGGAAGTAAATATAAAAATTGAAACCTTGCCTCGAGACAATTAAATGTATGGAGGTAATTCTTAAGAATCTGGCAACAGCTCTACTTGCATACTCGGCCCACTATGGTGCAACAAAATTCTATAATTATGCATGTGTTCCAGATGGCATCGTAGGATATATGAGTGGTTTAATTACAACAGGAAGTCCTATATGTCAAGCAGGTATTCAAGTTATTTCAAATACACAAGTATCATATTCATCAATGATACTAATGGGTGCCACGCGTATTATAGTAGATATGGTTGCCCCTGGAACAGCAGCTCTGACAAAGTAGATAAAGTTTTATTTCTACGGATATATTTTTGATATGCCATCATATATTCTTTATCAGTCATCATAGGATAAATCTTACCATTTTTATAAATAGGTGTAGGTGCACCTTTATATTTTGAATCAGGGCGACTTAACATTACATACTGTGGATTTGATATATCAAATAATGCAAAACGCATTGAATCTAATTCTAAAATATCTTGAAATTTATAACCAAATGGTCTTATAATATAATAAAATGTATCTAATTTTCCAATTGTATAGGATTCTTTAATTCCTAGAATATTTTCTTTACGATAAAAAATATAAGGCATTGGTAAACCAATTTGTGTATCTTCTTTCATTAATAATGGTTTAATTCTTAAATATGATGCATGGAGTAAATGAGTTGCTGGTGTTTTTTCAATTGGAAACCATCTCTCCCATTCAGGTGTTGCAATCAGATTTATAGGATTTAAATTATTACAAAATACTTCACTATTTGGAATTTCTGATAAATATTTTTTTAACCGTTCAAGCTTTTGATTATAATTTTTATCATCGGGAAGTTTTAAGAATTCTGAAATTATAGTCCTATCTTTTTTTGTAAGTGAAATCTGATTTTTCATATGACCTAATTCTGCCGCATTGGCCCATTTAATTTCTTCCTCCATTCTTACTCGGGCTAGCGAGTTTTATTGGTTGTAGAAGGTGAAAGTGAACGTGAGAATGTTGGAGTAACTGTTACGGAACGTGTGTAAGGCTGGCTCGTTGGTAGCATAGATTTTGTCTGTGTCAAAGTTGTTGAAGTGCTCTGGCTTTGACTCTGGGTTCTTGTGACAGAGACTGTGATGGTCTTAGTAAATGGCTGTGTTGTTGCAATTGCGGATGGGCTGAAGGTGATGGGCATCGTTGTTGCAATTCCAGTCTTACTTCTTGTTATTGATACCGTTAAAGAATTACAGGGTGATACTGAGCGTGTTAGAGAAACTGAAGTAGTCTTAGTAAATGGCTGAGTGGTTGCAATTCCTGAGCCAGTTATTGTCAATGAGGCGGTTAGTGACCGAGTGCGAGTAACTGACACAGTATATGAGGAAGATACTGAGCGAGTATTTAGCTGGGATTCTGGAACTGTTACTAGAGGACTTGGTGACCTCGTAAATGGCATGGTTGTAGGAATTCCTGAATTACTTTGTGTGATGGAATTTGTAATTGACTGAGTCAAGGATCTTGTTCTTGTTAATGAGAGTGTTCCTGAGGTTGACCTTGTTAATGAAAGCGATTTAGTATATGAGGAAGATACTGAGCGAGTATTTAGCTGGGATTCTGGAACTGTTACTAGAGGACTTGGTGACCTCGTAAATGGCATGGTTGTAGGAATTCCTGAATTACTTCGTGTCAAGCTTGTAGTAGGAGTTATACATGAAGATGGAGAGCGTGTAAGGGTTGCTGATGAAGTTCGCGTGAATGGTTGAGTTGTAGGAACACCTGATGCAGTAAGTGTAATAGATGGAGTCAATGATTTAGAATATGTGGAGGAAACAGTAGGTGTTGGTTTTAATGATGGAGACACTGTTTGAGTTATTGAAGGTGTTCGAGTAAATGGAGGGGTTGTTGGAATCGGACTAAATGAAAGTGTCGGTGTTGGAGTAATTGAATTACTTCTGGTAAGTGATACAGATACAGTTCTAGTTACAGATATTGTATAAGAAGGAGTGATAGATACTGTAAGGCTGCGTGTAAGTGTAGGTGACTGTGACATTGTAAGTGATTTTGTCTGAGTTAGTGAAATAGTAAGCGTTGGTGAAAGTGTGACCGAAAGACTCTTTGTATATGATCCAGAAAGTGTCAAGGTGGGTGAAGGACTTGCACTTGGTGGTAAAGAAACTGAATTTGTCAAGGATCGAGTGAGTGTTCCAGATCTAGTTAAGGACACCGATATAGTTGGTGTTAATGGGAAGGATGTTGCTATTGGGCTGGAAGAAACTGTATAAGTGCTTGTTAAAGATACAATAGATGGCGTAGGTGATCCAGAATTACTTTGAGCAGGAGAACTTGTATAAGGACTTGATGTAACTGTTATGCTTACACTTGAACTTGTAGTTTTCAACGAGCTCGGTGTAAGATATGGACTACCTGTATATTGTTGTGTCTGTGATACAGTAAGTGTAGGACTTCCTGACACACTAATAGTAGAGCTTGAAGATGCAGATGATGGAACCGATTGTGTAACCGTAAATGATCCTGAGCCTGTAGGAGTTTGAGTCGGTGATTTATTTGAACTAGATGTGAGTATTCCAGTGGCCGACAAGGTTACAGGGGATGAAGGGCTTGCTTGTGTAGATGGAGTTAAACCTAATGAAAGAGTTGCATAAGTTGTTGCAGTAATACTCGGTGTCACCGAGGGCAATACAGTTGGGCTAACTAAAGAAGTTCCAGTGATCGAATATGATGAGCTAGGTGTGAGAATTCCTGATGGCGATGGAGTCAGTAAACTAGAGTAAGATTCTAGTGAAGAGCTAGTTGCAACCACAGAAGGAGTACCTTGTGTTACTGTAAATAATGGAGTTATAGAGGCCAGTGAAGTTGGACTGGCCAGAGGTGTTGAACTGGCTATTGATGTTTCTGAAAGAGAAATCAATGATGATCCAGTTGCAGTGAAGACTCCAGAAGGTGTAGAAATGGGTGTCTGGGTTGACAAGGCACTCTGACTCGAAATTGGACTTGTTGTTAGACTAGCTACTGAGCTTAGACTTACAGTTACTGTAGGGCTTACAGAAATACTTGAAGTTGAGCTTGAACTAGGACTTTCCTGACCTGATACAGTCACAGACAAAGTTCCAGAAGTAGAATGGGTTAAACTTACTGAATCTGAAGCAAATGTAGTAAATGAATTTGCGGTAGTTAGGGATGCAAAGGAACTTTGACTTGGAGAAATAGATACTGATTCTGTAATAGAGCCAGTGCTACTTGCAGATTGTGTAACACTATAACTCTGAGTCTGCGTCTTTATCGCGGAAATACTTACTGAAGGACTCTTACTCAGAGTGTTAGAAGATGTAACACTTGAACTCTGAGAGCCACTTGAGCTATATGTAAGGCCACTAGATAGAGTTCTAGATAGTGTTGGAGAGGCTGAAGGACTTCCAGACGCCGTGCTTTTAGGGCATGCAGTTAAGGAAGTGCTAACCGATGGAGAAATACTAGAGCTAGAAGATCCTGTTGAACAAACTGATGGACTTCCTGATGCTGAATTGATATCTGAAGAGCTCGCAGTTACTGTATAGGAAACCGTTTTCATCCCAGAATTTGTTGTTAGACCAGAAGCACTTGGGTAGGCTGTAAGGCTTCTTGTGCCACTTGAAGATCGTGATCCAGAATTACATGCTGTGGCAGATCTACTCCTTGAAGGAGATCCTGAGGCACTCGGTGAACCAGTATCCGTAAAAGTTTTTAGTGGGGTTCTTGATTGTGTTGAACTTGTAGATGCACTTCTAGAGCTTGATACGGTGGATGTCTGTGATGAATTCTGCGTAACAGTGATCTGACTCGTGTGCGTAGGATTCACTGTTACTGTGGGTGAGCTACTGATTGAAACAGAGCTAGAGCTTGAATAGGAATCATGAGGTGAAGAAGTTACTGAATTTGAGAATGAAGCCGAAGAAGTATAGGAGTCTGTCTGAGTTGAGGATACAGATGCAGATTCACTAGCAGTGTAAAACCCAGAAGTGGTTGGCTTCTGAGTTAGACTCACTGTAATTGTCGGTGTCCAAGTGTTTGTTACAGTCTGCCTGATAAAAGTAAATGTCTGAGAAGGCGTTGAACTGAGAGACTGACTCTTTGTTTGGCATGCTGTTGCTGATGTTGTTGTGCTCAAACTGTAAGTTGGGCATGCAGTAGGAGTCTTGGTCTCAGCCATAGACCGTGTCTCTGTTTGTGAAATTATTGAACTTGCCGTATGTTTAAGAGAACTAGTTACCGTTCCAGTTGCTGATGAAGTCTTTGTTTGTGAAGTAGAGCTTGTCAAAGTTCCTGAATGGGTTGAAGTCTTAGACTGCGAAGAACTCCCAGAGAATGTTGTAGTCCCAGAGCTAGTCTTAGATTGCTGGGCACTTCTTGTATATGTGACAGTGCCCGTTACTGTTGCAGTGAGTGACGGACTTACTGATGGACCTGGTGCCGCAGAAACAGTTGGAGAATTAGTAATTGTAACAGTCTCTGTTCTAGAAATACGTGGAGTTGCAGAAACACAAGTTGATGCAGTGGATGTTTTACTTATTAGACCCGTGATTGTTAGAGTAGAACTTGAAGATGGAGAAACTGTGTTTTTAATTGTTCTAGTCGGACTTACAGAATCTCTAAGACTTCTAGTAATTCTTGGGGTTACAGTTGAACAAGGGCTAGCAGTTGAAGTCTTGCTGCCAAGTAATGAGCGAGTATCTGTTCTTGTTGCTCCAATAGAACGAGTTAATGTTCCTGTTGCTGTATTTGACTTAGTTAGAGGTGCAGACCGTGATAGTGTTGACGATGCGGTTGGTGTTTTAGACTGTGTAATTGTTCTTGTTTCACTTGATGATCCAGTTGATGTTTTAGTTGCAGTTATTGAACTTGTGCTAGTCCTTGTGACTAAATTTGTTCTAGTTGCAACTTGAGATTTTGAAAATGATGGAGATGCAGAAGAAGTCCTTGAGCCACGACTTGTAAGTGTGGCACAAGGACTTCCCGTTGAAGTCCTGGATTGTGCAGTTGTCCTTGAGATAGTTGGACTAGCAGTTGATGTTCGAGATTGTGTAGATGACCCACTAACTGTTTTAGAAGAAGTTACAGTCTTTGTGGATGTAAGACTTCCTGTATTTGTCTTTGAAAGCATTGATGATATAGTTGCCTGAGAAGTTCCACTAGTAGTTTTTGTCACTGCACCCGTCTTTGTAAATGCTAGAGTAGACCTCATTGTCTGAGATGAGACTTGGGTTGGAGTATCGAGTCTAGATACTCTTGCCGAAAATGTAGAAGTCGTGGTTTTAGTAGATGTCTTTGACATAGTTCCAGTTGCAGTTGGAACTATACCCAGATTGCGCTCAACGTTGAATTCTTCTAGGCCTGGAGGTGTAGCAGCCACCAGGCCTATTGATAATAAGATAACTAGCCACCTCATACGTATCTAATATATATAAAATAAATCATTTTTTATATAGCAGCATTTAATGCAGGCCATGATATAGGAAATCTGGTTTCCAAGAGTTTACTTAACTCTTCAGCATATAGACGGATTTCATACTGCGCATCTGGACTCAAACGTAATCTGCACAGGCGAGCATATGCATATAGGGAAGCAGTCTCAATGAATTCTGTATGCATTGATTGTGGTAAAATCATTCTAGCAACTTCAGGAGCTACATTGGCAGCTAATAATTTATTATATGTATCTATTGCAGAGTATGTCAAATCATTAATATATTCTCTTGCATATTCTGCATTATCAATTGCAGAACTCTTAGAACCTTGTTTTAATTTTGCATCTCTTTCACGAATAGAAGATGCTTCTGGAATATAACATTCAGGCTCAGAATCAACATAACGCCTACTCACTTCATTACGTGCAAATCCAACCGTATGTCTATACCACTCACGAGCAACAAAGATTGGCATCATAATTCTGAGCCTCACCTGTGGATGAAAAAAAGGGCTTACGTGATTATTCTTAGCTAAATAATTAATCAATTTTTTATCAGCCTCAACTAGCTCATTTGACTGCTTGGAAAAACTTACACGAGCTGCATTTACCACGGTTAAATCATCACCAAAACATTCAAGAAGTTCAATTGAACCTGATCCATCAGAAAGAACCTTGGGCATTCTATCTATGCTTACAGTGCATAGTTTAAGCTATATACGCAAAAAATTGAAATTTTTAGCGCTTATATTTATTATTAACCACAAATATCATGGAATGCAGAATGTGTTATAGCTATATTTACGATACACTTGAACAGCCATATCATATAACACATCATCTATACAAAAAATCTATTAGAGACAGGGACACTATTAGTAAATTGGCAGATGCATTTATAAAAATTCTTTATAAAGTGAATATTGTAGATATTATCAGACAATCTAATCTTAAACATCCTTTACCAGAGTTTTGTGATGAAATCAGTTACACAGAATGGCTATGGACAAAAGTTCAAATTGAATATCCAGAAATATTTCTTGAATTTTATAATGAAATTCAAGAAATTACTAATAAAATGGATTTTGTAAAACACAAATTTCGTATTATTCTTGGAAATCTATTTAGTATTCATAGAGACCATACAGTAAAAAGTTACACTGTGGAAAAATCTCCAGGACCAGTTCCCTTTAATGAACTTCTTCGAATCCGAATTAAGGCAAAGCTACCCCTACCAGAATATAAATCAGAGTTATATTGCACAGAAGATATTTATTGTTAAACAATTGGCTCTAAAGCATTTGAGAATTTTAATGTTGCATTGGTCCGATGAAATTCTTTTGTTAAATGCCAAGCATCTTCGACTGTGGGTAACAGATTAGAAGTATCTTCAATTAATTCAGGTTTAGGAAACCCATTAAATTCTGAGGCGGTTGCTGAAGTATAAGCTCCCATTAAAGGAAAGTAGAGCCAGTCTCCAACCATAAGTTCCTCCATCGGCCCCTTGGCAATTACATCTAAGCTATCACATGTGCGACCAAATAATATGGCTTCTTTTATTGGTCGCTCCACATAGCTTCCCTGGGGAATACGCATAAATGCAGGTTTCTGATGGTCAAAAGGAATACAGGAGAAATGACCATACAGAGACTCATCAATTACATATCTAAGACCATTTGGACCATTCTTTTTTGCAATCACTTTTACAAAGAGATCCTGACTAGGTTGCGCAAAGAAACGCCCTGGCTCAGCAATCATTATACGATTCTTTGGCACTTTTGTTAGAGTTTCTTGAATTATGTTTGCTGTCTTAATAAATGCACTAGGGTCAGAGGAGAATCCTCCACCAATATCTACAATCTTTGGTTCATGTCCATACTTTCTTAAAATCGCAAATCCTACCTCCGCTGAATATTCAATAGCATCCTTGTATTGCAAAGGATTCTCACATCCTGAACCAACATGGAATGAAATACCCATCAAAGAAATCAATGATGCTTTTGCAATCTGATCAAGCTCTTTTTCTGTCGCTCCAAATTTTGCAGAGAATGGCATCTTACTCTCCTTGTCATTCACGGCAATACGGACCAAGGCATTCCCCTGCCAACCGGCCTTTGTCAACTTATCACACTCTTCTACAGAATCGACAACAGTAGTATCAATATGATTCTGTCCAATCACTTGTATATCTTTTTCAGACTTAAGAGGGTGAGCATATAAGATTTGGGGCCTTGGCATGTCATAAGCCGTATTACAGGCTCGCACATCATGGACTTCTCTCAGACTTGCGCAATCAAAGTTTGCACCCTTGTTAATAAGAGTCTTAAGAAGAAATGGCTCAGGATTACACTTTACAGCATAATACGGCTTAATGGATGGAAGTGCCTTTGCCCATGTTTGCCATTGGGACTCAATACGTGACTTACTCAGAACTGCAATAGAACCAGATGACCCATGTGCCTTGGGAAAGGATGATACAAGATGCCGGAGGTTTTTCAGCGTGGCAATGATATTATGTGCAGTGAAAAAATTTTTGGGCATCAATTTTTTTGGAACTAAACAGTTTATTTTAAAATGTTTAAGCCATTACAGTTTTCAATAACTTCTTGCGGAAGCCAGTATTTCTTTCCATTTACCTTTGCAACATACATACCCCGTGGTTCAATATTTTCAAAAGCTCCAATTATCCTATTTCCTGAAACTATTCCTCCATCAATTCCTACAGAGCCACATGAACATTTCTTAAAATCATATGTGTGTTTACTTTCAATAGTATCTCTGCAAAGTTTACATAAAATAGCATGTCTTACTTGATAATACTTGACACCACCATATGTGAATGATGGCATGTTGATTCTTAGTAATAGATTTGGTTTAATTTTTACATGGTATTATACCAATGATTTTTAAAAATGTAGTATTTACTAAAAAGATATCACTATTTAAGTTCAACCCTATCATGAAGCCTATTATATTTCAATGAACATAATACAATAAGAAAAGCTGTTGGAATAACCCATAAAAAAGTTTCAAGAATAAATGTATCATTCAAACTTGTAGTATTATTCATCTTTACTTTGAATGAAGTTTCTCTTTATACATGTGAGACCACTCCGGTCTGTAAGATGTCTCCAAAAGCTGAATTGCCAGAAGATGCAATTCCTTCTCCTTGGGTGAAAGCTTCTTTACAAATTCCTCCTCATCCTTTGTCAAAACATGGGTCTTTGGCAACGTGCTAATATCCATTTATATAGTTTCAAATATAAATTAATAAAACTCATTTTTTATAGTAGGTTAAAGTAAGATGGATCCACGGATTCTTAAACTCAAGACACCTGATGAAATGATGAAAATTTTGCTTTCAAAAGGCAAGCCATTTACATCTTTTAAGAAAGGTGATACAATTAAAGTCTGGAATAAAATGCGTAAAGGATACAGTTATACACTAGAAGAAAATCCGGGTGAAGGTTTTGCATCAGATTTTAAACCATATGCAACCCCTGGAGAAATTTTAGCAGGGGGAGCATTTGAAGGCAAATATCTAAATGATTGTCTTCTAGAATTTCCTGCAGAATGGTTTTTAAATGCAATTCAAATGGGTTCTTTGTGCCCTGGTGCCCCTGATGTTTCCGTCAATCTCTTTGGAGTAGATTCACGGCAACCTCTTTCTTTCTGGATAAAATCTGGCTGGCTGCCTGGCGGTAGCCATAAGGGGCAGCACCCTGAACTCTCAGATCCAAAAATAAATCCAGATGAGCGCGGATGGTTTCAATGGTATTGTCGTTATTGGATGGGTCGCCGAATTCCAGAGCTAGACAGAGTTCAGATTTCTCGTTGGAAAGCATTTACACGTCACTCAGGCCAGATTAAAGCGAATTGTAAAGCTGGCAACCTAGAATGCAGGCCTAGACAGAGACAAGGTATTTTTCAGTGGGCACATAATCCATTTATTTGAGACCTCTACAAACTTTCCATGATTCCTTTGAACGTAGCATAATTAAGAAATCAAATTGCTCTGTAGTAACTAGCACATTAGTCAATGCATTTGAATTTTGTGTGCCATAATTATATAAAACATCTCCAATTGAACGCCATGGACGACCATACTCAGTAACATTCAACTTCACCTCTAAATCAATCGCTTCTCTTTCATTTAAAATGAAAGAAGTGTTTGAATCTGTAACAGTAAGCATATATATACTAATATGATTTAGGCTTTATATCGTATATTAATTTCTTTATTTTTATTTATTTACTCTAGATTTACGTTTAGATTGCTTGTTACGTCTATGTTTAGTCTTATGCTTTCTACGACGACCACCTTGAGATCCAGCAGTTACAGTAGCTTTAGCAGAAGAGCATTGTTCTAATAGATATTTTTTTAAAGAAGGATCTTTTGATAAATTAGCCGCCGTTTCACCTTTTCTATTAAG
>Ga0214923_10002628_pt1 | contig 23602 bp, 18 predicted proteins | sample LL1510_MetaG_FD_177993 | JGI IMG/M metagenome (GOLD analysis project Ga0214923, IMG submission 177993) | Freshwater microbial communities from Lake Lanier, Atlanta, Georgia, United States - LL-1510 | ecosystem: Environmental > Aquatic > Freshwater > Lake | place: USA: Georgia | collected...
GACAACTTGGCAGGTTGTGTGACGGCGTTATCAGCACTCGGTGGAACAGTGGATTTTTCTTGTTTCTCACCCCCCTCAATACGAAACACGAAATTAGTGGGGTCATCGGTACTAAATACATTTGGATTCGCCGCAATAAAACGGTTGTAATCCTCGTATTGTTTTGCCATCTTGGCAGCTTCCGCAGCCTTGGCGGCGGCTTCGCGCTCTTTCTTTTGTTGCACGCGCGCACGCAATTTATCTTTGGCGGTCATTTTCTTCTCCATTTGTGCAAAAGCATTCGTATCCATGCGTGCCCCCTTGGGAATATTCACACCCATATTCTTGGCCATGGTTTTGAACATATCGGCAAAACCACCCATACCTTCTCCTCCAGCCCCTCCAGCCCCTCCACCGAACCCCTTCATCATTTCCGCGGCTTCGCGCATCAAATCCTCCTGGGTAAGATCTCCCGAAGTCATCTTTTGATTGAGTTTTTCGCCCACGGTTTTCACCAAACCACCAATCTTTTGCGGATTCTGCATGAGTTTGGCGAAAACATCCTTGGTCGATTTGATTTCACCGATATCATCGCCCAAAGTTTGGGCAAGGTCGTCGCCAATATCCTCGGCAATTTCTCTCGCCAAATTCCCGATTTTTCCATTGAAAAGACGCTTGATTTGATCGTGCAAATCTTGGGGGCGAGGCATATTGTGAAATCTTGGTTTAGGGTTTCCTTCGCCTTCGGCTTCGGCATCCGCTGCTCCAGTACCTGAATCCATAAAAGAAAAAGCATCTTGAAATGCGTTGCCCATATTGGGATCGGATCCAGTATCTCCTTCGGAAGATCCCGGTAATCGGCTAAAGAATTCACCCAATGACGAAATCGTACTATTTAGTTTTTCATGGAGTTCATTTTCGTCAATCCCATTAAACATATTCATGGCATCACCGAAATCCATCTTATCTTTTACCGAACCGATCATCATAAAAAGAATCAATTGCAAATATTTCCATAGAACCTGACGGGTTTTATCAGTTACCCCTTGGCAATGATACAGCATTTTGAATTCGACATTGGGTAAAAACGCGGTATTCACAGTCCCATTAACATCAAAAATTTCGACATTCTGATTCAAAATATCGAAAAATCGTTCGGGATAAACGGTCAAACAATATTCGAATAATTGCCTATATTCTCCATCGGAGGTTGTGGAAAGCGTCCATTTTTCCCATAAATAAGAATATTCGGAAAATGTGGTCGAAAGATCATTGGTAAAATCGAGAATCGTAGATCGGAAATTATCGGGAATGGGCGTTGTCATCGGATTCTTCGTCAATAAAAATAATATATTTGTTCTATAAAAATATATTGTTTCACTCGTTTTAACCCATTTTTACGGAAATGTATTTATCAATTTTTATGGTTTTCATCGATCCACTAATTCAAAGCACCGGGAACGACGCCTGGGCCAGAATTCCACATTGACCAGCACCCTTGTTATAAGGCTCGCCCGTTTTAGGGTCGGTTCCACGGCCCAAATAAATATAGCCACCGTCTCCCCAAGAAAGTCCCCATGAATTTTTCACCAAATAATAGTCACCATCCGAGCCTGCGCTGCCATAACCCACAGCCAAAACGCCATGATCCAACTTCGCTCCACACTCGCCTGTAAATACGCCCGATTTGTAGAGTTGGAACTCGCGTTGGTCCGCCTCGATCGCGATCGAAACTGGCTGTTTCGCAATGGCCGCCATCATAGCGGAGTCAGAATTAGGTTCGACATCCACAAAGGTTACCACCATACTATCGGCTACGGGATCACACGTTTCTTTACAATCACCCGAACTAGTGGTTTCGCCTGACACATAGGGATAAGCTGTCTCCAAACAGAGACCGCCATTTTTCCCGATCCATGCAAAAGCGTTATCCATGAGTCCGCCATTGCATCCGTGGTCACGGCCACCGTGGCGCAAATTGTCACAATCCACCAATTGCTGTTCTGAGAAACTCTGGAGTTTGCCATGAACATTGTAATAGGCCCCTTCTAAAGCTCCTGTGGTAGAGAATGACCAACAAGATCCACACTGGCCTTGATCTTTTACGGGGGTGACCGCGCCGACCTCGACCCAATTTACCGAAGTGGGGAGTTTGTATCCTGGATTGGTGGGCGTTTTGAAAAGGAGGGGGGTTACCTCCTTGCTTTCCAAGAAGGGGAATTGGCGAATATATTCGCGAAATTCGCCAATATTCATTCCCGAAAAACGGTTGTGTCCAAGACTGTAGGACAAATTGCGCGCATTGGTTTCAATGATAAAGAGATCGTTTTCGATCCACCTTGCGAGCATTTTTTCGTATTCATGGGCACCTTTGAATACGATGTCGAACTTTTTGTGCCATTCCGTAAATTCGTTGTGAATATTGCGGAGATATTCAGCACGCGTTAGTGCTGAAAATAGGAGGGTGAAAGAGAGGAAAATGAGCTTAAACATTTTGATGTTTTGTATATTCTATAAAATGATATATTTTATAGAATATATTCAATTTTATCCTTATTTCAAAATTAGAGAAGATCTTCCAACTACAATAGAATACCATGATATCGACATTATATAACATACAAAAATTCAGGAAAAAATTCGAAATCATAATATATTCAAAAATGTAAAAAATGTAAAAAATGTAAAAAATTGATTCGCTTTTTTAATATTCTCGTGAATATACATTCTTGCATATTCTGGTACAGGTGTAATAATGTCAAACATTACACGCTTTCCACCCGAACCAAATGGATATTTACATATTGGACATTGTAAATCATTGTTAATAAATTACGATGAAGGTAATGTGTGTCATTTAAGATTAGATGATACAAATCCATCAAATGAAAGTGAGGTTTTTGTGAATGAAATTATAAATGATATGAAATGGTTAGGTTATGAACCAGGAGATATTACCTATACATCCGATTATTTCGAAGAATTATATCATTTTGCGTCCATTTTAATAAAAAATGGACATGCTTACGTTGATTTTTCTAAACCAGAAATAATTAAAGAAGAAAGGCATAGAGGTATAGAAAATATATATAGAGGGATGTCACCAGATATTCATTTAATGGAATTTGAAAATATGAAACATAAAAAATATAAAGAAGGGGATGCAGTTCTTCGTTTAAAAATAGATATGACTAATCTTAATCACACATTAAGAGACCCTATTGCATATAGAATAAATTTTCATCCTCATTTTAAAACAGGTGAAGAATGGTGTATATATCCATCATATGATTTCAGTCATGGTATTGTAGATTCTCTAGAAAATATAACAATATCTTACTGTACGGATGAATTTTATATTCGTCGCGATTTATATTATTGGACTACAAATATTTTAAATAATCTGGGATGTGAATTATCCGATGTAAAAGTTCATGAATTTGGAAAACTTACAATTGAAAATAATACCTTATCTAAAAGAAATATTAAAAAACTAATTGAAGACGGTTCTGTATCTGGATATGATGACCCTTCATTACTTACTATTAGAGGGATGCGTAATCGTGGATATACACCTGAAATAATTAAATCTATTGCAAAATGTTCAGGTCTTGGTAAAGTAAAAACAGTTATATCTATGAAACTAATAAATCATTTATTGATAACTCATTATAATCCAATTGCTATAAGATGTTTTGCAGTTATCAATCCTATGAAATGTATAATTACAAATTTAAATGAAGATAGACCGTGCAATCATCCTCATATTCCAAATAATCCAGAATATAATCATTCTACAATAATTAGTAAAGAAATATACATAGAAAATGACGATTTCAAAATGGAACACGATGACGACTTCTACCGATTATCACCGATCAACAAAATGGTTAGACTAAAATTCTTTGATATTGTAAAATATGAAAATAATGAAAATAATATTGTATATGTTTCTGCTTGTAACTTGAAAAAGGATAAATCAGTTAAATCAACCATTCATTGGCTTTCTGTAAAACATGCTGTTCCGGCAAAATTTATATTTATGGATAATGAAAATCCTCTTACAAAAACTATTTATGATGGATTTATTGAAAACTACATTTTAGAATGTCCCGAAAATACAGTATTTGAGTTTGAGAGAATTGGATATTTTAAATTATTGTGTAAAGATGCATGTAATATACCACATTATCTTCGTATTGTATATTTGAAATAATATATGAAGAACTCGATCCTCGTTTTTGCCAAGGAAAATAAATCTGTCGAATTTGTATAAAATAAAAATAAATGACATCCCTCCGCGATTTTAATATTGATAAATTAAAGACCGAGTTTCAATCCATCCTACATTTACAAACCGAGGTTCTTCGTAAGAAAACCCTTTTGACTGAAAAATTGGCCGAACTCAAAGAGGTCTATAATGGCCTAGTGAAAAACAATAACAAAAAAATCTTCCTTTTTTGTCTCGATTCCTTTTATTTCCAATACAAAACGCTCATGATCGAAATGGAAAATTTGTCGCGCTATATTTCCCTAATCAATAATCGCATGTATGGCGACTATTATAAACTCTACCATATTGTTCTTTTACAGGTATCCGATGCCGGACTAAACATCGATATGCGCCATGTCATGTCCGAATTCAAAAAATACGTCCCCTACAAAGATTTAGAGCCTTTTTACGAATACCGCATGTCCGATATTATCCGTCTCCATTCCGATATTTTACAGATTATCCACTTCCTATATAACCATTATTCCAAGAAAGAGCAAAACATTACTACTTATACGGAAAGTCCCCACGCCGGTATTTCGATAACCAGTTTTATTCAGACATTGGAATATGAAAATACACTTTTGCGGGAACAGATCACACTTTATGTGAATTATATCCATTTTTTCCACGTTTCACAAAGCCGGTTTTTGAAGAAGTTATTCTGTAAAATCCAGGCATTTCAGAGCGAAATTGAGGACGATATTATATCCAATCATCCGAAAACCCCTGATGGAGGGGGTGGAGATGCCGGTTCCACGGCGCAAACTTTAGAATCCTTTTTTATTCTAAAACCGGAAGAAATGACGGAAATCGAGGTTTTACTTTGTGAAACGGAAAAATCTTTGGCAAAATGCGATCAAATCTTTTACCAGTTGGAATTACCCGAAATTGCCGAAGATATGAATTCGGAATTTAATTCGGAAACACAATCGGTTCCCGATGACGCAACCGCTTCCATGGCATCGTTATTACCTAAAAAGCTACCGTCCATTTATAGGGACACAGACAAAACATTCGATATGGCGTTATCGTTTTCGTCAGACACCGCGGATTCTGGTCCTGCTGCTGCAGCCGACGGCAACGTTCCGAATGATTCTTCCATCGATGGTGACGGTGACGGTGACGGTGACGGTGACGGGGACGATGTTCAAAGAATTGAAAAAACCGATGATACGACTCCTAGTGAAGGAGGGAGTTTAACCAAAATCATCAAACGCAAAAAGTAGAGGGAAAAAAGGACAAGAAAACCCGTAAAATATAATATCGCAAAATATTATATATTAGTAGATTAGATGCCACCGACAGCAACATCATCAGTAAGATCAAGAAAAAAGGTAGATAGCACATATTCTAAATCAGGATCAGATACTGGCGGAGATGGAAATGCCAGTGAAAATGCTGACTCGACACTGGGTGCGGGAACGAGTGGTATAGGTGCTAGCACTAATGGAGGAGGAGGGGGGGGAGGGGGCAGTAATTCCAGTGTAGCCGGAAGTGCGTCGGGTGATCCTGAAAAGAAGGCCGGTGAAAAATCAAAATCCAAATCGGCGGAAGACAATATCCAGGTGAAATGGTCTTACCAAAATGAGCAAATCTTGGTCGAATGGTGTGACGTCGCCCAGTGTTATAAATGGTTAAATAGTCGCGCACACAACAAATACTCGTATCGTAATGCTTGGTTCACCATTCCTGCGATTACCCTATCCACTATTAGTGGAACCGCATCTTTTGCACAAGCGAGTATTCCTATCGAGTACCAGGTTTATGCCCCCATGATTATTGGTTCCATCAATATTTTGATCGGTATTTTGACGACGATTCAACAATATTTGAAAGTATCGGAATTGAACGAGGCCCACCGCGTTTCGGCCATTTCTTGGGATAAATTCGCCCGTAATATTCGGATCGAATTGGCGAAATCGCCCAATGAACGCATGGACGCCAAATCATTTATCAAGATCAGTCGTCAAGAATTCGACCGTTTGATGGAAACCAGTCCTGCCATTCCGCAAGACATTGTTCGAAAATTCAAAGAGACTTTCGAGGGCCAGGATCCTATGGCGGCGGTCAATGATCAAATGATTTGTTGCGCGAAAACCTTTTGTTTCTGCTGCTCTCATTTGTGTGTTCCTTCGGGACCACTTGATGCATCGGGGCAAAAGATATCTTTAACCGATTACGAAGTCCGCGAACGCGAAAAGAGAGAACGTGCTCAATTATTCAAGAATTTGAAGAAACCGGATATTTGCGATATTATTATTAGTGCGGAAGAGAATCGGTATAAAGTGGTCGAATCCGCAGTGGCCCATGATACCGAATCTGCTGGAGCGACCGACTCATCGGCCAATAGTTTGGGCGTAGATTTCGATAATATAGATAATATAGATCATGTGGATGGATCGGAATCAGGTGGTCCAGGATACGTTTCTGAAACCGAATTATTGTTGAAACAAACGTTACAACTTTTGTCGGAACATCATCGCAAAGAAAAGGAGGAGGAGGATCGTCGATACCGCGAAAAACGCGAGGAGGCTCGTCTCGAATATAAGAATCAAAAAAAAGTCGCACTACATTACCAATATATCAAAAATTTCATTGACTTATTTGTGGCGAATCGTGAAAGAAACCCGACTATTGAAGAAATAAAAGAATACTTTAGCATAAATACCAAATATGGTGTGACATTTGATGAAATCGACGATTTTTTGATTAATCAGATTGTTTAGATTTTCCCAAGCCATTTTGCGTTTTCTATTTCATACAACAATTTATGTAATAGAAATTATATTTTGATAGACTACTGATTGATGAAATGAAAATCAAGGTATAAGGTCTATCTATCCACCATTTTTGTATCCATACACATATTTAGTTTGCGGATACAAAAACACGGATAGACCTTAGGCAAAAGGATTATAGGAAAAGAATTCTTGTTCATAAATGGTCGCTTGGAAGGTGTCATTATATCCATCTACATGGACATAATCGCCATTAGTGATTTCGTCGCAACCGCCATCCGAACTACATGTTTTACCATGAACTCGAACGGGGAGTCGCGAACTGATATTCCCATTATTACTAAAGGTATAATATTGATAATTTGATCTATTCGTTAGAGCGCGGCGTCCCATGAGGGGTAAAATATCGTTGGATCCAGATCCAGATCCAGATCTAGTCAAAACGCCAATTTGCGAATAATTGCCAGGAGCGCCTTGTGTCGAAATGGATGGAATGGCATTTATTAGGCCCGCATTTGGACCAAATCCGGTAAGAGGTTTTGTCACCGCATTTTGTGGTGGGACGGCTTGAATAACCAATGTAGGAACCGCGTGTCCTTCGGGTTGGGCAAAAGGACCTAACCAACCGGATCCTGTGTAGTCGGCTAAACCATTTGCTGGGTTTGTAGAAACCACAGGTATAATTGTGGGATTTCCAATGCCAGTGAGCCAAGAACGGTTTTCTTGGAGATAGGGTGATTGTCCTTCACGGTGATGGATAGTCGGTTTAACCACCATGGAATAATATACATACGCGACTATTATCAAGAGGACAAATACCAAGAAAAGTGTCATATTTTCAATACAAAATAATCCGGGAACGCATTTTTTGCCCATTTTTTATAGGATATAGTGATATTTTGTTTAGTAAAGAACCTAAAGATAATTTGACTTATTCGATATAAGAGGTGCAGAAAAAATGGATAAAGATGGTAAAAAAGATAAAAATAGTAAAAATGGTGTAGATATCGAAAACCTAATCAAAAAACTCGAAAAGGAGGGTGAAGAACAGGTTCGAAATGTCAATGTCACCCAAGCAACCCCGCAAACCTTTATTGATATAATGCAAAAAGGCGCCGACGAATTCAAAGAAAAAACGGGGCGAAATATGACTTATGCCGAAATGCGCGCTGCTTACGGATAATTTTTATTGGAATATATAAATGTCTGAACCATTATCAATTGAAGAATTCAACGAAAAGCTAATACATTTAGCAAAAAATGATAGAAAGGCCCTTAAGGTCTATCCGTGTTTTTGTATCCAAATGGATACAAAACACCCTTTGACCTATATCCTTTTCGTGCATAAATACATTTATGCACGAATAGAGATTAAAGAGGCATGGAAAAAACATACTACAGGAGAAGATATCACTCGACCTTCTTCATTTGCACAAAGTATTCTTGAAATAATTTTAACCAGTTACACCAATTTATTTTATTTTACAAAAGAAATAGAACAATTAGCCCGCGAAATCATTACAAAAGAGGATATTGTGAGAATAAAAGAGCAACTCAATGGTAAAGGTGGTAAAAAACCTACATTCAAAAAAATAGAAAAAGCATCGTACCAATGGCAAATGTTTTTATTACAAGTTATTCAATTGATAAAACCATATTTATGTGAAGATTTTAAAAAAACCGGTGGATGCGATAATGATTGGCGGGTTGATTATGCTACATTTGACGCTGCGAGGATTGTTCTTTATAATAAATATCCGAAATTTTTAGATGATGTAGAATATATCGCGTATAAAAAATTGAAGAATCCATTATTTTGAGCTCCGCCTGGATTATGATTAGGTAGATCTGGTTTTATTTCTACATTATAAAATAAATTACGTATAAAACAATTTATTTTATTAGCATAATAGAATTGAATAAAATATAATACATCACTTAAGGTCTATCCGTGTTTTGTATCCATACACATATTTAGTTTGCGGATACAAAAACACGGATAGACCTTAAAAAACCAGATCTAGACCTTATGCATGAATCTAATAATCTAATTTCCGTCAGAAACCACCCTATATTGTGTATAAACCTTTTGTAAGGCATCATCGCCTTGCGAAACCGCCTTGATCGAATCGTTATAATAACTAAAGGGGATATCATTGTTCAAATCTTGGACAGAAAGTCCTCTATATTTCGCCTTGTATTGTTCAAAATCGCAACTTTCATAGTGATTTACCCGAATTCCCTCCAATTTCAGATCTGGATCTGGATTATCTGACAGGTTACTTTTGAATCGATGCGGACCATTTGCCGCAACATCGGGCGCGCATCGACCACCTGATTTACCATTGGCGTAACTGACACAGGCTTCTTTCGAACAATCCAGATATTTAGCGGCGGTAAAACAATTGTCCTCTTTTTTAGGAATATCCGCGTATTTTGCCTCGTGATTTTGGATCCAAAATGTCCGCACATCGGGTGGCAACGATCGAACTTGGTCTAAATCTCCTTCCAGAATTTCGTCAGAATCGATATGGATGACCCAATCCATCCCATCCTTTTCACCTTGGCGTAGAGCCTGATTCACTAATTCTCCTTGACGTGTCTGTATTTCTTTGTATTCATTGATACCGGTCGAACGACCGATGATTAAATGGACGTCGGACTGTTTTTCCAAATATTCTTCGAGTTCTGGGGTATCTTCTAGACGAATATAAAATCGTGCGATTCCAAGATTACGATGTTTTTCCAACCAGGTTTCCATGTTTTTAGGGGATTTTATCATGGAAACCACGGCGACTTTTTGTGGAGATTGATCGAAATTTTCTTTGGATCGATTGAGTCTGGATCCCAAGTAGGAAAAATAGAGTATGATAATTATTAGGATTGACACATAGAAATAAAAAAAAGAGGAAGGTCGTTTCATGAAATATCGTCCTATTTTTTTGTGGCGATTATGTAAATATGGATGATCCTAATAGTACTACTAATGAAAAATTTGTAAATGCTATTGTTCGGTATAGAGATGAAGAAGGTAAGATACAAGAGGCAATTGTTGAGATTGACAAAAATGGTGATCTTCGTGTAGAACCATTTTCAGGATCTGAACCATGTGATTCTCCAACCATTTTACCGGTGACAAAAGACCCATTGGAACAATTAGCGGAACAAATTCAGGTCGCAATTAACCAATTATCACCACCTACTAGCGGTAGGTAGATCTGGTTTTTTTCAATAGAACTGTTTTGTTTAGTGATTTATTATATTTTATTCAATGCTATTATGCTAATAAAATAAATTGTTTTATACGTAATTTATTTTATAATGTGAAAATAAAACCAGATCTACCCTACCTAATCATACCACCTACCTCTCAATAAATTCCAATATGCGTTCAATGTTTCGCGACCCGGGATCCTCCACTGTCAAATAGTCCGCATCGGAATTCACATCCAAAACCAAATTGTTTCGCTTATTGGGATCCACCATATGCATCACTGTTTCCAGTAACATCCATTCGTGATGATAATCATGACATTTTTTCAAATATTCGAGTGAAATCCCCCCCTCTCCATTACGCGATCTTTTATTGATCCGCTCAAAACAAACCTTGGGATCGGCATCCAAATAAATAATTGCATCCAGCTTATAATCCTCGCTATATTCAGAGAAATAACGATTATAAATGTCATACATAACATCCTCCATTATTCCGTCGTCGTGAAGCATTTTGGCGAAAATATGTTTATCGGCTTCCAAAGATCGCTCACAGACGATTCCATGGCAATCGGGATTTTCGCGAATGACTCGGCGTAGTTCATGAAGACGGGTCGTATAGGCCATAATCTGAAATGCAAAACTGTATTTTTGGGGATCGGAATAGAATTTGGCGAGCATGGTTTGTCCGTCTTTGTCCTTGATTGTTTCCCAAATATGGACAGGCTCTTTTAAAAACACCCATTTTTTTGTAGAATTTTGTGCGAGTCTTTCTTCCAATTTTGCGAGGAGTGTCGATTTTCCCGCGCCGATATTTCCTTCAATAGAAATCAAAAGAGGATGAGAAAGAGACATTTTTGGTTTGGATTGTATGTGGGTATATTTGTTGTGGTAAAATATTGATTTAATATTTAAATCAATTTTTTGGTTCAAAAGATAATACAGCGAAAAACCGTGTAAAATCATTGCGTATATGTAGAGCCTCCATCCAGGTTATGATTAGGTAGATCTGGTTTTATTAGCATAATAGCATTGAATAAAATATAATAAATCACTAAACAAAACAGTTATATTGAAAAAAACCAGATCTACCTACCGCTACCCTAGATCCAGATTACTAAATATATACATTGAAAAACCGTGTAAATAAATGCGTATATCTTAGAATAACGGAATACTGCATACACCAAAATAAATGTTATCGTGGTTTTCACCTAAAAGTGGTCCTGGACCAGGAGGTCCAAAAATAGGATTCGACGATGTTCTATATGCCATCAAAAATCACGCGATCACCAACCAATTTTTATTGATCAATACCCTCCCACTCGATTCCGGATTCCAAGATTGTCTCATCCATGGAACGATGCCGTGTTCAGACGAAGAAACAGTTATCAATGATTTGTTGTCGCGGTATCAGCTAAACAGCAAATCATTCATTGTGTATGGGAAAAATGCTACAGATCCGACCGTAGAAATCAAGTATAAACAATTGATCGACCTCGGATTTTCGCGCGTTTATATGTATGTGGGGGGTATGTTCGAATGGCTACTTTTACAGGATATTTATGGAACCACCGAATTTCCAACAACCAAGAAAATCTTGGACATTTTGAAATATAAACCGAGGGCGGTATTTTAAGGTATATCCGTGTTTTTGTATCCGCAAACTAAATATATGTATGGATACAAAACACCCACCCTCTTTGAGAGACCTATATCCAAACTATGATTAGGTAGATCTGGTTTTATTTCCACATTATAAAATAAATTACGTATAAAACAATTTATTTTATTAGCATATTAGCATTGAATAAAATATAATAAATCACTAAACAAAACAGTTATATTGAAAAAAACAGATCTACCTACCGCTAGTTTGGATATAGGTGTAGTCTTTAAACTGCCGATCTAGAAATAGCAATCATACCAACAACACTACTGGTACCAGGCCTAGTCAATGCGAATACCGCACGATCCTCCATTGATTTGAGAGTGGAGGAAAAACGTCTGTTGATTGTAACGCCACTCGAGGCTTTTAGAGCCTCCGCAAACTCAATTCTATTAAAGTGGTTGTTGTTTATAAGGCTTCCGCTTGTACTATTAATAGCAAGAAAAGCGCCTCCTATTACATTGGTCTTCGCAGAATCATATCCAACAGAACCAGTGGAATCGGTAAAAACGATACGTGCAGTAGGACCAAGTGGGGTGACACCTACTCCTCTACCAAATGAAAGATCTAGTACCAGGCGATCTAGACCATCTTTCATTAGTGTATAAGTCCCTCCGTTTGAAACGGCACCGGCACTAGTATAAACTGAGTTGGTACTTTGTAAAACACTACTAGCATCGCTACCAGTATTACTAATAACCGTGGGAAGAATGGTCGCAAGGGGAAGAGACCAACTTGCATCTTGCCACTCGAGAACTCTAGTTCGGACATTGTTCGCAAGTGCAGCAGCGGTGGGGAATTGAGGAAGAGCTGGAGAAGAGGTGGGAAGAACGTAAATAGTCATTTTTATATTATACCTAAAGAAAAAATTTTAAAAATCATTTGAATATTTTCCTAAAGGTCTTTAAAGTCTTTCCGACAAATTGCTTATCCTGAAATAATATTTCGCCATGCGTTCATCCTTTTCAACGCATTTTTATGTAAAATTTTGGAAAGATTTTGAGAATATTCGGTTACAAACAATTTATCTTCATTATGTTTTAAAACACGTTTTTTAAAAAGTTCATCCGCGTGGTGGAACGCGGACTCTAAATCATGTTTATTGCGATTCATGTCATAAATCATACAACGATCAAAATCATAAGCCGCTAATAAATCTGCCTCGCGAACAATATGATATGCAATTTCATATGCGCCTAAAATAGGATAGCCATCACGCTTCACTTTGGAATAAGACATGGTAGAAATAATTTGCTTAATTACTGTCAATTCATTGGGCGTAATGACAGGATCATCATTCAAACTAATTTCGGATACTTCGCTTCTGGATTTAGAAAAACCGCCTAAACCTGGTCCCGCAATTTCACATCCACTATCCGGCATAATATTCCGTTTTACAGGAATCAAAAAATTCTCTAAATCGGCTAAACCCGCTTCCTCAGAAACGTACTTTTTATCGCACATATCATGTAGTAGAGCCGAAATATATACAATATTTTTTTGTTGCTTCAATATCGGATGCTTAGGCAATTCGCTCTGATAAATTTTTTCTGCATAATGTAAAACATTCATCGAGTGCGATATGCCGTGCGACTCATCGATGGAGAATTTTCTTGAAGTTAGCAATATATATTGGAAAATTTTTGATAAAAATGCGACGTTCATTTTATTTTCGATATAATACTACATTGCATAATGTCTATATCTTTTGCGAAAAATTGATTTTATTGCGAAAATCCGTAGCCATCAATAACCAAGACCCAAAACAACCTAAAACCACCAATCGATATTATACCATGGACCTCCGCCAAAAGAAACTTTCCAAGGATGAATGGCTCAATATAGAAATCGCCGTGAGCGATCGTGAAAAAGGGATTCTCCAACTGATTATCGATGGATATCGCGATATCAATTTGCGTCGCAATGATACGCAATCTCTCATCGCGAAAATGAAGATCGATGATACTCTTGAGAATCAAGCCTATTTATACAAACAATATTTTGAAAAGGAAATCCAATCACTCATAAAAAAATATCCGGACGTGGATCTTTCGATCGGACAAAAAGAAAAACCGATAAAAAAAGTAAAGGTGGTTGCACCACCCAAAAAGGCTGATTTGATAAGGATCAATAGTATGGACGCGAAAATGAAAGGGACTACATCAGGTATCGCTGGATCCGGACAAGACCAAATCTTCGAATTCGCCCTCCTCGATTTCTGTAAAGAAATCATGCAATCTCTCGCACTGAAAACCGCCAAATATGCATTTTATCTCTATACGTTGATCCAAATTATGCAATCGACTATTCAGCAAATCAATCCCGAGGTCGTAGATTTTGTTCAGCGTGTTATCCGCGGCGCCGAAAAGCATTTGAAAATGCGCGATGTCTTGGTCCAAGCCTACCAATTCATTGAGAAAAATCCCCATCTTATCAAATACGAAGATCAGACGCTCTTCGCGCACCAAAAAGAATTGTTTAGCATCTTTCGTCAAGAGTCGGGTGGAAATAATCGGTCCAAACTCGTCCTCTATATTGCCCCCACGGGAACGGGTAAAACATTATCTCCGATTGCGCTCTCTGTTGGGCACCGAATTATCTTTATCTGTGCTGCGCGCCATGTGGGGTTGGCCCTGGCGAAATCCGCCGTTTCGATGGGGAAAAAAATCGCGATTGCGTTCGGATGCGAAACCGCTGACGATATTCGCCTCCATTATTTCGCCGCGTCGGTTTATACGCGAAATCAGCGCACGGGGGGTATCGGAAAGGTCGATAATAGTGTGGGCGACAAAGTCGAAATCATGATCTGTGATGTCCAGTCCTATTTGGTAGCCATGTATTATATGCTTGCGTTTAACACGGAACCTGAAATCGTGACCTATTGGGATGAACCGACCATTACGATGGACTACGAAGAACATCCGCTACATGCGCAAATTCACCGAAATTGGGAGGAAAACCGGATTTCCAAGGTCGTGCTTTCTTCGGCGACACTTCCCCGTGAAGAAGAATTGGCCGAGACTATTGACAATTTCCGCCAAAGATTTATTTCGGAGACCGGGGATTTACCCGAGATTCACACAATTACCAGTCACGATTGCAGGAAATCGATCGGTGTTCTCAATAAGGGAGGTAAGGCTGTCGTCCCCCACCTCCTCTTTCGCGATATTGGGGAATTGAAGAGGTGTGCGACCTATTGCGATGAAAACAAGACGCTCTTGAGATACTTCGATTTACAAGAAATCGTCCGATTCATCCAGGCCATTTCCGATCGCATTGCACCCGCGTATCAAATGGAGCAATATTTTGCCAAAGGTATCGCCGATATTTCGATGAAAAGTCTGAAAAAGTATTATTTGGACCTTTTACTGAGATTGGATCTCGATCTAAGTGCCGAGGTCTGGCATGAAATACATGACGCACTGATCCGTGGCCAAATACCCAAATTTCGTCAGAAAACGATTGAGAGGACCAAGAGTGGAAATACCATCGATATTAGTATGGGGACCGGGTATGGGTCGAAAGGTGTCGATAAAATGTCGGGATTGTCCCTTTCGCGGACTCAGAGTATGATGGTAACGAGTGGGTCACAGCAATCACTTGTATCAATGTCACAATCGCAAAAGACCGCGCATCCATTTACAGGTGTATTATTGACAACTGCCGACGCACATACTTTGACCGATGGCCCCACTATTTTCCTCACAGAGGATGTGGAAAAAATAGGACAGTTTTATATTCAACAGACAAATATTCCGACCCGTGTTTTCCAAGAAATATCCGAAAAAATCGCGAAAAACAATGAGGTCCAAATAAAAATCACCGAACTCTCCAATAAATTGGAGGACCAATTGGCGGCATTGGAAAATCGCGAACAAAGTCAGGGGGGTGACGGACCCGGTGGAAAATCGTCCAAGAAATCCAAAACCCGTGAATTATCGAGTACTGCAACTGATCGATTAAAAGAGCAGATTGATATTTTGCGGTCCTATATCAAGGTAGTTTCGTTCGATCGAATTTTCATCCCCAATACACAGCCTCATCAAGAAATATGGGTGGGTGATACACATATTCCGAATGCATTTACACCCTATATTGAGGAATCCGTAGTATGTGAAATCATGGAATTGGATGTCACGGATCAGATGAAGATTTTGCTTCTCCTCGGCGTAGGAATGTTCTTGGACGAACAGGCGGAAAAGACCAACGCGAAATATATGGAAATAATGAAACGTTTGGCCTATCAGCAAAAGTTATTCTTGATCTTGGCCTCGTCGGATTATATTTATGGAACGAATTACCAGTTTTGCCATGGATTCATTGGGAAAGATTTGCAAAAAATGACACAACAAAAGACGATACAGGCGATGGGTCGGATTGGACGCAATCAGATCCAGCAAGAATATACGGTGCGTTTCCGTGACGATGCGATGTTGATACAATTGTTTAGCCGGCCTGTCGAAAATCGGGAAGCGACCATTATGGGGAGATTATTTGGACATTGAATGCGATATCTAAACCATGTATCGATATACGCTATTAGTAAAAACATAAAAAATGATTTTGATGATAATATTTTTTATGTTTTTGTTTTTGTTTCTGGTTTTACAAACCACAAGTCACATTTAATGCATAAGGGTTGCCTTTTAATGCGTCCAACACATAATCTTGACTGCGATCGGCTTGCATACCAGAATAAAGTGCGGGCTGTTTTCCCTGAAGTTGTCCATGAGTTTCGATCGATGGCGCCTGATATGTTCCCGAGGATCCAGCAACGGGTGCGCGATGATTGGCTAAATCGTTATTACGATCACCTCCGCGGATATTCATCTGATTATTCATGAGCGCCATATTTCCGGGAACCAGGCGTCCATCAATGGTGGATGATTTAATATCATTATTACGCTGTCTGTATTCGGCGTCATATTGGCGAGGTTGTCGGCTCTCTCCAGCAGCACTAGAATTACCTGCATAAAAGAAATCGGATTGGTTCATACGGTTATTGGCGATGGGTTGTTGAACAGACACTTGATAAGCACCGCCCAACTGGTTTGCATTCACGTTCAAGTGGAATTTGGAATTCTCCGTTGTTTCGCGGATGGTGGTTCCGGGGCGATCCGCGGGGTTAAATACATACGAATTCGATACGGTGGTTCCCGCATCTCCGTAAGGACGGAGAGAACCAATGACGTTTTGCTTACGCGAAGGACGGATCGTGTCCAAGAGTGGGGTAATAGTGGAACCGAGAGCATTGGCGATGGCACCGAAATAGCCACCATTTTGATTGGCCGCGCGATTATTCATATATGCCGTCCCCGATTTCAATCCATAATCCGTCGTCTGAACATTCCCGCTACCAGCAGCATACGCGGCCGTAATGGGAACAGCGCCCAATTGGTGGCGGTGTGATGGCATGTATTCACCATCGACATATTCGCCCACAGTTGCAGCCCCGGCAATACCGGCGTAATCCGTGGTCGTCGTTTGACGCGAAGTAATACGATCGACTTCTTGGGGACGATGGGGATCGGCCTTGTAACCACCCGTGGTCTTGAGCCAACGGTCCTCCCCATTTTCGTAGGTAGTATCGAGACGGTTCTTCTCCACGGTTCCAATACTTCCCATTGTGGGATTTTGGCTTAATGCGGGACCCTCGTGTCCAAGAAGTGTAAAACCGCCCGCTTTTTGATTTGTCGCTGCGCGCAATTGATCGACATTGCGAGGAAGCCATTGCTCACGCCCCAACATACCCGCGTTGAACCCGCCCGCTGCATCGGAGCAGTATCCAAGTGCTAAACCGGGTCCAACAGTTTCTTGTTGAAAAGGGAGGACGTTTGACATTTTTTGCACGGGATTTACGCGAGATTGTATGAAATCATTGCGATTCGGTGTGCCATGAACCCAATTATAATTTTCATTGGGGGAAAAAAGGGGTGCCTGTTCCCGTTTGTCGATTGTCTGGGATCCTGTTCCTAAATAACTATCGAACAGACTTTCTTGTTGATCGGAATTCGGATGACTTCGAACATGACTTCCGAAATAGGGGACCATATTATTATGTTTGAAACTCGTATGATCCACAGTTTGCCCTGCTAGATTTGTATATTGTTTCTGTGAATAAGCCGAGTGTTGATCGTATTCGGCCTGTTTTTTCGAATAATCTTGGCTGGCGGGGTTAAAATATTTATCGGTGGCACTGCCTCCGGTGTATTGGACAACATTGAGGTCTTTTATAGTGGTTAAAGATGGATGTTGAAGATAATCCATGCCATTGTTATCCCCATCATCCAAGGTTGCTACAGGTTTTTGTGGTTTTTGTTCAAATCCCTCTTTCATGTCATTTGCACACGTATCAGAATCTGATCCCGATACAGACTTTTTCGATTGTTGTTTCGATACTACATATAATCCACTTAATGCTGCCAACGGGATTAAAAATTCCATAATAATTCTAAATGTTCTATTATTTACTATAATAAAACATTATATATTCTCTGACCTATTTATTCTTTTATTCTCCTCATACTCCCATTTGTGTAGAAACTCGCGGAACATAATAATCTTTTTCCAAGATGCGCGTCTGCACATTATCGTGGAATGGTTTTTCTAATTGATTGAGAGCTTGAGGATTCATGAGGGGATAATCCCAACGAGGCTGGACGGCATCACGAAACATCCACGCGGGGTGAGATGCGCGACTTTCCTCGACAAAGGGTGTTGCCAAAGGATAGTTTGGCATGGAACTGCGAGGATTCGCCGAGGGTCGTTGAATAGCACTCTCGTCTAAAGGATCGCGATTTATCGTCTTGGAAAGGCCCAACAGGTCGCTTTCCAAGTTTATGGTATTTGTTTGCAAATTAGCACCCCATTTTTGCAATCGCAAATGGGGATCTTCTTGGAAAGGAAGATCGACGCCTGGACCAGGAACATTTAATTGATATCTTCCGGTAAAAGTCCATTCTTCTAATTGTTTTTGTATTCTTACGGGATCATCGTGAAATCGTGTGAATGACATTGAATCTACCTATTATTGTTGTATATTATTTAATCTGATAAACGGTATAACGTATCATCAGAAAATATATTCAAATGTGTAAAATAAAATAAAATAAAGATTCACCGATATAATGAATCAAAAATGGAAAATTTAATCGATAATAATACAAATATTACCTTTTCATTGGTCGAACCATTCTCCCACCCTAAACCATTATCGACGGTTCCTATTCCTATATCTAACAAGACGATAGATGTTAATACACATGTCGGGACACCTACATTATGTTTAAACATGATTGTAAAAAACGAGGCAAAAATTATTCGCCGTCTTCTACAATCGGTAGCACCCATTATTGATTCTTATTGTATTTGCGATACGGGTTCGACTGATAATACGATCGAAATCATTGAAACCTTTTTCGCCCAAAAAAACATTCCCGGGAAAATTGTCAAGGAACCGTTCCAAGATTTCGGATATAATCGCACATTTGCATTAAAGGCGTGTCATGGAATGTCAAATGCCGACTTTTTGTTACTCTTAGATGCGGATATGATATTTACATTAAATCCCGCCATTCAATCACATCCTCATTTATTCAAACAAATTTTGGCTAAAGGCGACGTTCATAATATTTTTCAAGGTTCCGAAGCCATGTATTATAAAAACGTCCGTATTATTCGAAATGTCGAGGGAATTTCCTATTGGGGTGTAACACACGAATATGTAGAATGTCCCGATGGATCCGTACATTTTAATATTGAAAAATCGGTAGCTTTTATTCATGATATTGGTGATGGTGGAAGCAAATCGGATAAATTTATTCGAGATATCCGACTCTTGAAAAAGGGTCTTGAGACCCACCCGGATAATGTAAGATATATGTTTTATTTGGCAAATAGTCTTCGTGATAATGGTGATCACGCCGAGGCGATAGAAACATACAAAAAGCGCATTCAATTAGGAGGATGGATTGAAGAAGTATGGTTTAGCTGGTTTTCCATTGGACATATTTATAAACGTTTGGGGGATATGCCAAATGCGGTTCATGCCTGGATGGAAGCGTATCATGCTTTTCCATCCAGAATTGAAAATTTATATGAAATTGTAAATTATTATCGATGTACTACAAAATATAGTTTAGCCTATCCATTCTACGTATTGGGTAAGAATGTTTTGAAAAATACGGAATCGCCCGATTTTTTATTTATGCAAAAGGATGTTTATGATTATAAATTGGATTATGAAATGACCATTCTTGGATATTATTGTAATACGGATTCCTATGATTTAGTCGCATTATCAATGAAGGTTTTCAATTATCCCTTTTTAGATAAAGGTATAAGTGATAATATTTTGTCGAATTATAAATTTTATGCGAAGAAGTGGGGAGATCTTTATGTAAGCAAAATGGTGACGACATCGACAAAATCGGCAAAATTGGTGGCATTTTTGAATAATGCAAATCTTGGAGAGGATTTACTCAAACAGTGTCCTGATCAGGCCGATTTTGTTTCTAGCACTCCGTCTATATTAAGATTGGATGAGAACAAGTATATGTGTTGCGTCCGTTATGTGAATTATAGTGTGGATGATCAGGGAAAATATGTTCAAAAATCTACGATTGAATCGAAAAATATCTTGGTAACAATCGAATGGACCAATAAAGAGAGTGCAGATGGTATATGGGAAAAGACATCGGAGGTGTTTTTACAGCATGATCGTACTTTAGATGGATATTATATTGGAATTGAGGATGTTCGATTGTATTTGACATCGAGCAATAATATTGGTTATAATGGTAATCGCGGATTAACTGATGGAACTATGAATGTGGAAACTGGATTTATTGTCGATGGAAAAACGACGGTTCCACCCAGTTTCCCCAAAATTCCAGACCAAGGATCTTTAGAGAAAAATTGGGTGGTTGTTCCGGGTGTAGATCCTCATAACCAACGAATGATTTATGGCTGGTGGCCATTAGTCGTAGGAGAAATTGTAGATTCCGAGTTCAAAGAGGTTTCACGATCCCAAGATGTCCCTCTCTTTTTCAGATATTTGCGCGGATCTACGAATGGAATTGTCATTGGTGACGAAATTTGGTTTATATGCCATTTGGTGAGTTATGAGGATCGCCGATACTATTATCATATTATGGTCGTTTTGAATCGCTCGGATTTATCGGTAAAATCATATACTCCCATTTTCACATTCGAGGGAGAAAAGGTAGAATATACATTAGGATTTTGTTTAGCCGATGAATCTGACCAGTTTATTATTGGGTATAGTGTAATGGATAAGACGACCAAATATATGACCGTGGATAAGACCGTGGTGGATAAAATGATGATTCCTCATAGTAGGGTGTAACGCCCTTTCTCTTTATATCGCGGATAATTTTGCTGTCGAACATCTACCATATGTTTTACGGTGCCATTGAGTAATTCCGTATTCCAATATTCCTTCCAAATGCCGCTTTGTTCCATACCCCTGATTTTTGTCCAAAGCATAACGCGAAACCAGTTCGGGATGGGCTAAACATTCCTCTTGTATGTATTGGTCGCGCGTGACCTTGGCCAAAATGGAGGCGGCTGCAATGGCAGTGTATTTATTGTCCCCCCCTTCAATGGTTTCATGGGGGATACAGTGGAGTTCTTCTGATAGGGGGTCGAATATAGTATAGGGTTTGAAATCGTTACCATCGATCATGAGGAAGGGGGTTTTGGACCCTGAGGATGGCAATGTATCTTTAGCCTTTATTTGCGCAATAATATCGGCGATGGCCGCGTGCATACCTTGGAAAACAGATTGGCGGATATTGATTTCATCGATGACGTTGGGTTCGACGAATTGGACAGACCATGCCACCGCATTTTGTTTGATATATTCTGCTACTGCTTGGATCTTTTTCTTGGAATGGAATTTCTTGGAATCTTTCATATCTTCATGGCGGAACCCGCAAGGGGAGGAGTCTTTAGGTAAAACTACGGCGGCGACATAAAGACGTCCATAAAGGGGGCCTCTTCCGGCTTCATCTACACCAATTTCATAATCATTTTGTGGGTCGTAACACGATTGTAACATGGTTCTATGAATGTGTTTTATTTTTGATGGATAACGTATGTATGACAGCTAATCAATTTTCCACGTTTTTGTTTTACTTTTTTCGAGACATAGAATATAATAATTTATTTGATTCAATGTTTAAAATATGGTATTTGTTGATTATATTATTGATAGTTTTAGTGATATCTGTATTCTTGGTCCCCCGATTTTTGAAAGAGGGTATGGAAATAATGCAGGAAGCTGAATCAACAAACCCAGTAGCCGTTCAATCCCATTCCAATGTATTACAAGGTGATATTCATTTTTCGAATTATTCAAAGAATGTGACATTGCACGAGATTTTTAATGTTTCACCCTATCCCATGATTCTATTTGATGCTGCCTCTGGAAATGTTATTGAAACGTCGTCTCTAACATCGAATACATATACTCTCATAAAACCCAATGGTGCTATTTCCACAAATTCTGTTGATTCAAAGGGGGGTGTCACTAGTGTTCAAGAAACGAGTGGTGCAACAATAGCAAAAGATGCATGGTCATATGTTACTGATGGACCAAATTCAGTAGCGGTTGTTCATGTGCCAAATGGTTCAAGCGTTTATTTATACACATTTGATGTTAAAAGTGGTTATTTGCATTCTTATGTAGCCTCTAAAAGTGGCGTAAGTACATTATCAAATTTATCTGGACATTTATCTGATGTATCCGCAACAATATCTGCAAATACATCCGTAGCCATTGCTCAATATATTGCATCCCACTCTCCAAAAACGGGAATGGTTTTTTATAATAATGCTTATTATGCAATTACTGATGTTCCTTCTGGTGGTACTCCATTTATTACCATACTTGATAGTAAATTTAATTTAAAATATGCTGGATCGGGATCTAGTTTAGCACCTTCTCCAACCCCTGCTTCCTCTGTTGCACCAACCCCTGCTTCCTCTGTTGCACCTACATCTGCTTCCTCTGTTGCACCTACATCTGCTTCCTCTGTTGCACCTACATCTGCTTCCTCTGTTGCACCTACCAGCAGTGCTAGTAGTACATGCACTGGCAATTTAATCAATGTTCTCAATGATCTAAATACATTAGCTGATCTTACTTCTGCATATGGTCAAAAAATTAATGTTCATAATGGTAGTTGTAATAGTGGTTCCGCGAACGTTACAAATGGTTGCGCGGCCGATAATAATAATTACATGTTGAAAACGGAGATTGTCCCCCCAGTTTGTCCCCAATGTCCATGTGGTAAATCGAATTGCCCTTTATCTATAAATTCTAGCGGTCAAGTGGTGGATTGCAATGGAAACCCGGTTACAAACTTTGGGTCATCGCCTAGTGTTGCACCTGCATCAAATGGACCTTCGTCTATGTGGAGTAGAGCGGATAACACCATTGGAGGTGGTATAACAACTGCTGCCCAAACAGCAGGAGGTGTTGCCAATACCGCTATTACTACTACAGGCGATGTTGCGAGCAATGTGGCAGGCGCTGGTGCAGCAGTTGGATTAGGAGCTGAAGGTGCCGCATCTAATATTGCAGGAACTGCGGGAGGTGTTGCAAATAATGCGATTGGATCTACCGCCGGAATTGTGAATAAAACAGTGGGAACCGTGGGTGGTGCTGTTACCGGATTAGAAAGCGGTGTTGCAAATGTTATA
>Ga0214923_10002629_pt1 | contig 23597 bp, 25 predicted proteins | sample LL1510_MetaG_FD_177993 | JGI IMG/M metagenome (GOLD analysis project Ga0214923, IMG submission 177993) | Freshwater microbial communities from Lake Lanier, Atlanta, Georgia, United States - LL-1510 | ecosystem: Environmental > Aquatic > Freshwater > Lake | place: USA: Georgia | collected...
TATTTTCTTTCTTAAATCCTGCAAGAGGAATTTCAAGACAATATTGATCATTTTCTAATACAAAATCAGAATAATGATTATAATTTAAAGCCTCATTAAATATATTATCAAATACATCTAATGGACTCCTACCATTCCTTAATGTTAATAGCATATTATATGTCTCCTTTATATCATTTACCTGCAAGATTTATGCCAAATTCTTACAGAGATAAAAAAATAAAATAGAGACAAAATTACATTATATTATAATTTTTAATATAGACAAAATGACACAGTTCTAATTTTAATTATTTTGTGTATATATTTATATGCCCATACCACAACCAAAAGATAATGAAAAACAAGCCGACTACATGGGTCGTTGCATGCATAAAGTCAATAAAGACAATCCAAAAATGCCGAATAAACAACAAGTTGCAATTTGCTTAAATACCTATAGCAACCCAAAGAAGAAAGCTAAAGCAAACGAAATCGAAGTAGACATGAGCGAAGATATTAAAAACTTGAACAAAGTAGAAGAAGTTAAGACCGAAGTAAAAGCAGAACTTGATGGTAAAGGCGAAGTTATTCAAACAACCTTGATGCAAATGCAAAATCAATACAAAATTTTACATTGGCAAACAATGTCATTTTCGCAACATAAATCATTCGATGAAATTGTAAGTAGTTTAGCAGAAAACATTGATGAATTTATTGAAACATACATGGGTAAATATGGAAGAGTAATTTCTGCTGGAACATTTAATCTTACTCTTGCTAATTACAAGGATACAGATTTTGTTGCTCTAACAAATAATTATATTGAATTTTTAATTGGATTAAATAACGTACTAGATAAAACTCAAGATTCAGATCTATTAAATATTAGAGATGAGATCCTTGGTTCACTTAATCAATTAAAATATCTACTAACATTGGTATAAAATTATGAGAAAAAAAGTTTATTATCTTGAATTCGACATTACAGAAACAGAAGCTTATCAAAGTAAATATGGTGGTAAAAAAAGAAGCGCATTAAAAGATAGTGACTTTTTATTTCCAGAAACTCGTACATTTCCAATTATGTCAGAGCAAGATGTAAGAGATGCAATTAGTAATTTTGGTCGCATGAAAAGCAATATGAGTTACGATACATTTGTTCATAAACTCTGGAATAAAGCAAAATCCAAAGGTCTTGAAGGTGGAATGCCAGCAAGCACTAAGGAAAAATATAATCTTAAATAATTGAATTTCTTTAATATATACTTAATATATTAAATGAATGAAGTATTAGCAATTTCAGATATTCACCTTGGCGATAAAGATTGTCAAGCTAACCAGTTACTTAAAGTATTAAAAAAAGAAAAAGCAAAAACTATATTAATTGTTGGCGATTTATTTGATCATCATAATTTAAATAGACTCAATAAAACTCATTGGAAAGTATTATCTAAACTAAGAAAATTAAGCAAAAGAAGCAAAATCATATATTTAATTGGGAATCATTGTTTTCTTAAAGCAGAATTTATGAGTATTCTTCTTGGTTTTGATTGCAGAGACGAGTATGAATTTGAGATAAAAGATAAGAAATTTATAGCAGTTCATGGTGATATATTTGATATATATTTTAGTAAATATAAAAGTATCACAGAATTTATAGTTAATTTTTATTATTTTATTAGACACTATACGCCATTTGCGGATAATTTCTTTAAATTATTAAGAAAGAAAACAGAATCTTTAGGTGAAAAAACTTCTAATATAAAAGGAAATGCTATTAAATACTGTGAATTTAATAATAAAGACTCAATTATTTGTGGTCATAGCCATAAACCTGAGCATGAATATGGTAAATTTGAATATATTAATACTGGAAGTTTTTGTGAAGAAAAGGTTAGTTATGTTGTAATAGATAAGAAAGGAAAGGTCAATTTAATTTATTTAGATTAAATTAAAAATTAATGGTATAATATTGTTAATGAAAAGATATTGTATTTCTTGTGGTTCTCCTACAGAATATTCGCTTAAAAAGCCAATTTTTTGTTCAAATTGTGGTAATTCTTTTGATAAAATTCAAGTTAATAAAGTTACTCAAAAACCAATAGCAGAAAAAAGAACTATTAATCCAGTAATAGCTAATAATGTAGACTACGAAATTGATAATGAATTAGATGATATTATTGTTCCAGATATTTCTAAAATTGAAATAGAGATAAAATCAGATAATGATATAAAAAATAAAGGTACAAAACTTGGAGAAATAATAGGTACAGCAATTCCATCCGAAGGAGAAAAAAAAGTTAGACAAAAAATTAAAGGCAAAAGGAATTCTAAAAAACAAATATTAGAGGATTTTTCGAAAGAAGCAGGAACAATCAAAAAAAATAAAGATTCTAAATGAAGTCTTCTAAAGTGACCTTCGAAAATAAAATTTCGGAGATAAATCAAGAAATCAATAAAAGAAGACATAAATGGAATCTAACAACTTTGGCTTGGATGGATTTTAACGATGTATCTCAAATATTAAGGATACATATCTATAAAAAATGGAATTTATATGATCCCAAGAAACCACTTGCTCCATGGGTTAATCGTATTGTAAGTAATCAAATTAAAAATTTAATCAGAAACAACTATGGTAATTATTCTAGACCATGTTTAAGATGTGCAGCGGCAGAACAAGAAGATGGTTGCACAATTTATGCATCTCAATGCAATAAATGTCCACTATATGCAAAATGGGAAAAGAGTAAAAAATCTGCACATGATATTAAATTACCAGTTGCACTAGAGAATCATACTCAAGAAGTTCACAATATTATTGAAGACGAAATTGATATTGAAAAAACAGCACAAAATATTCACACAAAAATGCAACAAGTACTTAAGCCTATTGAATGGAAATTTTATGAATTATATTATATCAAGCATAAGTCTGAAGAAGAATCAGCAAAATTAATGGGATATAAAACTACAGAAAAGAATAGAAAGATTGGATATAAACAAGTCAAGAATCTTAAAAAATCCATTATGACCAAAGTCAAGAAATATTTATATAATGGAGATATAGATATTCATTAATATGAGTGAAAACTTACCAGAACTTACAGAAGAACAACAATTAAATCTATTAAATGAATGGAATAATCGCGCAGATAATCCACCATCATTAACAGAATTAGTTAAATTAGCTTTTGGTCGAGATGATCTTGATGGCAGAAGCAAAGAAGGTAAAGCTGTAAAACAATTTCTCGCAGCAAGACAAATTAAACCACGAAAGAGTCATGAATATCAAGCTAAGGGTCTTATTGAATTAACAGAAGATCAAAAAGAATATATTAGTAATAATTGCGCGACTATGACAGGAATTGAAATAGCCAAAATTTTATTTAAAAATGAATCATTAACAAATCTTTCTCAAGAAACCAGAAGTGTTCTTGAATATATGAAAACTATACCAAGTAACATTAAATATCTTAATGATACAAATGAAAATGCTGCTACAGAAATATATAAAGCTCCAAGAAGCGAAGAAAGAATGATAGCGAAAATTAATAGATATATATTAGATGGAATTGACAAAGAAAAGATTACTCCAAGACAAAAGAAAGAAGTAAATTCTTTGATTGGTTACATGAATACTTATAGATTTACTCATCAAATTAATCTCTATGATGATGAAAATGATAGAGAACTTTTTGAAAGCAGCTTTGTAAGATATACTTATGATAAAAGTGATTTAACTCAAGAAGAAGTTGATCAATATATTGTTTTAGCAACAGAAGTAGTAATATCATCAAGTATTCAGCAAACTATTACAACTCTTCAAAATCAAATAGATATTGCAACTCAAGAAGATGGTAAAATTCCTATGACACTAGTAGAAGCTAGTAGCACAGCTAGAAAAGAATATAATGATTGCGTTAATCGTCAGCAAAAACTACTACAAGACCTTAAAGTTAAAAGAAGCGAAAGGCTTAGCAAACAAGTCAAAGAAAACGCTAGTATCCTTAATCTTGTTGAAATGTGGAAACAAGAAGAATCAAGGCAAAAACTATTAAAAATAGCAGAACTTAGAAAAAATACTATTAAGAAAGAAATTGAACGTCTTGGTACAATGGATGAATTAAAAGCTAGAATACTTGGAATATCAGAGGATGATATTTTAAACGGATAAATTTATGTCAGTTATATGTAAAGTAGATGGAAAAGAGTTTCCAAGTGAAAAGGCATTACATATGTCGCTCAAGGGCTATGGCTTAAATAAAGTTAAATACTATCAAACATACTTTGAAAGACGAGACTTATTAACTAATGAGCTTATTAATTTTAAAACCAAAGAACAATATTTAAATAGTGATTTTAATGATAAGAACAATATGAAAAAATGGCTAAAGCAACAGCCAATCGAAAAAGCTCAAGAATATTGTAAACAACTATTATCCAAAAGAAAAGATGATAAAAATTTAACTTATAGTCCTTCTCAAGTAGAGTTAAGAACAATCATGGCACCATCTATTGTTTTTTATAATAAGATATTTGACGATTATTATGATGTTTGTTCAAGTTTAGGATTGGAGAATAGATTTATTCATCCCAAAAATATAGTAAATCAATTTACAAACAAATTAAATAAAAAATCAATTATATATGTTGATACAAGAGAACAAAGTTGGTTAAAGTTTGATACAAAGTTTGAAATTAAGACTTTACCATTTGGAGACTATTCTTGCAGTAATGATAATTGTAAATGCTTTATAGAAAGAAAAAGTTTAAGTGATTTTATTAGTACATTGAGTGTCAAAAACTTTGATAGATTTAAAAATGAAATAGATAGAGCAAAGAAAAGTGGAGCATATTTAATTGTTATAGTTGAAGAAAAACTATCTAACGCACTTAGCTTTCAATATCTTCCACATATTAGCAAAAAGATTAAGGCAACTCCAGAATATATATTTCATAATGTCAGAGAATTATTACAAAACTATGATAATCTACAATTTCTTTTTGTAGATGGAAGAGGAGAGATGACGAGAGTAATTGAGTCTATTTTTACATCAAATTGCTTTTACAAGCAAGTAGATCTTCAATTAGCTTATGATCTAAAACTATTATGATATATTCTCCAGATAAATATAAAAAAGATTATCCAGATATTAATAAAGAATTAATGGAACTTAAAGGTATTCTTAATGACAAAGATGCTAAAATTTCTCTTGCTAAATTTTTAAGAGCTAATTTAGGGTTTACTACCGAACTTATAAGTGGTATCAAATTAGCGCCATATCAAGAGATTCATCTTAAAGGTTTATTAAATAGAAACTTTAGTATGTGCGTATTTGGTCGAGGCTGTGGTAAAAGTTTTATTGCAAGTATATTTTGTTTTCTTCAATGCGTTTTTGAACCTAATACTAAAATCCTAATTGCAGGACCAACATTTAGAACAGCTAGATTTATATTTAATAATTTGGAAAAGATTGTAAATAGCAAAGGCGCGGAACTTCTTCAGCAAGCTTTTGGCGTAAAAAGTAAAAGAAATGATCAATATGAATGGTCAATTAATGGTGGAAGTATTGTAGCTATCCCTTTAAGTGGAGAAAAGATTCGAGGATTCCGTGCTAATGTACTAGTGCTTGATGAGTTTCTTTTGCTATCTGAAGATATTGTTAAAACTGTTTTGATGCCGTTCTTGGTTGCTCCACAAAATATGAAAGAACGAATGGAGATTAGAGAAATGGAAGATGCTTTAATTAGAGAAGGAGCGATGAAAGAAGAAGATAGAATGGTGTTCGAAAATAATAGTAAAATGATAGCTCTTTCTTCTGCAAGTTATACATTTGAAAATCTTTATAAAACATATAATGAATGGGTAGAAAAAATTCATTCAAAAGAAGATACAGAAGCATCTTATTTTGTATCTCAATTAAGTTATGAAGCTTTACCTCCAGAGATGGTAGATAAAACAATTATTGAAGAAGCTCAAAATGGAGGATCAAGTCATAGTAGTTTCTTAAGAGAATATTGTGCAAGATTTATTGATGGTAGTGATAGTTATTTTAGCGCAAAAAAGATGGAAGAATGCACGATTCCAAATGGTCAAACTCCTCATACATTAATGAAAGGAACTCCTGGAAAAAAATATATTCTTGGTATTGATCCTAATATGAGTGATAGTCCTAATGCGGATTATTTTGCTATGGCAGTAATGGAAATTGATGAAGAAACTAAAACTGGTACATTAGTTCATACTTATGCTGGATTAGGCAATTTAAAAAATCACGTTAATTATTTATATTATCTTATGACTAATTTTAATATTGTATTTATGATTTTGGATAATGCTGGCGCTGATATATTTCTTTCTGCTTGTAACCAATCTGAATTATTTAAAAGCAATAATCTAGTAATCAATACTTTCGAATTTAATTCTGATTTAGAGGGCGCAGATTATGATCAAGAAATTCGTAAAGTTCGAAATAATTATAATCTAGAATCAAAGAAAATAGCTTTTAATCAGGTATTTACAAGTAACTTTATTCGTAAAGCTAATGAACATTTGCAAGCCTCTATTGATTATAAGAAAATATGGTTTGCTAGTAAAACTTGTGCTAATGATAACTTCTTTGAAACGGTATTTAGTCAAAATATTCCATTAGATTTAATGAAAACAGAAGAAAAGAAAGATTGGTCTACTCTGGACTTTATTGAAAATCAAGACGACTTTATATATCAAACTAAAAAACAATGTACTCTAGTAGAACACTCATCTACAGCTAGAGGTACTCAATCCTTCGATTTGCCTCAACACTTGAAACGAAGCAGTTCATCTAATAAAGCTAGAAAAGATAATTATTCTGCACTTTTATTAGGAAATTGGGGTTTAAAGTGCTATTATGATATAATGACCGCCCCAAAAGAGGAAATATCTCAGACTTTCACCCCAATAATGATAAAATAAGTGTAATATTTAGCAATATATGAGCAAAAAAACCCAAAAAATCGAAGAAACAAAGGCATCAGTAGAACTACCACAACCTCAAGATCAAGTAACACCGCTTATGGTATATGGAACTGATGCATCAGACAAGAAGAGAGCAAAAATAGCAGAGATTAGGGGTTCAACTGCTATGCGTAGAAATGCTTCTTCTACGATCGAAAGAACTGATAGGTTTATTAATATTGATACAGGTATTATTCCTTTTAGATATTCTAATTATGTTAAAAATCTTTCTACTTTAGATGTTAGAGATGCTATTATTTTGTGTCAAAAAGCTTATTATAATGTAGCTATTTTCAGAAACACAATTGACTTGATGACAGAGTTTTCTGATAGTCCAATTTACTTAACTGGTGGAAGTCAAAAATCAAGAGAATTTTTTGAAGCATATTTTAAGAAAATCAATCTAGCAAGTTTCCAAGATCAATTCTTTAGAGAATACTATAGAAGTGGAAATGTATTCACTTATAGATTTGATACCTCTTTAACTAGCGAACAACTTTTAAAGATAACTCAAACTTTTGGTTCTAAATTAAAATCAATTGCTCAAGATGGATCAGTTAAACTTCCAGCAAGATATACTATTATTAATCCAGCAGATATCTACGTTGGTGGAACAGTTAATTATGCTTTTAATGTTTATTATAAATTATTGAGTGATTATGAATTAGAAAGATTAAGAGATCCAAAAACAGATGAAGATATTGAAGTTTATAATAATCTTCCTCAAGATGTTAAAGATAAAATCAAAAGTAAAAATAATTCCTATATTCTTGTTCCATTAGACAAGACTAAACTCGCAGCAGTATTTTATAAGAAGCAAGATTACGAGCCACTTTCTATTCCAATGGGTTTTCCAGTTCTTGATGATATCAACTGGAAACTTGAAATGAAGAAGATGGACATGGCAGTAACAAGAACAATGCAACAAGCAGTTCTATTAGTTACAATGGGAGATAGTCCTGATAAAGGCGGAGTAAATCAAAAGAATCTTCAAGCGATGCAACAATTATTTGAAAATCAAAGCATCGGAAGAGTTCTTATTGCCGACTATACAACAAAAGCTCAATTTGTTATTCCAGATATCGGCAATCTAATTGGACCACAAAAATACGAAGTAGTAGATCGTGATATTCAAATTGGATTAAATAATATTCTTATTGGTAACGAAAAATTTGCAAATACAAGTATTAAGGTTCAAGTATTCGTTCAAAGATTAAAACAAGCCAGAGAAGTATTTATCAATGAATTCTTAATTCCAGAAATTAGAAGAATGAGCAAAGATATTGGTTTTAAGAATTTCCCAACTCCAACATTCCAAGATATTGATATTAAAGATGATGTTCAATATTCTAGAATTTATAATAGATTAGTTGAACTTGGAGTATTAACTGCAGAAGAAGGACTAGCCGCAATTGAAACTGGAAGATTACCAACTCAAGAAGAATCTATAGAATCTCAAAGAAAATTCAAAGAACTAAGAGATGAAGGTTTATATCAACCTCTTATTGGTGGAAGTGCAGCTGGACAAGCTGGAAGACCATCAGGTTCTAGTGGAATACCTCAATCTACAAAAAATGTAAAACCAATTGGCACAAAAGCTTCATTCTCAGTTGTGAAAATTAAAGATAATATTTTAGCATCTCAAAATCTAGAAGAAGAAGTTAAATCTGCTGTTAGAAAGAAGTTTAATGTTAAAAAATTAAGCAATCAACAAAAAGAAAATGCAGAAAAAATATCTGAAATTATTATAGCAAATGAAACTCCAGAAAATTGGACAGCTAAAATTCAAGAATATATAGAAAAGCCTTTTGATCAAAACGAAGAGCAAATTAACAATATTCAAGAGATTGCAGCCGAACATCAAGTCACAAATTACCTAGCTTCATTGTTGTATCATAGTAAAGCTTAAAAAGTGTAATCCTATACAAGGATTAAGGTAAATGGCTAGAAATAGAATAATCTACAATGTAGAAGGTTTGTATGTTGCTCCATATTCTGGAGAGCAAAATCCTAATTCGGACTATTATTTAAGTGGTTATAGAATACTTAAAAGATTAGAAAAAGTACAAAATTTTAATTATTCTATACAAGAAAATAGAGCAAATGCTCAAGGATTTGGTCAAAAACAAAATATTTTTCGTGGAATTTCTGGCCCACCAGAAGTAACTTTTAATTTCTCATATATTCCAGATGGTGTTACAAATGAAAATAGATTAAATTTTAATGTAGGGACTTTTGATTCAACTACTCAATTACCAATGTTTTCTGGTTTATGTTCTAATAATTCACTTTATAATGATAGAGATTTTTATTTAGTTATTAATAAAAATGATGATGATCTTTTTGGAAATTATGAAATCAATGATTATTCTATATCTCCTACTGGAATTATTGATGTACTAGATCCTAATAGTGTTAATTATGGATTATTGCACTTTCAAAATGCATATCTTAATGAATATGCTTTTAATGTTTCGGTAGGAAATTTACCAACTGTAAATCAAAGTTATGTTTCAGATAATATAGTTTTTTATACAAGTGGATATGATATAAGATATTCAATTCTTGATATAAAATCTGGAATAAATCAACCTCAAAATGATAAAATTTTAGTTCCTAAAGCTTTAAATTTAAATCAACCTTCAATAAGTGGTCAAAATATTCTTTTGCCAGGAGATGCAAATGTTACTTTTTATACAAGTAATACTAATGGAGTTTTATTTTATACTGATACAATTCAAAGTCTAGATTATACATTATCTTTCAATAGAAAACCTTATAGATCAATAAATTATAAATTTCCTCTATTAAGAAAAATAGAATTTCCAATAAATGGAAAATTAAATACTAGTTTTGTTGTAAAAGAAAATTTAAGTGGATCATTTTTTGATACTTTAAATAGTGATGATGATTATAATGTTGTTGTTAATTTTAATAGTAATAAAAATGGAGTATATCCAACAAAATTAACTTTTAGTGGTTGTAAATTTACAAATATTAATTATGACTCTTCTATTGGAAGTAATAAAACTGCTACATTAAGTTTTGATTTTGATCTTGATCCAGATTTTGGAAGAAGAGGGCTCTTTGTAAATGGAAATGTGTTATATATAAATTCAACATTTGGATTAAAAGGTACTGAAAATAATGTAGAATATAATTTATTAGGAACAGAATCATCAATAGAATATAATTTAATTTATAATAATGGTCAAATTCCATTATAATAATAAGTGTAATAAATTTTATGCCATATAAAAATGTAAAAGATTTTAATTCAGTAACTGGTTTTAATTTAAATACAGATTCTATTTTAGGTATTCAGAATAATGAATTAAAAAGATTAAATGGAAATAATGCAAATTTAATAATTCCAAATATAACAGCTCAGACTGGAACTTTTTCTGCTGTAGATTTAAATAGTATTGATGTTTTAGCTATTTCTGGAATCACTTTAAGCTTAACTAATACTAATACTTATATTTCTGGTGGTGTCACTTCTGTTAATGGATATCCTCTCAATAATATTAGTGGATCTTTAAATATTTTAAGCGGAAATATAGTTAATACTGGAGCAGGATTAAATAATAAAATTGATTCAGTTAGTGGAGCAAATTGTTTCGTTTTACAAGCATCGACAATCAATACCGCTAACGCAGATAGTAATAAATATAATTATTTTATGGGACATGGTAGAACTTATTCTGCAGCAAATGGTCAGAGATTAAGAAGCGTATTACAAAATTGTGTAGCTAAAAAAGTAGCATATACAACACAACAAGCAGCAGCATCTACAATGGGAACATCAGGTACTTTGTATTTATGGAATAGTACGAAAAATAATTTATATCTTTTAACTTCTGGAACAACTGGAATATGGACAGTTGCAGATGCTAATTACTATGAATTTACAGGAACAAATTTAAATATTCCGATTTCAGCAGGAGACAGAATTTCATTTGCTTTAAATATAAGTGGCGCAGCAGCAACAGTATCAAATTTAACAAGTATGGTTGATTTATATTGTTATTCATATTAATTTATGCTTTCATATACTTATGTTGCTGGTACAGATACTTATACAATTACTGGAAATGATAATACAGACATAAATCTTACTATACCAGACACATGGAATGATGGAACAAATGGAACAAAAGCGGTAACAATTGTTGGCGCAAGTGCATTTTTAAATTCAACTAGTTTAGTTTCAGTAATTTTAGGAAATAATATATCTAATATTCAAACTAGCGCATTTAGTGGTTGCACTAATTTAACTAGTATTACATTTACAAATACTTTAACAAGAATTGGTGGTACAGCATTCGCTAATTGCACAAGTTTAATATCGGCAATCATTCCAAATACAGTAAATAATTTAGGAAATGGCATATTTAGTGGTTGTACAAATTTAAATAGTGTTACTTTTACAAATAATGCTTCAATATTATCAATACCTACTAATACTTTTTATGGATGTACAAATTTAAATAATTTCATCGTACCTGATAATATAACAACTATTGGTGGAAGTGCTTTTTATAATTGCACAAATTTAAGTAATATTAATTTAAGTAATTCATTAACACAAATTAATGCAAGCGCATTTGAATTGTGTACATCTTTAGCAAATATTTCTTTTCCAAGTACTTTAAATAGAATTAATACTGGCGCTTTCAGTGGATGCACAAGTTTAATTAATATAATAATACCAGATAGTGTTACTCAAATGTTTGGCGCAGTATTTTATGGATGCTCCGCACTCACAAATATTAAACTTTCTGAAAATATATCTTCTTTAGGCGCAAGTTTATTTGAAGGATGTTCTAGTTTAAATAATATTAAAATTCCAAATAATGTAAATCAAATTTTATATGCAGCATTCAGGGGATGTTCAAATTTAACATCTATAATTATTCCAAGATCAGTTACAATTTTTAATGACAATATTTTTGAAAATTGTACTTCTTTAAAAGATATTTATTTTTTAGGCAATAATCCTGATATATCTAATACTACTATAGATGTATTATTAAACATAAGTCCAACTGCTACAATTTATTATTATGATGTTAATCCTGGTTGGCCATATAATTTTGGCGCACAAGTTTCATTTAAAATACTTAATAATTTAAAAAATTCTAAGCTTAAAACATTTGGTCTGAATGTAAGTTCTGGCGCAACTTCAATTAAAAAAATAAATGCAGGAAATGGTAGTTTAAATTTAAAAATTAAATAATAGATTTATATATTATAAATATTTATAATATAGTGTAATATCTTATGAAAACTATGCTATCTAAAATATTTGGCCCAAATTGGAGATCTAGTTCATCTGGAATAGCCACAGTCGTAGCAGTTTGTACAGCAATAGCAATTCATAGTGATCCTTCATTAGTAGCATTTCTTCCAGATGGTGTTGAAAATTATGTATTAGGAATTTCAAAATTAGTTGCAGTTGTTAGCGGAATTATTTTTGCATTAACAGTAAAAGACGCAGCAGTTACTGGTGGAACAGTGGCTCAAACAACTGAAGCAAAAGACAGAACAAATGGAGAAAACATATGAATAAATTACAATTAGTCGCAGTTGCTCTTTTGAGCGTATTTCTTGGTGCTTGTGCCACAACTCCAACTGGTCAAGTTGATCCAGCAACAAGCGTTTCAAATGCACTACCATATGTTAAACCAGCAGTTATTCTTGCTTGCACTGTTGTTCTTGATCAAGCCCTTTCTCCAGCAGATCGCGTAGAAAAAGCTAAAATGATTAATCATGTTGCAAGTATTGTAGAGGGATTGACAGTTGGTACTGCTCCAACTCCAGATCAACTTCAAAAAGCACTTAATGATTATCTTCCATCTGAAAAAACTCATTGGGTAAATTATATTACTGTAATTAAAGATATTTATGCTCAACAATTTGCTAGAATAGATGGAAATACTGCTCTCGCAATTAAGGTACTTAACGCTATTGCATCTGGATGTAAAGATGCCACAGCGAGTTATGTAGAGTAATCATGCCAACTGGAATAATTCAAGCATTACTCTCTGCAGTATCTGGAATATTCTCAGCAATTAATAACGTATTCGGCGCCAAGAATACAAAAGAAATGAAAGAACGCCAAGAAGCTCAAAAAGAAGTTAATTATCAAAGTGAAATAGAAAAATCTGTTAAGGAGAAAAATCTTGAAGAAGTTCGTAAACGTATTAGTTCTTAATTGTCTTCTTATTGGTTGCGCTACTGTAACACCAAATAAAATAGAAGATGATAAGTCTTCTTATGATGCAAGTACTCCAAAACAATATGATAAAGATAATGGTGGATTGATTTCTTTCATTGGTGACGACGCTCTTATTACAAATCAAGCTAGAGCGCGTTATAATAATTTAATTAGTATGTATAAAATTAAATTTAAAAAAGAAAAAGCTATAGAACTAAAAGAAGACTCTGGAATTAAACCTTATAAAGATAATTTTGGCAATGAACTTTATCTTATTGATAGTGAACATCTTGTTTATTTTGGAGTTTTAAACTCTTGGTTAAAAGAAAAAGTTCCTGCAGATAATATCATAGATAAAACAATAGATAAAATAAATAACTAAAATGGGTAAATTAATTTCTAGTCAAAAAACTATAGCAGGAGTCTCTGGTTTAAAACCAAATACTTATTATAGAGTTAAAAGTTTATTAGGAAGTATTTATTTATCGGAGATATTTAATGCCACTGATTCTTATAATGCATCAGTAGATACTATAAGTATATGGCAAAATGGAGACATAAATTTAACTCCAATTACAGCTTTAAATGCTGATCCAGAATGGATAAATCCAAATACAAATCAAAATATAGATAATACATTGATTCCAGTTGGCGCAGTTATTTTAATAAATAGTAATACAAACCATTCTTATAGCGGCGCAGTGTTAGTTAATTATTATCAAGGCAAAACTTCTATTAAAAAACAAAATTTAAGTGTGTTAATTCCATTTCAGATTGGAGCTGATGTATACCCAAATAATCTTTATACATTTAAATCAGCAACAACTAATCTTTTAGGAACAGTATTTAATCCAAGTTTGTTCAATACTGCATATGGCGATACAATTAATATTACTCCCCCAAATCAATTAGCAAACGAAACTTTTTATTTTGATGGATCAACATGGCTGGATGCTAATTATACACCAAGTGATAATTATATTATACCAAATGATTCCCTTATACAGATACAAACTAATAATATAAGTTCAGTACCAGTTGGTGGTGGAGCAATTATACAAAAATATAATAGTGGCAAAATAATTGCACCAAAAGGCAGTAAATATGAATTAATTTTTACAATTTCTCCTATAAATGAAATATATAAAATTTATACTAATAATATTGATCCGCAAGGTATTAGCGCAAGAACATCTAAAAATGAATATGATATTGAAATTATAAAAGACGAAGGAACATTTTGGTTTACGCATTTTAGAAATATAAATAATGGATATTATTGTAATTCATTTTTTTCATCTGACAATGAACCAGAAGATTTTAGAGATGTCAATTGGGATAATTATGCTTATAATGATCTTGATGGATGTCCTAATTTAAATTATACAAGATTAGATATATTAATTAATCAAAGATACTAACTATGCTTTCAAAAAAATCTCTCGATCTCATTCTAGAATTTGAAGTTGGTGGTGGCGAAAACTATTATAATAAATTTTTAAAAAATCCAACTTGGCCAGGTGAGCAAAGTGGAGTTACAATTGGAGTTGGTTATGATCTCGGATATGTTAATAAAGCAGAATTCATAAATGACTGGAAAGAATTAAATCAAAAAGATTTTGATAGATTATATAAAGTAGTTGGGATAAAAGGAATAGCGGCAAAAGATCTTGTAAGAGGATTAAAAGATATTTCTATTCCTTGGGAACTTGCACTCAAAGTTTTCATGAATAAAACAGTAACTAAATTTTATAATTTAACGCGCGAAACTTTTCCTAATTTTGATAATCTTCCAGAAGATGCAAAAGGCGGATTAGTTAGTCTTGTATTTAATAGAGGAAATGGATTAGAAGGTGATCGCCGCCGCGAAATGAAATTAATACGAGATGGCATGAAATTAGTATCAATTTATGATCAAAAAGCTCTTACATTTATTGCTAATCAAATAAGAAGTATGAAAAGAATATGGCTTGGCGGAAGTATAGAAAAAGGCATGAGTCGCAGACGAGATGCAGAAGCTAATTTAATAGAAAATTCATTAAATGTGTAATAACTGCTATGAGAAAATTAATATTAGTATTACCTTTATTATTTTTAATTAGTTGTTCTGAACAAAAATATGATAGTAGAGAATTGCCCACGAAATATTCAGATTCAGCCACGATGGGCTCTGCGGATGATGTTACTAAAGAATTGTATAAGAAATAATTAAAATTAATTAAAATATATAAGCTTTTTGTGTATATTATATATAAGAATATGAATTACAATTCTGAACAATATGGCTTTGATTTAAATGCCAAAAGAAAAGGACCAAAATCCTCCGCCCAAACTCCAGCGAAACCATCAGAAAGAAAAAAAGGTTCGTCTCGTAATAAACCTGGAAGCGCAGGAACTAAAAGCGATAAAGCAATTGAATTTTCTAAAAAAGTAATTGAAGCTCTTAAAAATAAAGTTAAAGAGCATAATTCGAAATATAGTAAAAAAGTTACACTAGGTCAACTTAAAAAAGTATATCGTAGAGGAGCAGGAGCTTTTTCTTCATCTCATAGACCAGGAAAAACAAGAGGCCAATGGGCAATGGCTAGAGTAAATATGTTTCTTAGAATGGTAAGTGGTAAACCAGTCAAAGACGCTTATCGTAAAGCTGATAGTGATATAGCTAAAGCAAAATATGAAACCATAATTGAAGCACATTTAGAACCTTCTGATGAAGATTTTAATCAAGCAGATTTAGATATTGAACAATATAATCTTAATGATTTTGATTTTATTTCAGCAGATGAATTATATCTAGATGATGAAGAAGATGGTGTAAATATATATGGATTAAATAATATTATATAAAAATATGAATTTTGAATTTATAACAACATTTGCAAATCTACAAGTTAAACCATTAGTCAGCGAAGAGAAAGACAAATATCTTTCATTAGCTTCTATTGATAGTTTAAAGAAATTTGTACCAAATATTGATACAGAGAAGAATATTGATTTGCTTCCCATTGCTTTTGATGCTTGCGTAGTTAATAGAGTTAATAAAAATGGTGATGTAGTAGACTCTTCAACAGCAGTAGAAATGCTTAAAAATTTCGTTAATAAACCAATTAATGTTGAGCATGATAGAACAAAAGTTGTTGGTTGTATATTAACAGCTAATTTTAGTAATTTTGCTGATAATCAAGTAATCACAGAAGATCAAGCTAAAAAGATGAAAGAACCTTATTATATTACTCTAGGTGGAGTAATCTGGAAAATTATTAATCCTCAATTATCTAACCTTATTGAAGAAAGTAATGATCCTTCTAGTGAAAATTATATGAATGTTAGTGCTAGTTGGGAACTTGGATTTAATGAATATGATTTAGTTCTTCTAAATAGTAATAATAAAAATCTAGAAGATGCTGTATTTGTCTCTGATGAAAAAGAAAAAGAAAAATTAAAGAAAAATTTAAAAGCTTTTGGTGGCTCTGGTAGAGTAGATAAAAATACATCTATTTATCGTCAAGTATTAGGAAATGTTATTCCATTAGGAATAGGCTTAACAGCTAATCCTGCTGCTGATGTTCAAGGAGTAGCCGTCAAAGACGAGAGTCAAATGGATATCGAAATATCCAAACCAGAAGAAAATGGCCAAATGTCAGATTCTTCAGAAGTATCTTGCGAAAATAATATTTCACAAGATGAAGAAAATACTGTAAATGAAGAAGGAGTTATAAACAGAATAATTATGAAAATAGAAAATATCAACCAAATAACAGACGAGCTTTTGAAGCAAGTAACTGCTTCTAGCGTAGCCGATTTCATTCAAGACGAGCTAAAGAAAGCCTCAGAAGCTTTCGTAGCCGAAAGGACTGAAAAAGATAACGCTATTAAAGCCGCTCAAGAAAAATATGAATCACTTTCTGCTGAAAGTGATAAAGTAAAAGAAGAGCTAGAAAAACTCAAAGCCGCTCTTGCTCAACTAGAGGAAGAAAAAGCTGCTAAGATTAAAGAAGAAGCATTTAATGTAAGAATGGCTTCTCTTGACGAAGAATATGATCTAACTGATGAAGATCGTCAAGTTCTAGCTGCTGACGTAAAAGATTTGAATGATGAAACTTTTGCTGCTTACAAAAATAAGATGGCCGTTCTTATGAAAGAAAAAAGTAAGATGGCTAAAAAAGCAAAAGAAGAAGAAATGAAAAAAGCTAAAGCTTCTGAAGCCGCACAAGTAGCAGAAGAAGTTAAAGCTTCAACAGCTTCTGAACAATCTGCAACCGAAGTTGTAGATGAAGTTCTCGATAATTCAAATATCGAAACTAATTCAATCCCAAATTCAACAACAACCGTTGAACCTTCGCTACGTGAAAAATATAGCAAGGCCTTCGGTCTTGAAGGATTTGATATTAAATAAACAAATAAGGAGAAAATAATATGGCACATACATTAAGACCATTCAGAGACTACAGCGAACATGATGTAGTCAACCTATTTGCTTACAGTGGAAATCAAGGCACCGATGGTGTTATTGCCACTGCAGGTACAGTAGTTAAAGTCATCGGAAACGGTTTTCAACCAGTTGTAGCTACTACAACCCCAGGTGGAACAGGATTCCTAGGAGTAACACCAGTTGATCTAGCTGGTGCAATTGGTACACCATTTGCAAACATAGTTTCTGATCGCTATGCTTTAACAGCAAAAGTCACAGCTGCTATCTCAGGCGATACAGCACTCGGAATTACTCTCAGAGGATGCCAAGAGTTGGATGAAAACGGTCAAAAGCTCGTTCATTTCCCACGCAAAGCTGCTGAAAAGGGAGTAGTTATCAGTGGACAAAGCGTTCCAGTTCTAACTAGAGGCGTTGTAGTCTATAGTGGATCAGAAATTGCTAACACAGCCGCTGTTGGCGCAGGAGTTTATCTAAGTAACGTACTTGCAGGTGAACTAAGTACAGTAAATAGTACAGCTAATAATGCTACCCCAAGCAATAAAGTTGGAATTTTACTTAGCAAGCCAGTAAATGGCGTTGCTCTAATCAAACTCAACTTCTAATTTAAGGAGAATTATATAAAATGAAAATCAAATTAAAAAATACACCAGAGCAAGTTGAGCTTGTAAAAGCTATGGGCAGCAGAGATGCTACCGTAGCCCGCGAAGCTTCAGAAGCTTTTGCCGCTTTCATCGGACCAGTCGTAAGTAAGGTTCTAATGCAAGCTGGCACAGCTAGTGCAATCTACACTGATGCACCTTATGATGAAGACGATAATCCTAGTCTCCCTCTCGACCTATGGTTTGACCAAGGTCAAGATTATGTTACAGTTTGGAGTCAAAATGTAGCAGGTGGACTTCCTTCTTCCTCAGTTGAAGGTTTCAGTGAGCTAAAAATCTCCACATACCGCCTCGATGCAGCAGTCAGCTTCCTAAAGCGCTATGCTCGTAGTGGCCGTATTGATGTAGTTAGTAAAGCAGTAGAGAGAATGAGCAATGAAGTTCTTGTAAAACAAGAACGTAATGCTTGGGCAGTAGTATTGAAAGCCCTTGCAGAAGCTCGTACTCCAGCCGTTGGCACAAACAACGGTGTACCTGGTGGTCAAATCATCAACGCTGCAACAGCTGGTACATTCGCATTGGGTGATTTAAACAATCTAATGACACTAGTAAAAAGAATTAATACTTCTTACGCTGGTGGTACAACCACTGATTCATTCGGACTAACTGATCTATTTATTAGTCCAGAAATCAAGGCTGATATCCGTGCATTCGCTTATCAACCATTCACCACAACTGGCACAGCAGGAACAAATCTTCCTGATGGCGTCCGTGAAGAAATCTATCGTGGTGCAGGAGCTCAAGAGCTTTATGGCGTAACCCTCCATGAACTCGTTGAACTAGGCGTAGGTGCTAAATACAGCGCTCTATTTGACGCATTCAAAGGTTCACAAACTTTTGACAGCGTTACAAAAGAACTAGTAGTCGGTCTTGATCTAAGCAGAGAAGGCTTCATCCGCCCAATCGCTCGTCAAAACGAAACTGGTGGAACATTCACTGTTCTTCCAGATGATCAATTCGTTGCTCGCTCTGAGAAAACTGGTTTCTACGGTTCTCTCGAAGAGGGTCGCGTTTGTATCGATGCTCGTGTAATCTCTGGAATCATTGTCTAATTAAAATTAGATAAAAGATTAAAGGCCCAGTAGGTTTATCCCTACTGGGTCTTTTTTTGCATAAAAACATTAGAAATTGGCGCTATTAGATTTATAATATATTAAGGAGATATTATGAGCAGAAAAAAAGTAAATTTAGAAAATATGAATCAAACCCATGGAAAGATTGAAAATATTCAATATAAAACACTAGATCAAATTTGGGGCGATAATGGCAGTGGAAGATACCAAACAACTGATGAGAAGGAATATGTTAATTTTCTTAGCGAAATGAATAAGAGCGATCTACAAGCTCACGCAAATAAAATTGGTTTAGTACCAATTGATAATCGTGAAACTCTCACAAAAAGATTAGTTGCAGAATTTAGAAAGTACGTTTCACTTTACAAGATTCCAAAATCAAAAGATAATACTGTTACTTTAAATAAAAAAGCAAAAGATATTTTATCAGAAGGTAAATAATTTCTTTTGGTTAAAATCTTCCTACACATAAAGATATAAGTGTAATAATCATAGTAAATGAGTATTACTACTGGTAATCTATATCTTCAAGTTTATAATAATCAAAACGGGACTTTTGTTGAAGTTCCATCTGATGAATCAAGAATAAGTCTTTATTCTGGACCAACTGGCAGATCTTCTAGACCCTGGACATCTAAGTTTAATGGATTTGAATTTTCTAGACCAATAAGAACAACTAGTTTAGAAATGGTGCCGATTAGTATTGGTGCTTCTAATATCAGTGGTAGTGGAATTTATAATACTAATATAGGATTGTATAATGTACACACTTTAAGAAGACAAGATCTCATAACTGGAAAAACAATAGGAAGTCATAATATTGGTTTTATGAATTATGCAACAGATTCAATAAATAGCTACAATTTAGGTTCTCTTAATAGATTAAGAAAATCTATAGAATCTTATGATATTGGAATGGGTAATATAAATTCTGGAGCACTTCATTCATTTAATTTTGGTTATTCAAATATATTATTAACTGGAATAGATTGTTATTTAATTGGAAAAATAAATTATTTAAATAGCGGTAATAATTTTATTTCAATTGGTTCAAATAATATTCAAAATACAATAACAAATTCATTAAATCTTGGATCAGCTAATACAATCTCCCAATCTAATCAACTGGTTCTTCTTGGAAATGGAAATCAAATAAGCACTGGGTTTAAAATATTCAATTTAGGAGAAACTAATACTTTAACAGATAATAATTTATTATTTGTATTTGGAAAAGATAATATTTTTACAAATTCCGCCAATCAAATATGTATTGGTCATACAAATACTTCAAATTATGGAACTTTGAATGTGGTTTTTGGAAAAAATAATCTATTAAACGGTACAGGAAATTATATATTTGGCGAATCAAATACTACCAATGGTTATAATGGAGAAATTAATGGTAAAGAGAATAAATTATCATCAAATTCACAGCAAGATATAATTTTAGGAGATATAAATATTTTAAGCGGAACAACTAGTAATACTATCATTGGATCAAATAATTCTTCTGATTCATATTTATATATACCATATGCTTCTGGTATTTTTATAACTGGTTCATACGGAGAAACTAAATTAAATAAAATATATTTAACTGGCGCAAATGCTACTGGATTTTTTAAATTTATAGCAGATACGGCGGTAGGATATAATTTATATACAGGATTTACTTTTAATGGATTATATACAACTACTGATTTTATTACATATAGCAATAAATTAGGAACAGGATTAAACAGTGGCATTTATGGAAAAATTAATTATTATACTTCAGGAAATCCTTATACAAATGATAATGGTTGGATATTGACTTTAGATTTAACTAATGATGTTGGTGGCACGTTTCCAGCTTATAGTTCTTATGATTTAACTGGATGGAGTGGTTTAAGTAATTATTTAGGAGCACCTTATAGTTTTAATCCAAGTCCGATTGGAATATTAACTGGTTATATTAATGATAATGTAAATGGATATTATAATCGAGGAAGTAATTTCGCAAATCCAACTTTTAGTAATAATAAAGGACATACAATAACTTATGATATTGTTAATGGTTGGAGTTTGTATTATAATAATGTTAGAACAGGAAATTTATCTACAATTATTGAAAGAATTTATAGTGAAATTAATGGAACTAATTTTACTGGATGGAGTGGATTAAAATCATATAATTCTGGATCAGAAAGAATTGCTACTGGTATTCCCTATCTAAATCAACTTGATCCAATTGGTGGGAATTCTAATTTTTATGTTGGTAATAATAATGCTGGAACAATAAATAATTTTTCTTATATTTTTGGAAATGAAAATTCTCTATATGGAAATTTAAATTCATATGCTATAGGAAAAAATAATACTTTAGAAAATTCAATATCATCTTATGCACTTGGCGAACTTAATTCTGTTTATGGTTATCAAAATTATGTTATTGGAAGTAATAATGAAATAAGATCTGGAGATTATAATTCTATATTTATTGGAATTAATTATACACCAACAGGAAATAATAAAGTAGCAACAATTTCTTTAGCTTCTGTTGAAAATAAAATAGAAATTAGTCCATCTGAAATAAGACTTGATTCTACAAATAGACCTAAAATTAATGGTCAAAATATCATAATTCAAAGTGAATTTGATACTATATCAAATGCTTTAGTTCAGAATGGACCAGCATTTCCAAGCAATATATTTCAAGATACGTATTATGATAAATTAGCAGATAGAATATCTATATCAGGCTTTACATATAATTCTGGAGCTTATACTAATTTAGTATCTAATCCTCAAAATTTTGGTGGAACTTCAACTTTATTTTTAAATAATTTTAATATATATGGTACTACTTCTTATACTGGAGTTAGTGGCTTTAATATAATATATGGTAATCATACTAATCCTAAATTCTCGCCAGCATGGTTAGTTGTCGATAGTTCAACTTCTGGCGTTTATTATAAAAATGATATTACTCCATATAATAGAACTCCTCAAAGTGGATGGTATGTTACTGGGTTTAATGACGGTACTAGTTTATATACTGGAATCAGTACTAATTTTGGAGCAGATCTTGTAATGGGGACTAGACAAGGATATATATCTGTTAGATCGGCATCATTTGGAACATTTTATCTACCATATTTTTATTAATTTTAATATATTCTTGAGATAAATGTGTAATTTTCTATATGGCAAGCTCATATAATATAGAAACTATACAAGGCGATGTTTTAAATTTAACTCTCACAGTAAAAGACTCCTATGGTAATAATATCAATTTAAGTGGGTATGATGTTAGGGGTCAAGTTAGGTATAGTTACTCTTATAGTGAAGATTCTACGCTTTTATTACAATTTAATCCAAGTATTTATAGTGGTACTTATGGAGAATACTTTTCTTCTGGAATAATTAATATAAATGTTGGCTCATATCAAACACAAAATTTACCAATAGGATCATTTGTTTATGATATAGAAAGATATCAAGCATCTAATATCACTGGAGATGCTATTAAATTATTAAGAGGTAAATTTATAGTTTCTCCAGAAGTAACAATATAATTTTATGGCAGATTATAATGTATCTGTAAGCATACCAAGCCCTATTAACACTAATGTTATAGCTCCGTCTTATGCTCAAGCTGCCACAATAACAATGAATGGTCCTGGTCCACAGGGGCCAATCGGTCCAAGTGGACCAAGTGGAGTTATTAATACTGGTGAATTAGATTTAAGATATGTTAAAATAACTGGCGATCAAAATATATATAATACAAAAAATTTCTTAATTAGACCAACTGTAGGTGGAACAGGTGTAGTTTTACAAGGTGAAGGTGCAGGTGGAGTTAATGTTCAAAATCAAGGAAGTAATTTAGGTTCGGCTGGAATATTAAATTTTGCTGGAGCAGGAGTTAATACTACTTTCGCAGGAGGAACTGCTACAATCAATATTCCAGGAGGTGGAGGTTCAGCAAATCTTCCAGATACAATAGTTTATACAACAGGTAATCAAATAATCAGTGGAGTTAAAACTTTTGATACTTTTCCAATTGTAAGTGGAAATAAATTAATAACTGGATTAGATGCAAGTATTTATGCTACTACATCAAATTTATTTACGACTGGTAGCACGCTTGCAACTGCAGATCGTAACTATAGCGGTTGGGCTGCGAATACATACGCAACTACTTCGAGTTTAAATTCTTACGCTACTACTGCGAATTTATTTACGACTG
>Ga0214923_10002631_pt1 | contig 23589 bp, 24 predicted proteins | sample LL1510_MetaG_FD_177993 | JGI IMG/M metagenome (GOLD analysis project Ga0214923, IMG submission 177993) | Freshwater microbial communities from Lake Lanier, Atlanta, Georgia, United States - LL-1510 | ecosystem: Environmental > Aquatic > Freshwater > Lake | place: USA: Georgia | collected...
GGAAGATACTCTAGTCGCCGGACTTTTTGATTCTTACGCTCAACTGCCAATGGCTTTAACTGCGGAACGCTTGGCTGAGAAATACTCCATCACTCGCGAAGAAGTGGATGCTTTTGCAGTACGCTCGCATCATCTCGCGGCTCAGTCCTATGAAAAAAATATTTTCACGCCGGAATTAGTACCCCTTGCAACTCTCACCAAAGACGAACATCTTCGTCCTAATGCTTCTCTCGATTCACTGAAGAAACTAACTCCGGTTTTCAAAAAAGATGGTGTGGTCACTGCGGGAAATGCGAGTGGCATCTGTGATGGGGCTGCGGCTTTGATTTTAACTCTTGAATCAACCGCAAAGAGAAATAAGTGGAATGTGCTTGCTACTTGGGAAGGCTCGTCAGTCGTGGGCTGCGAACCCAAGGAAATGGGCATTGGCCCTGTCAGTGCGACTCACGCCCTTCTGCAACACACTCATCGATCTTCCGATGACATTCGGCTCATTGAAATCAACGAAGCTTTTGCGGCACAAGTGTTAGCGGTACAAAAGGAACTCCGCTTTCCAGATGCCAAACTCAATATAGATGGAGGGGCGATCGCACTCGGACATCCGCTTGCCGCCAGTGGAGCTCGACTCGCGGTTCATCTTGTCCATCGTCTAAAATCCCTGGGGGGCGGCTTAGGAGTTGGAACCGCTTGCATCGGAGGCGGTCAAGGAATCGCGGTGCTTTTAAGGGCTGAGTGATCTTTGAAGCTCCTTTTTTACATTTCACTTTCACTCGTCTCTTGGGTAGCTCAGGCTGAGCTGGGTGCTGATTGGGATTTCAAAGCTCAATTCTACCAACGTGATAACAGTCGCAACACGATAAAAGGACGAGGAGCCGCTTGGGTCAGAAAAGGCGGACGCCAGATTTGGGCAGACGAACTTGAAGTGGACCTCACTTTAAATCGGGTATTTGCCACAGGAAATGTCCACATCAACGATGGAAAAATCGATATTTTTTGCGATAGCGGAACTTATTCACTAGAAGGCGCAGATGGAACCCTGGAGAATGTTACCGTACTTTTTGGTCAATCCGTCATCTCGGGAACTGCACTCAAACAGGTAACCCAAGACCAATACGAACTCGTTAATGGCATTTTTACAAACTGTAACACCACGCCGTTTGTTGATAAAGATGCCGGCAAATGCCCGTTTGATGTCAAAATTTACGCCGGTAGATTTTTTCTGACTCTTGATTCGTATGTTCACATCTACGATGGAATTATCTACGCAAAAGAACTACCTGTTTTTTACACTCCCTATTTCATCGTTCCAGCCAAAACAAAGCGACAAAGTGGGATCCTCGTTCCTTCAACCAACTATCGACAACGCTTGGGAACTGGTTTTTCAATCCCCCTATTTTTGGCTTTGTCGCATTGGCAAGATCTCACCATCACGCCAACCTGGTGGACGCTGATTGGTTATCACTGGGAACTCGATTATCGATATGCCTATTCTTCTAAACAAAAAGGAAGGGGTCGTTTTTTTCTTTTAGAAAGATCTTTTAACCCAGATTTAAGCACTCCATGGATACGTGTTCCGGGAAAACGCTATCTTGGACTTGCCAGCGAAGCGGCAGTTGATCTTCATCATGAGTTCTCGATTTGGGATAACCTCCATAGTCGACAAGATATCAACTGGGTAACTAACCGTTACTGGAATCAAGACTTTCCAAATGATTTTGGCATCCTAGGAAACTTTCAGTATCTCAGAAATCTCTTTTCTTTTTCGTATCCGACAGACTCTTTTTTATCCACTGCGGCAGTCAAATATAATCAATCATTGGTCAATGCGATCGATTCGGGGGCCGACCAAGGGGCTGTATCCCAGCTCCCCGAAATAAGGTTTCACAAGAAAACAGAGCCCTTTTTGTTAAAACATTTTTATTTCGAATGGGACAATCGGTTTTCGAATTACTTTCGACCGGAAGGTAGCTTCGACAACATTCCGGACCAACGAGTCACCAGTAATCCCGATGTTTCGCAAAACGATCCGCTGCTCGATCTCGGACATCCGATGAGTCCCGATGCCCATTCCGAATATGATCAAAACGACTACATTAGAACCGGCCAGCGACTTTTCATGTCTCGCCGACTGATTGCCAACTCTCCGTTGGCCCCAGGTTTTCAATTACAGCCTTCCCTCAGAGCTGGCCTCTTGGCTTACCACTTTTCGCTCCCCGAACCAACGTTCAAGAGCCAAAGCTTTGTCGAGACAGAAATCCCGTTTGCTCTTTATCTCACCCGCAACTTTGAATCGGGGGAAATGCAAAAGGAAGTCGTCCGGCATGTTTTTCAACCCAGAGTGCTTTATGGAGCCAGTCTTTTTAAAAGCAAGACTCCCGATCATCCTTTTTTTAAGCAAGGACCTTATCCCGATTTCACTTCACCCCGCTTTGATGCATTGGACGATAACTCGCCGTATGAATACTTTCGTTTTGAATTGAATAATCGCTTGGTGAGAAAGACCTCACTTGGCTCTGAACGATTTTTATTAGCTCAAATCTCAAATAACTACTTTTTAAAACCCTCCTCAGTTAACAATGGGGAAGCTGGCCTCGGACCGATTGAAAGTTATTTAGATCTGCAGTTGGGCCAGTTTTCTGCGCAGATTCAGGGACTGATTCAGTTACGTACGACCAACGGGATTCATGAACAAGATTGGTCCGGAACTTTTTCATATGTTAACCCCCAAGGAGATCGACTCAGCATTGCAACCCTTTTACGAAAGAGAGCAAATGAAACTTACAATGATGAAACGGTCGTCCTTTCCGCCTATAAGACTCTGCCCATTTACTTTGATATGTTTGGATCGATAGAGCAGTCATTCCGACAAGCTTTGACCCGAAATTATCAAGTTGGATTTCTTTTCGCTGCGAAGCCACGAAGCTGCTGGTCGTTGAGCTTTTTATCGGGCCGAACGGTTCAAAAAGAACATTATGCTAAACTTGTTTTCGGACTTTCCTTTGGACAACCCTAATGAGTGCTGATTTTTTTATTTTGGGAATGCCGTTAAATGAAAAGACGGCTCCTGCTACACCAATCGTAAAAATCCTTGAGCCATGCTCGATCATTATTGGAGAAAGTCGTCGGATCACCGAACGCTTGATTAGCAGAGTCAACTTGCGCTCCGATGCAAAAGTGTTCTATTTGGACAACCAGTCTCCTCATGACAAAAAAGCTCTTCTTCACGAATTGTGGACCCTCAGCAAATCACAGGGAATGGCTTGTTTATTCTCAGATATGGGAATGCCGATTCTATTCGATCCGGGAAAAGAACTGCTGGAGGAAGTCCGGAACCTGTCGTTTAAGATCCGATGTCTCCCGGGACCCACTTCTTGGGGAACAGCCTGTGCTCTTTCCGGATGGTCCCCTCCCTTCTTGCTGATAGGCTTTCTTTCCCCAAAAGCCGAGGAACGGCTGAGGGAATTAGCCGAACTCAGCCGAGCCTCCGGACACATCGTCCTGATGGACACCCCCTACCGCTTTCAGGCACTTCTCAAAGACTGTAATCAAGTATTTGGATCGCAGCACCAAGGCTTTTTAGCTTGGGAAATAGGAATGCCTGAAGAGACCTACCTGTGGGGCTCCTTGAAAGAAATTGAGCAAAAGGCTGCAGAGAAAAATTTGAAAAAAGGGGAATTCATTCTTCTCCTCCGTAAACCCGGTGTAAAATAAGAATCGTGACAACCCCGGCAAATACAGCACATACCCAAGGACTCGTTCTGTCAGCAGGAGGAGCGCGAGCAGCCTACCAAGTGGGAGTCTTAAGATATGTCGGAGAAAAATTTCCAGAATTTGCACCCACCGTTTTTGCGGGGGTTTCTTCTGGTTCGATCAATGCCTCATTTCTGGCTCAGGGACAGCCTTTCTCAGTGGGAACCGAGCGATTACACGAATTATGGTATTCTCTGACGTTTGATCAAGTTTTAGAAACCAACTTCACTACTCTTTTTTCTATTGTAAACCGATGGATCTACGATCTGTTTATTTCTAAAGTCACCCGAAAATTACTTTTAACTTCTCTACTTGATGCGAGTCCCCTCTCGCAAACAATCTTAAATCAAACTCATTTTTGGAAAATTCATCGAGCTATTCGTGAACGCAAAGTCGAGGGATTAGCAGTCAGCACGACCAATTATCACAATGGAACCACGACCGTCTTTTTTGATTCCTGCCGAGTGACAGAGGGTTGGGAGAGAGCGCACCGAATCGGAATCCACACCCCCATCAAGCTCAAACACATCATGGCCTCGTGTTCGATTCCAATTCTATTTGAACCCGTTCGTATCGGAGATTTCTTTTTCGGAGATGGCGCTCTTCGATTTAATTTCCCTTTCTCCCCCGCGATAAAACTAGGCGCCAATAAAATTTTAGCGATCGGAATTCGGTGTGGTAAGCCGGAGCCCTTAAACATTGAACGAACCGAACAAGCACGACTCGGATTTGTCGCAGGAGCGGTTCTTAATTCTATTTTCTTGGACAGTATTGATTTAGACTACGAAAACTTGCTCCGGATCAATCGGATGAAAAGCCATGAGGGCGAAAAGATAGATGCACTTCTTCTTCGGCCCAGTCGTGATTTGGGAGCTTTAGCAAAGCCCCATTTAGAAGAAGTTCCCTTTCATTTTCGACAACTCTTAAAGTCCACCGCCAATCCTACGGAATTGGGAGATTTGCTAAGCTATTTAATGTTCTCGCCGCCCTATATTCGAAAACTTTTGGAATTGGGGTACAAGGACGCCGAATCTCAAAAAGATCTGATTCAGGATTTTATTCAGAGAAAAGCTGTACCCCGGCCTGGATAACTGTTTCCCCTGCAAAATAACCTGCTTCGATTCGACTTTGAAATCCGCCCTTACCGATAATGAGCGCCGCTCCAGTTCCGGTGAGGAACCGACTGTGAACCAGCTCATCCATCGACTTCCCTAACGAAGCCATGTTTCCAAACCCCACGAGGGTAAACTCTCTTCCCAAGCTCCACTGATACTCAGCGGTGGCATGCCAAACCATGTCATCACGAAAACGACCGGAGCGAACCCCCGGAATAAAAACGTTACCGCTCAATTGCGACAACATTCCAAAAGGTTTTTGACCTGTTACACCCCGAAAACCAGTTTCCAAAGCTAATTGATGCTGTTCTGTGATGGGAACCAGTTGCTTGAGCCCTGCTCGATAAACCTCGAAACTGTGGGTGCTTGCAAATCCTCTCGCTGCTGACGAAACCCGTAGAAAAGAATGAAATCCTCGGGGCTCTTTTAAGCCCAACTCAAAATGAGAAATCAGACTTCCTTGTCTTTCCCGTAGCCCTGCATTGTTCGCGTCAAATCCAGTGACTGCGGAGGGTTCCCTTAGATACCATCCCAAAGCGGCGTCAGCATAAAAAGATGAGAACCAACGTCTTAGCCCTAGAGAGCCTTGGCTCCGACTTTGAGAGACTTCAGTTAACTGATTTAGATTGGATTGAGAGCCCATTCCAAAAAACTGGTCGATCTCCGATGCCGCTACTAACCGACCCTCGAGAAGAAAAGGCTCTAAGGTCTCTTTATCCTCATAATTAAGACGTCCATAATAAACACCACGGCTTTGAGCAGAGATCGCTACTTCTATTTTTCTTTGCGTATCAGAAAGACGTTCATCTTTTTTTCCAATTAAAATACCAGCGCCACCGGCTGGACTTCCAATCAATCCAAAATAAAACCCTTGTTCACCGGAAATATCGCCTTGCGAACGACTGAGCACCGCACGTGCATCAGCTGGCTGATGCTCTAAAGCTCTTTGCAGGGAAAGCCTGGCAAGCTGATGCTTGTTTTGGCTTTCGTAAATTTGACTCATGAAAAAGTTGGCACAGCTTAAATCAGGTCTCAGCCGTCTTAATGACTCCCAACCCAAAAGACTTTTACCGGCATTTCCCCCCAGCGCACTAGGAATTTTCCACAAAATGCGACCTTCGAGATAAGCCTTCTCTTCAAAGGAGAATCTTTTACTTTCGATGGAGTTTAAAACTTTAAGAATCTGTTCTTTTTTGAAATGAAGACCCAAGGCTCTATCTTCTGAACCAAAACCCAATTCAGCTAAAAAACACACCACCTCTTTTTGTGGCGACTTGTCAGCTGACCTAGTTTCTCGACAACGGTCCTTCAGCGAGTTTAAAAGGGCATCGGAACCATGCAGTTGCCCCCGCCAATAGAGGGCCTCAGCCTCAAAATACAAAACTAGTTCCTGATCCTTGGATTCGGATTTTTGGAGCTCTTTGAGTTCAGTGAGATCTAATCGATTAAAGGCGGGATGTAAGAACGATAAAGCCCAACCGGACGAACTGATTAGGAGTAAGAAAAAGCAAACGGGTTGGACTAAACTTTTTTTCACCTGAAAACAAATTCAGGTTTTATTCATTATCATCATCGTCATCTTCGTCTTCTTTACTTCCAGCAACCACGGCACTGGGGAGAATATTGGATTTTCCGTTGATCCCGTCTCGAAGAATACGACTTGGAGTAAATGTTAAAACTTTTCGTGCTGAGATTTCCATGGCCTGACCCGTCTGTGGATTTCTCCCCATTCGGGATTTTTTTTGTCGAACTCTAAATTTTCCAAAGCCCGAAATCTTAATAGATTCACTCTTGCACAGAGTTTCTTTCATGCTTTCAAAAACCAGCTCTACTAGATCGGAAGCTTCTTTTTTGGAAAAACCGACTTTCTCATAAACAGCATCAATGAGTTCAGCTTTGGTCAATGTCATTAGAGTCTCCTAATGAATTTATTATACTAATAGTTTCAATAAGCTACAAGCGCCCCTCGTTTTGAGACGAATTAAGGACGCGACACGGAGCGCTACTTTTAGTGTTTTACTTTGCTGACCGTATTGCGGCCGTTTCTCATGAGATCTTCTTTTGTGTAGATAAAGTCATTTCGATCAAAACTCGCTAGCTCATAATGGGGCCCCATCCGAATGGCGTCCACGGGGCAAGCTTCTTCGCACATTCCACAAAAAACGCAACGGAGCATATCAATATTGAATTCTAGCGGTACCTTTTCAACTTTCGGATCGGGATGTTCAGTAGCAGTAATATGGATACACGAAGCTGGACAATTCGTCGCACACAACATGCAGGCCGTACAACGAATATCTCCGTTTTCTTTGACCGTCAGGATCTGCAGCCCGCGAAATCTTTTTGAGTAAGGCCGTCTTTTCTCAGGGTATTGGATCGTCGGCAGTCCCTTCGGATTAAACAGATTTCTAAAGAAATGCTTCAGAGTGATTCGCATTCCTTGCAGGATGGCGAAAAGATAAACTCGCTGCTGAACGGGCAGTCGATATTTGTTAGTTTCGCTCATATCCTATGACCTCGCGCTCAATGGCTTCCTATCGCTCTTTTGTAATAATCCCCACGCTACCTGATGCCCATCTCGTGATAAAAATTGTTTTGGAACACTTGCCTGAAGTTTCTGGGACATCCCCATGGCATTGACGAGGGTTCCCGATTTTTCAAAAGCGCTTACATTGGGCAAAATCCAATCACATTTTTCTAAGAAGGCCGTTTGACTAGTGGCGTGTAGAGCCACTTTTGTTTCGTTCGGGGCGGCCAAAAGCAGGTTTGCCAAGCCAGGCATTTCGTATCCCTCTAACCCTAAAACCAAAAGACGAGAGAAGTGTTTACTTTTTAACTTCTCAACTGCCTGATCGCCCTTCATCCAACCCTTATTCAAAGACTTCATCACCCCCTCAAAGCCACGAGCGTTGGGAGTTAGATCTCGGTGTTTCAGTATTCCATCGAAGGGCTGGTCTTCAGAAACAACACTTTCATCTACCACCCACGTAAATTCTTTAACTCCGAGAGAGGTCAAAGTGTTTACAACGTCGGTGATTTCTTCGTTTGTCATTTGGGCTGACAAAGCAACCAGGATAGAACCTGGTTCTTTAGCAATTTCTTCTCCTAGAGTCTGAAAAGCTCCATGCCAGGTCTGTTCGGTCCATTTGCCATCCACAAATCTTTTTGGCTCTGGAATTCGGTTTTCATCATGAACGTAATGAAAGTCCCAGCGGCCGCGATCACAAATCCAGCTCTTATTTACTTCGGGATTTCTTCTGGGCTCCACTCGAAAGAGCTTCTGAGTCTGAGGATTTCTTGACACCACCGTGTTGCAGCCATGGGCACAAAGAGTACAGACGCTTTTTGTTTTATCTAAGAACCACACCCTCTGCTTAAATCGGAAATCCTTTGCGGTCAGGGCTCCCACAGGGCAGATATCGGCCAGATTACCGGTATAATCATTTTTAAGTGGCTTCTGATCCACCGTTTCCAAAACTGATCTATCGCCACGATTAAAGATTCCAAGCTCGTTTGTTTTGGTTACTTCCGCCGTAAATCGAACACACCGGCTACAAAGAATGCAACGCTCGGAATCCAACATGATGGTTCCGATATCTTGAACTTTCGGCTTGTGAACTTTCTCATAGTCCATTCGGCTCTGGTACAATCCATAGCCCGCGTAAAAATCTTGGAGCTTGCATTCCCCTGCTTTGTCACAAATGGGACAATCTAACGGATGGTTGATTAAATGCATTTCCAGAACATTCTTTACGGTCTCTTTCACTTTGTCTGTTTTGGTTTTTACGACCATTCCGTCTGTCGCTGGCGTGTTGCATGAGATTTGAAGGCGGGGATTCTTTTCAATTTCCACCATACACATTCGACAGACCCCTGCTACTGATAGGTCTGGATGATAACAATAATGAGGAATCTCTATTCCTGCCATCGCAGCAGCATTAAAAACGCTCGTTCCCGCAGGGACCTCAATCTCTTTATCATTGATCGTAAGTTTCACCATTTTTTCACTCATACGCTTACCTCGGTGCCCTCTTTCAGGTGAGCTTTGATTTCATCAGGAAACTTCTTTAAAAATCCTAGAACTGGCATAGCTGCGGCATCGGAAAGAGCACAAATGGTGGTCCCCATCATACTTCGTGCAGTTTTTTGAAGATCATCAAAGTCTTTCGTTCTCCCCTTGCCGTGTTCAATCGCTTTCATCATTTTATAAAGCCAGCCCGTGCCCTCGCGGCAGGGAGGGCATTGGCCACAGGACTCATCCCAATAGAACTCTGTCAAACGCTCCAACAAAGTGAGGAGCGAGAAGTGTTCTGGAATGACAATAATTCCACCTGATCCCAAAAACGTCCCAAACTTAGTCATGGAATCATAATCTAGAGTCGCTTGACTGACTTCTTCGGGAGTTAAAGGGGGAGTCGAACTTCCCCCGGGAATGACAGCTTTTAGTTTGGCGCCGTCTTTCATTCCGCCACCGTAGTGTTCGATAAAATCCGTCAGAGGAATTCCCATTTCTTCTTCATAAACGCCCGGACGATTCACCCAACCACTTAAGCAGAAAAGTCGCGTCCCTTTTGCCGTCCCCACCCCATACTGAGAATAAGCCTCTCCCCCATTTCTGATGATCCACGGGATAGTAGCCAAGGTCTCCACGTTGTTAACGACAGTTGGGCAACTTAAAAATCCAGACACAGCTGGAAAGGGAGGTTTCAACTTGGGCTGGCCCTTTTTTCCCTCTAAAGATGAAATAAGCCCGGTTTCTTCTCCACAGATGTAAGCCCCAGCACCTCGATGGAGAACAAGATCTAACGAGTGGTTAGAACCTAAAATATTTTTTCCGAGATATCCTTTTTGATACGCCTCTTCAATCGCACGCTCAACGATTCGGGCTGCTTCCGCGTATTCACCTCGAATGTAAATATAACTCTTGTGACATCGAACTGCGTAAGCCGAGATGATGATCCCCTCAATTAATAAGTGGGGATTTTTTTCAAGAATCACTCGGTCTTTAAAAGTTCCCGGCTCAGATTCATCGGCATTACAAAGAAGGTAAATCGGCTTTCCCGATTGGAACGGAACAAAACTCCATTTTTGCCCCGTTGGAAATCCAGCCCCTCCTCTTCCTCTCAGCCCGCTCTTTTTAACTTCTTCAATCACGGCATCCTGGGAAAGGGACAAAGCTTTTTTTAGGCTCTGATAACCCCCCTGCGCTTCGTAGGTCTGAATTTGAAATAGGTTTGGCGTATCGATGTCTTTTGTCAGAATTCTTCTCTCAGGAGCAAGGATCTTCATGTCTGCCTCCCGGGTTGAACTTGAACACCGTCTTTTAGTTTGCGAATAATTTCTCGAAATTTTTCAGGGGTCAGCTTTTCAAAATAATCTTCATTAATCTGCACCACGGGAGCCGTATCACAAGAGCCCAAGCACTGAACCGGCATCAGACTAAATCGTTTGTCTGAGCTCAGTTCCATCGGTTTTTTAATCCCCAACTCCTCTTCAATCACTTTCAACAAAGAATCACTACCCATCATGCAACAAGTGAGGTTTCCACACACTTGTAAGCAGAAATCCCCCATGTCTTGTTTCTTCAGTAAGACATAAAAACTTGCCACTTCCCGCACGTGTCGAGAGCAAAGATCCAAAAGTCCTGCGACGTAGTCCATCACTTCAGGAGTGAGATAGCCCCATTGTTCTTGGGCCATTCGAAGCACTGGTAGCAAAGCGGACGCTTTGATTTCATAACGCGAAAGGAGTGTCTCTAATTTTTTTTGCCTGTCCGGCGTAAAGTTCAACTCGGTCATCGATCCAACTCCCCAGCCACAATATTGATACTGCCCAGAGTCGCTACTGCATCTGATACTGTTTGGCCAATGCACATTTCCGGAAACGCCTGGTAAATCGCAAAACAAGGTGGTCGACATCTGACTCGGTAAGGACGCCCCTGTTCATCAGAGACCACAAAAAAACCTAACTCGCCATTTGCTGCTTCTGTGTAGGAATACACTTCGCCTTTCGGAGGTTTAATTCCATGCATGATCAACTTAAAGTGCGCCATCAAGCCTTCAATACTGTCGTAAACCTTTTCCTTGGGAGGCAAAGTGATAGCCCAATCATCCACATTTACAGGCCCCTCTGGAAGATCATCCAAAGCCTGTTTCAAAATTTTTAGGCTCTCTCTCATTTCAGCCATTCTCACTAAAAATCGAGCGTAAGTATCACCAGCCGTTTGCGTGATTACTTTAAAATCAAATTTGTCATAGTCGTAATAAGGGTGAGCTTTTCTGACATCATAGGAGTTTCCCGTGGCTCGTAAACACGGTCCGGTAAATCCATACTCAAGCGCCCGAGCTTCAGAAATGACTCCCACTCCCCTGGTTCGATCCATCCAAATTCGATTAGTCGTCAGCAGTCCTTCAACATCATCCAAAGTTCTGGGAAGATTCTCGATAATTTTTCGGCACCACTCGACCCATCCCTCAGGGAGGTCTGCCATTAGTCCCCCCACACGAGTGTAGCTGGTGGTTAATCGAGCTCCGCAGGCGGCTTCAAAAAGATCGTAAATATTTTCACGCTCTCGAAAAAAATACCAAAAACAAGTAAGCGCTCCTAAATCAACTGCGTTTGCTCCAATGCAAACCAAATGATCAATGATTCGAGACAACTCAGCCATGATGACACGAATTCTCTGGCACCGTTTGGGGACTTCAATTCCTAGCAACTTTTCGACCGCCATGACGTACCCAACATTATTCATCATTGCAGAGACGTAATTTAACCGGTCAGTAAACGGAATGACTTGGTTCCAAGTGTGCGTTTCCGCCATCTTCTCGAAACAGCGATGGAGATAACCAATCTCCAGCTTCATATCCCGAATAATTTCACCTTCCAGTTTGACGAAAATACGAAGGGTTCCGTGTGTCGCAGGGTGAGACGGCCCTAAATTCAATTGTAAGAAATTGTCCGAATCCTGGTTAGCTTGCATGGTTATAGTCCCAAAGAAGCGCTCGCTTTGCGAAGCTGTTGATACCCATCTGATGGATAATCTTTCCTCAGAGGGTGTCCTTCAAACTCATTGTGGCACAGAATCCGGGTCAAGTGCGGATGATCCAAAAATTTGATACCAAAAAGATCCCAAGCCTCTCGCTCAAACCAGTTGGCGGAAGCATAGAGATCGTGAACCGAATCCACCTCTGGATTTTGCTCATTCAAATAGAGCTTTAAACGCACACGTCGTTTTCGAGAGAGTGAGTACAAATTATAGATAACTGAAAATCGCTCTGGCGTTACGGGTTCAAACTTCGAGTAGTCCATAGCGAAAACATCGAGCAATACTTCAAAGTTCAGTTGTGTTTTCAAAAAACTGAGCGCTTTGCGAATGATTTTGGGGGACATCACAACCGTTAAATCGCCGTGATAGTCTCTGACTTCTAAAATCTCCCCAGAGAACTCTTTAGAAAATCCAGGAAGTTTATTTTCCAGTAAGCTTGTGTCGATCTCGGGCACGAACTATCCCTCCCTTGGATATTTTTTCTTGCAACTTCATCATTCCGTAAATAATTCCTTCCGGCGTTGGCGGACAGCCAGGAACGTAAACGTCCACCGGGACGATCTCATCAATTCCCTGCATGACATGGTAAGCCCGATAAAATCCTCCCGAAGAAGCACAGACCCCCACGGCAATGACCCATTTGGGCTCTAACATTTGGTCATAAATTTCTCGAAGAATGGGACCCATTTTTTCAACTACGGTTCCTAGCACCAATAAGCAATCGCTTTGTCTCGGGCTAAACCGAACCACTTCAGCCCCAAAACGAGAAATATCGTAGTGACTTGAGACGGTGGCCATATATTCGATGGCACAGCAGGCAGTTCCAAAGGGCAGAGGCCAAAGTGAGTTCTTGCGACCCCAATTAACGAAATCTTCCAGCCGAGTCGTAAAGGCTATATTCCTAGATTCAGCTTCAACGGGCGGTAAAACCGAGGGTTGATTGGTGCTCGTTCCTGATGTCATTTTAAGTCCTCAGAATGGTCTATAGAATGACGCTAAGAACCTAAAATAGCAAGTCAATTGGGGGCTTTGAGACTTGAAAGACGAACCCGGCCCGGCAGGTAAACCAGGGGATCTACAGCTGCCCTTTTGTGGCGTATTTCGAAGTGAAGATGTGAACTTGTGGCACGCCCCGTCATCCCTACTTTACCAATGACTTTTCCTCGGTCCACAATATCCCCGGCCCTCACCCCAATTCTAGAAAGGTGGGCGTAAACCGTGGCAAAGTTGGGGGAATGGCGAATAATCACCATTTTTCCATAACCTGAAATGCTATCTTCAGCGTAAATCACTTTGCCGGGTCGAGCCGCTTGAACAGGCGTTCCATGAGAAGCTGCAATGTCAATTCCCTCATGCTGGCGGCCCCATCGCTCTCCAAAAAAGGAGCTAATGGGCTTCCCCGAAACAGGCCAAGAAAAACGAGCTTGTTTTAATTCATAGGCTAAGGGTTCGCCACGAACTGCAGCAGGTGTGCGAGCGATTACCGTTTCTGAATGTTTGACGGTTTTTTGGTGAACAGCTCTCGAAGGGACGACCCTCCAGCTGCTGCACGCAGGAAGAAAACCTAAAAGTGAAAAAAACAGGATGACTCTCAACATAGCACTTTGGGTTTGAGAGCTTCCTACCCTCTACTTTTAAAATTCCGTTTACTTCATCTTATCGGTTCATAGAAATGAATCCCCAAGCATCACATCGTGATGTTTTCATCACATTGTGCCCAAGAGGGGCATCTTTTTAGTGGAAGACGGCTGCTTTGCAGAATTACCGTGAAAAATCAGGGGGTGTATTCAACTAGAGGTGGTTCTGCTTTTGCTTTTTCATCGTTCGCCCCAAATTGGAGGGGGCTGAGGTGAGCTTTTACTTGCGGAACGTGTTCTGGGTGCTGATCTGGGGATTCATTCAGGGTCCGCTTGCGTTTTCAGGACCTCGGACTTGCGAAGAGGTGATGGCTCTCATTGCTAATCGCCCGCACCTGCATCAACCCACTGATACACTTCTCGAATGGCCCAAAAGCATCACTTCTCGTTCCCCGGAATTAGCCAGAACGGTAGAACGAGAGCTACTGCCGCTCTACCATCGGGCACACCATAGCTTTTTTATCACTCGAGACAATGTTCGACTGCCTTATACTGTCTTCAAAGCTGCTCCAGAAAGTATGATTCACGGTAAACCCAGAGCTACTTTGGTGATTACGCACGGACTGGGTGAAAGTCGTCCTCAATGGCTTGATCAAATCAAGACGTTCACTCGAGAGGGGTATGATGTCTACATTTATGAACATCGCGGACAAGCCCACGCTGATCGCTCTCTTCCCAATCCCAACAAAGTGCATATTAAAAGATTTGATGATTACGAACTCGACTTGCATGAATTCATCAATAAAGTCGTTAAAGAAAAAGCAGAAGGGCCACTCTATGGCATGGGGTTTTCCCTCGGGGGACTTATCTCAACATTCAACGGAATCCATCACCCGGAGGATTTATCTGCTCTCGTCACCATTTCACCCGCTTATCAAATCAAAACTCGTCAGTTTCCAGTTTCTGCAGTGAAAGGACTGGTCGATTGGATGGTTTGGATGGGCAGAGAAAATGAATACTCATTTTTTCAGAAAGATTTCTCAGAAGCAAAACTAGATCTTTTAAAGCAACACACCCATAGTGCTGACCGTTGGCAGGCCTTTTTAAAATTACTGCATCTTTACCCCATGACTATCCCCGGAAGTTTGACCCACGGCTGGTTGTCTCAAATGCTGGATGCCAATGAAAGGATCCAAAAAGAAATCCGTGCTCTTGAAAAACCAACCCTGGTGATTGAAGCAGGACAAGATGGCTTGGTGAATCCTGATGTCGTTAGAAGATTAGCTATTAAACATCCGTGGATCACCCACTACGCAGAACCGAAATCCTTTCATAGCATCATTCACGAAGTGGATTCGATTCGTAATTCTGCTTTCACGGAAGTACTTCGCTATTTAGTTCATCCCGAAAGGCTCGATGATCCGAAGAGCCCTCACTCCTGGGAAGCCCTGGTCGATCAATCAGAAAATTTTCTTTCCCGAGGGGAACAGGCTTTTTCTAAGTACGCTGCTGATGAAGCTCTCAGAAAATGGAAAGTGACTCACCCCACTGCTCCGGCCCCAGAAAAGCTTTCTCAAACCCTAGAAAAGGCGAGCCAAGCCTTGCATCAGAGCCCGGAGGGCCAACAAGGCCTCTACCAGTTTCTTGATTTCCGGAGGCAAGAAGAGCTCCGGAAACTTTACCCTTAACTCTTCGCGTCAAAATCCGATAAGGTTAGGAAATCAAACTCTTAACTATGGTGGTTTTTTCACAATGAGTAAGAATTTTTTGCAAATAACGCTCGGGCTAATGGTCTTTTGTTTAACCTTGCCTGCCGAGGCACTTCCCCCGGGATGCGAATATGACAAAGAATGTGTGGTGAAACTACCGGGAGCCATTTGCGGGGATGGTAGTGATTCTTTTTATACTTTGGTCGCCAAGAAAGACTCCCCTAACCTTTTGATCTTTCTAGAGCCAGGCGGAGCTTGTTGGAATTCTGAAACTTGCTCGTTCGGACACGTACTCAGCCTCTCAGCTAAGAAGCCGAGCCAAAAACTCATTTCTGAAAAGGGTCTTTTGAATCTTTCAGATCCAACGAATCCATTTTTCGGTTTTTCAAAAATTACAGTGCCCTACTGTACTGCAGATGTTTTCTTGGGGAATAGTGACACTAATTACGGAGATTCCTCTCACCCAAAAATCGTCCACCATCACGGATTTAAAAACACTCTTCTTACCCTGCAAGCGGCTAAGGAGCTTTATCCTGATCCGAAACGAGTTGTCCTCTTTGGAAGAAGTGCTGGCGGTTTGGGAGTTTTAGGACAGGTCAGAAATCTAGATGCCGTATTTCCGAGAGCGGAAAAATATGCACTTGCTGATGCTGGAACCCCTCTCATGCCTCCTTACCTCAAAGAGGAGAACTACCAGGAGATCATTCGAAATTGGAATGCTTATGAGACCCTCCCTGTGGTTTCTTCGTCGGAGAGCATGAATCATTTTGGCGACCTTTTACGATTTAATACCGTGCATTTCCCTCATATTCGTTACGGGCTTATCCAAAGTTATGATGATGCCGTCATGACTTATTTTGCGAAGAGTGTTGGATCTCCAGAACCTTCGGTGGCAATTCGAAATACGATTATTACCGCCTCCGACGAATACATTGGGCTTGATACCCCTCACGCTAAAGTTTTCTTTGTAGAAGGAAAGACTCACATCTTAACTAAAAAACCTATTTCAAAACGAATTTCCGCCGGAATGAGACTCAGTGAATGGCTCCAAATGATGTTTTCCGATCAACCTTGGCCCAATATCCGCCCGGATCTCAACTTTTAAGAAACCCCTTTGGGAAAGGCCCGCTTGAGTGTCGCATAAACTTCATTATGGGTGCAATCAATCGTGAGCGGGGTAACACTGACGTATTTTTCCTGAACCGCATGACAATCGGATTCTTCGCTTTTTTCAAAACCTCGGTACGGGCCCCCTACCCAAAAATATTTCTTTCCTCTTGGATCAAGTCCCTGGGTCACTTCGGCTTTGTAATGTCTGAAGCCTTGTCTCGCGATCTCGATTCCCTTCACTTCACTGAGAGGGATATTCGGAATATTTACATTCACCAACGTATGAGACGGAAAGGGAACCTTCAATGTTTTCGCTAAAACATCTCTGGCAATTTGAGCCCCCATTTCAAAGTTGAAAGACTCTTTTTCCCCTCCCTCGGGTGCAGGCATGCTGACCATTGAAAATGCGTAGCTCTTAATATTCATTAAAGCGCCTTCTCTCGCAGCCGCAACCGTTCCCGAATAAAAGACATCGGTGCCTAGATTCGCTCCCCGATTAATCCCAGACAAAATTAAGTCTGGCTTATCTTTCAGCAGATAATGAATGCCTAAATAAATACAATCCGCTGGAGTGCCACTGGTCGAAAATCGTCTTGGACCGTGTTCCATGATTCGCAGCGGTTTGTGTAGGGTTAAACTATGTCCCGCGGTACTTCTTTCTCGGTGAGGAGCCACCACATAAACTTCTCCTAAATCCTCCACGGCTTTGGCCAAAAGCTGAATGCCAGGAGAATCAAACCCATCATCATTACTGATCAAAATTTTCATTTCTTTTCACCTTGTTTCATCAAGTAGCTCTCGATAAAGGCATCTAAATCTCCATCCAAAATTCTCTGAGGATCTCCGGATTCATGATCAGTTCGATGATCTTTAACCAGACGATAGGGAGCTAGGACATAAGAGCGAATTTGACTTCCCCACGCAATGTCCATTTTGCTATCTTCCACAGCCTGTTTTTCTTTTTGGCGGGCTTCCACCTCTCGTTCGTAGAGTTTTGCTTTCAAGACCTTCATCGCCAAAGCGCGATTTTGATGTTGAGAGCGCTCATTTTGACAAGCCACTTGGATTCCCGTGGGAAGATGGGTTAAGCGTACTGCTGATTCCACTTTGTTAACATTCTGCCCTCCCTTACCTCCGGCTCGGTAGGTATCTACTCTCAGATCTTTATCCGGAATATCGATTTCAATTTCCTCTTCAATATCAGGGTAAACGAATACTGAGGCAAAAGAAGTGTGACGTCTCGCATTTGAATCGTAAGGTGAAATTCTCACCAGACGGTGAACGCCGTTCTCAGCTTTTAAAAACCCGTAAGCTGCGTTGCCTTGAACGATACAGGTTGCTGATTTAATTCCCGCCTCCTCGCCCTGGGTCTGCTCCGTTATCTGAACTTTCCATCCTTTTTTTTCACAATAGCGGACGTACATGCGAAGAAGCATTTCCGCCCAATCTTGCGCCTCGGTCCCGCCTGCTCCTGCATTTATTGCCAAGATTGCATCTTTTGGATCATTTTGCCCCGAAAGCATTTCTTGAAGCTCCATCACTCGAACCTGCTCAGCCAGTTGCGAGATTTCAGCATTCGCGTCGGAGAGATTTTCTTCGGTTGGGTCTTCTTCCAGTAACTCGATGAATGCCTTTCCATCTTCTAAAAGACGACCAGTCGACACTACTTTTTCTAGCACAGACTGTAGAAGAGCTTTTTCTTTTTGAACTGTTTTGGCTACTTTTTGATCAGCCCAGAAACTATCTTGAAGTTCACTATTTTCTATTTCGGAAAGTCTGAGACGTTTTTTATCGACGTCAAAGACGCCCCCTTAGGGTTTCAAATCTCTTTTCGAGATCTGACGTGACCCGTTTTAACTCTTCGACTCCTTTTTGCTGGGGTACTAAACTCATTGTCTCTCCAGGGTTTCTGGGGAGACCCTACACTGCTAGGTCTAGCTTAGTAAAGGCGATTAGAATCTAAACTATGTCCTCGGGAAATGGGCCGCATCAAATATCTAGCCGCTCCACAAAATTGCGAGCACACAGGTCTAGGCACGGAATAAACAGGAATTCCGCCAGATACCCCATTTGTCGAGCAACCATGATTATTAACGGGGCTGACCACGACCACAACAGGTGAAGCCGAACTGGTGGGATAACTGTAAACCGGGAGAGTATTTACGGTCCCGGCCCCATAACTCGGATAGCTTCCATACCCATAACCTCCAAGGCCACCGATTCCACCCAAGCCGCCCAGTCCACCTACGCCAAAACTACTCAAACCATAAGAAGGAAGTAGGCCACTCGTTCCACAGCTTCCCAGACCACCTAAGCCACTGAGTAATCCACCACTGGAAAGTCCATAAGAAGGATAGTTGTACCCGTAACTTGGGTAAGAGTAAGCAGAGGGATACGAATAAGTAGACGGATAAGAGTACGGATAGCCATAACTCGTCGGATAGGAATACGAATAAGGATAACCGGTATTGGTTGAAGTCGAAGTAGTCGCCAAAGGATTTGGGGGATAACTAATCGGTTGGCTATAGCCCCCCAACAAACTAGTAGGTACATACACTAGACTGGCCGTTAGAGAGGGGTACCCCAACGAGTAAGCTGCGTTCGAGGAAGAGCCGCAAAGATAACTCCCTGGAAATGTCATCCCGCCACAAGCTAAAGATGACTTACCGAAAAAACTCGTCAGAAAAAACAAACCAACAAAGTTTAAAAACACAAATTTTAATCTCATAACCCTCTACTCCCCATGAAACGAATATCTTTCAGAAGGAGCAAGCCCTATGCCAGAGGACTCTCGGCAAAGAAGGCTGAGAAGACTAACAGCATACAGCCAATATTTGGAATGAGTGTCACAAAGATTACAGGAATTTTGGCTCTCTAACTTTTAAGTGCAAGTGACTGATTACTCGTTGAGACGTAGTGAGAATTGAGATAGCCGCAGAGCTCGCATGATTTTGAGCGTGACTCAAGTATTAAGAAGAGGCTTTAAGATGCGCCCCTTGGATGATTGACAGTTTTTTTGACTCTTTAGGCGTGTCGAGCTTCACGCAAAACTAGTCGGTTAATGGAAACTTTTAAAAAAAACGAAATGGCCGCTCTTAGATGCTTTTCTCACGATTTTAAGAAGGATGGAGAACCTCATTCGAGAATTTGATCAAAGGCCTTTTAAAAACCCGTGGTACAAACTCTTGATGAAAAGAATGAAACACACCGAGCACTTAGTCTTAAGAGCGAGACTCCCTTTTTTGAGACTGAGAAAAAATAAAGCTTTGATTTCTCAGCTCCTCTGTGAGGTCTCAGAGAGGTTCCAAGTAAAAGTGTACAATAACTCTCTCAATAGCAATCACATTCACCTTTTAGTAAAAGCCCCCACTCAAAAAAGCCTGCACGATTTTTTACGAGTCCTGACAGGGCAAATCGCGCAAAGAATTACAGGAGCAGTAAGAGGCAAGAAAAACAAAGTAAGCTTTTGGTTACGGCCAGCTTGGAAAAGAATCGTTCACTGGGGAAGGGATTTTTTAAACTTACACCGCTATATCTTTCAAAATCAGCTTGAAACTCTTGGACTCATTCCTTATCAAGTCAGGAAAGGAAAACGGCCGCCTGGGACGCTTACTTTGCTTACTTAATAGAAAAAAAGGGCGGACTGCCCATTTGCCGGTTAAACTTGACAGGGCAAGTCTCACTTATTGGTTGAAGATCCCAGAAATTTTTAGGAACGATTCAGTTGATAGAGCATCGCTGTTCCCTCTAGAGTGAGATCGGGCAATAGCTTTGTTTTTGTTCTCAACTTGGAATGAAACAGAGAGGATAAGCCCCCCGTTAGAGCGATCTCACACGGAGTTTTTAATTCTTTTTGAAGCCTATCTAGGAGCCCATCAATGGCGTCACAGTACCCAAACAGCACCCCGCTCTGAATGCAAGTGATCGTATTTTTCCCAATTACAGAGGCGGGAAATTTGACGTCAATCAACGGTAGTAAAGAGGTTTTGGAACTCAAAGATTCAGCTCCCATTCTCACCCCCGGGAGAATAATGCCGCCTTGATAGACTTTGTCCTCAGTAATGACATCAAACGTAGTCGCAGTCCCTAAATCCACTACAATGGCGGGTAATTTGAGCTTTTGGACGGCATAAGCTGTATTGGCTAATCGATCTGCTCCGACTTCACCGGGAGTTTCGACCTGAATGGTAAATCCCAATTTTGACTCGGAAGACAATCGAAAAGGCTCACGTTTTAGATAGTTTCTGCAAAAACTGGTGAATGTTTCCGCCACGGGAGGCACCACCGAGCAAATGGCGATTCCCTCGCATGTTGAGGGATCCAGTCCTCCGTGATTCATCAAGGGAAACAGGAAACTTGCATATTCATCGACTGTTTTTGAAATTTGAGTTTCTGCTCGCCAGTGTTGAACTAGCTTTCCAGCCTTAAAAACCCCAAAAGACGTTTGAGTATTTCCGACATCTAAAACCAACAACATGTTAAATCTCCGCTGAGAATCTCTATTCTCTCCGCTCCCCCCGCATCAATCATTAACCCCCCTCGCTCGCTGATCCCCCAGAGAGTGCCAGTTAGTGTAGTTCTATGCGGTTCTACATCCCGTACCTCTACTCTTTTTCCAATCATCGAACAATTTTTTTCCCAAAGAGCATGAATGGGCGCAAATCCCTTCTCTTGATAAAATCGATAAAGGTTAAAAAGTTTCGACTGAAAAATATTCAGTACTTCCTCCATATCCATTTTTTCACCATCCATCAGGGCACTAATCGAAGTTGCTTGAAATGGTTTTTCCTGAAAATCTTCTAATTCCTTCAAAGGTGTGTTGACGTTGATTCCAACCCCGATGATCCCACTATAGAATTCATTTTCTCCAAAGGCCTCAGATAAAATTCCAGCGATCTTTTTTCTGTTTACGAGCACATCGTTTGGCCATTTTAAAGAAACATCAAAAACTTTGGGTAGGAGCTGGCTCAAAGTCTGGACAATAGCAACTCCCGCCAAGAAAGGAAGATCGGTGATTCGTTTCGGAGTGAGCGGATATAGAAGCACCGAAAGGTAAAAACCCCCTTCCGGAGAGTGCCATTGGCGCCCCAGTCTCCCCCGCCCGTGAGTTTGTTTTTTTGCGAAAACTAAGGTCCCTTCAGGAGCTCCTTTAAGAGCCAATTCCCTTAACTTATCATTGGTTGAGTTAATGGCTTCGAAGCGATAAAGCTGCGGCTCGAAATTGACCGGAATCATAACCGAATATTTTGATTAGGATCTAAATCCTGCTCCTGTTCAGAAAGTAGTTGATCCAGCCGTTCCTGGACTAATCGCTCCACTAGAGGAGGTAAAAGGCGGGCTAAAACCTTTTCGACCATTTCATTCAGATTCTGCGATTCTAACTTCTGCTGAACCTGATTTTCGAGTAAGGATTTGTAAGCTAACGACTCTTCAGTCCTCAAAATTTGTGGTTCGGCATCCCGGGGAGATTGTGACACTGGGGTCTGCCTATCGGAAGGCAAAGAGCTACTGCTACTGCCGCCCCAAAGATCACTGACCGACTCAGTTTGTGGACGCATTTCAGTACTTACAAAAGGAGCTGCGGGGCTTTCCCATAAATTTTCAAGCTGTTCTCTTGAATTCGTCATTGGTCTTTGCTCCTCTTCTGAACTTAGGTCCAAATTGACGGATAAACCGTTGCTGGTGGATTCCTCCGCTTCAGCATCCTGAAAAAGCCGGTCAAATCGTTCCGAATCCAGCTTGTTTGAAAGACTATGAGAAGATTGCTCAGTGTTCTTCTCCTTATTAATGAGACTGTCTAGAACGTCTTGAAGCGTCTGAGGAGTAAAAGGCTTTTGTAAAACCGCTTGATAATGTTTCGCCTCGCGAATATCTCCAGAAGCCAAAAGAACCATGGCCGGCATTTTTCCTTCTCGTCCCAGCCATGTTTCCACCTCTTTTGGAAATCTCTGCCACTCAATTCCAGTAGCTCTATCACTGACCAGAACCAAATCAGGCTTTTGCTCAAGGATCTGTTTCTTAGCTTCTTCTTTTGAGGCCACGAATAACCCAGAATATTTCGATTTATCTAGGCTCAGGGCCACTATTTTTTGAACCGTAACGCCACTATCAATAAGAAGTACTTTATGATTCATGCTTAGAAGTATACCAATCCAAGTGTTTTTTGAAACGTGAAAGTTTCTAAATTCTCATGTCTTGTCGATTACTTATTTGAATAGCCAAACATTGAGGGGCACCGCGCCATAAAAAAATGAAGTTTTTTTAAAATTTTCCTCAATATTTTTTCACAAACTGACGAAAGAGTCCTTGAATGCAGCAATGGCTACATTCAAACAATTAGTAGGACTCTCTCGGAGATAGGAAAAAATCTCCCAGGTTCTAAGGATAGAATCTAGCGCCTCAAATTGAGGTGGGGAAATCAACGGAGGATTTATGGGTCTTCGAATCAATACAAACGTTAACTCTCTTACAGCTCAGCACCGCTTAAGCGGACATAGAGAAAATCTGGAACTTACCCAGGATAGACTGGCGAGCGGTTCTAGAATCGTTCGACCAATGGACGATGCGGCTGGCTTAGCCATCTCTGAGAATTTACGTTCGACAGTTCGAGCAACTGGACAGAACATTAAGAATGCCCAAGAAGGCTTCCTCCTTCTTCAAACGGCCGATGGTAACTTGAATGAGATTACCAATATCGTCATCCGAATGAAGGAACTCGCAACTCAAGCAGCTTCTGACACCAACGGTGATAAAGAAAGAGGCTACTTGGATGATGAGTATCAAGAGCTTAAAGCTGAAATTAATCGAATCTCGGCATCCACTCTTTATAACGGTCGCCCTCTCCTCAATGGCGAAGGTGGAATGGTCGAAATTCAGGTCGGTCCAAAAAACAATGATTCAGTTGATCGAATTCAAGTGGCTAACAACTTCCAGGTTGATTTGGACACTTTAGGATTGGAATCTGCAAGTATTGCGAGTGCAGATGGCGCTCGTGAAGTCTTGGAACCTACGGACTTGGCTTTGGACAAGATCGCCTCCGTCCGCGGGGCCATCGGCGCAGGCGAATCTCGTCTGAATTCCAGTATCGGATCTCTCATGCACTATGAGGAAAATTCCTCAGCAGCCTACTCGAAAATTCGAGATGCTGATATTGCAAGTGAGACTGCTCAACTGACGAAGTCGAGTATTCTTTCGCAAGCCGGAGTATCCGTACTTGCTCAAGCAAACTCTGCTCCACAATTGGCTTTAAAACTCCTGGGATAAAACCTAAGAGGTTTCCCAGG
>Ga0214923_10002632_pt1 | contig 23585 bp, 13 predicted proteins | sample LL1510_MetaG_FD_177993 | JGI IMG/M metagenome (GOLD analysis project Ga0214923, IMG submission 177993) | Freshwater microbial communities from Lake Lanier, Atlanta, Georgia, United States - LL-1510 | ecosystem: Environmental > Aquatic > Freshwater > Lake | place: USA: Georgia | collected...
GAATCGACACGCACGGCGAATGCAGCTTTCTCTGGGCGCAAGATTTGTAGCTGATTGTTGCCTGGCAGAAAAGCCTTGCCAATCCCCAAAGACTCTCGAACAGACATTCCTTGGCACTGCGATGTATCGAAATTAGATGCGGTTTCGTTGATTGGAACGATGGTCAATTCCTCATTCAACCCGGTCAGCGCAAGCGCGCGAAACACCTGTCCACCTGAAGGAAAGCCAACATTGCCTAACACTGGAAACAAAGCTCCGCCCCAACCAGCAGCCTTACAGTTCCTAACAACCAGAGACTGAACGAGCTGAGCAAAGGGCGCCAGGGCAGGAATATCTGCAACTGGGTTTTTCTTCATCAACATCACTTCCAAAGAAAACTTGGTCCACAAAGCGGATGTTTTGAGATTAGCAATATAATCGCTATCTGCAGGCAAGATTTTAAGCGGATGCGGTTGCCCGTCAAATGCAATCAGGTTGTTCGTTTTCAAAATAAAGGCATTGAGTCGTTTGCCAAGATATGCCCATATGTTCGCCACTTTTTTGCCAAGCGCTATCTCTTCAAGGCGTGCGGTGTCTGGAGGCGAAACGTAGAAATCCACACAGGAACTTTTATTAACAAGGGAACAGACAAATTGACTAACGATATTTGCTGCACCTTCAATTTTTAAATACGAAGTCAACATTGAAACCAAATCAGTTAATCCGACCTTCGAGTAATCGAGCTTGAGCATCGTGATGTAGTCGGCCAATCCAGCAAATAAATCGGCATTTAAATTGGCTCCAGGCGAAGCGCCTCCTCCACCCATCTGCTCGAACTGCATTGCCTCCATACGGCGCGAATGCAAAATCCCATCAAAAATTGAAATTGCAAATTGACTCGCCGAAACATATTCCTTCATTTCAGGTGCAAATGAAAATAAATTTTTAAGATTCGAATCAATTGAGCTTACATTCGCCTGCTCGCTTTTCTTGGCAATCACATCGAGCGCGATTTCCCGATGTCTGCGAATGACAGATTCGGAAACGTCAATATAACTCGCGGGCAATTGATTGCTATTTTTCAACGATAAGTTTGCAGAAAAGATTGTTCCCTTAAAGGTTGAGACATCGGTCACCGTCAAACAATCGACAAATTTTGCTTCAACAGAGCGGCCGGGAGTGGCAGGGTCGGTCAATTTAGGAAGACTCGAGTATTTATCCAAGCACATCGACTGCAGGGTTTCCTGGTAGCTGTTTGCTGAACGACCATCGAGCGAACGAAGAATAAAAAGCTTTTTGACGAGATCTGGATCATTCAATTCACCTCCGCCGCGTGTTGCAGCAAGCAGCTTGTTGCGAAATGAAATTCCATCAGTTTCATCGAGCGAGATGGGAACATAGCCGCCTTTCCAGCCCGCTAGAGCTGAAGCGCTTTCGGGTGGAACGTACGCACGTAGTACAACATGGGTTGAATAAGACGGTTGAAAGCAATGCTCTGCTGTCCAAACCCGAACCCGAAAACGGCCATTTTGTATTCCACCGTCACCCGGATCAACGGTGAATTGTGCCGTACAGTTTTTAAAGAACTGTTTTGGTTGCCACGCAGATCTCACCCGACTCTTATCCGCGCTGCTGAGAGAAATCTTGTTCCACGCGCTGCGAGACAAACAGCGCTGAAGCTGTTGATCGCTCGGATTTGTTGCCTTAACGCAATAGGGAATATTTAGGATATCAACAACTCCATTGGCGTTGCTGAAGGTGACTTTGCTTCCGTTTTCGAAGGGTGCCTTGAACGCATCTAATCCGGTTTCAACACCGTAAAAACCAATGGTAACGTAGCCACCCCGACCCAGCACATCAAAGAGCTGCAGTGCACCGCCCGATTTGCTCTGGCTTTGTACAGCCGAGCTTGCGTCGAGATTCAAAGACTCCTCTGTGAGCTTTGCGGGGCCTTTGGTTGGGCAGGGCACTGCGGCCGCCGATTTTCGCCCACCTGGAGTGTTAATCGCCTTTGAGCCTGTGCAGCCATAAACAACAAGCCCAACCAGCAATGCCGTCAGATTTAAAAAACCTGTGACTCTCGCGTGCTGCATGTGTTGTAATCTCCACAATCCCACTCGTATCGGAGTTCAACCAGGCAAACGTGAGCAATAGAAAACACAATAAATTAATCATTTTAAATCAAAGGCTTAAATTCAAAAGCAGAACCGCTATTGTGCTTGTGTCACCCTAACTTTGTACTCGAGCACAGCACGGCCCGTGGCAGGCACGTTGACCTGCCATTCAACGGTGTCTTTGCTGAGTTGCTTGTATTCAAGACTTGACGAGAGAATTTTCCATTCACCAGGAATTGTCTCACGGTGAACAATCTTTTGAGCGTTTGCTTTTGCGTTTTTAAAAACAACTCGAATCCCACTTTCGCTGACACGTGCAACTTTCTTCAATTGTGCTGGTGGAGGAATATTGCGAAACGATGTTCGCTTACGACGCGCTGTGACATCGAAAGAATGACCAAGCCGAACGCGCACTCTCTCATCGATTGGGACGTGCCGAATGGTGTCTTCACCAATAAATTGTGAGATTGAATTTTTGTCTCGTTTGTAGACCCGCACGATACCGCTTGGCAGAGGCATGCCGAGGTGCGATTCTTTGTTGTTCTCAAAAGCTAAATAGACGCTTCCCTTCAGCGGCGTTCCAAGCTCGGAATCATCTACGTTTTCGCTGGGATTTCCGTCTTCACTGCCATCGAGTGAGTCAACACTTCCATAAAAAGATTCAAGCGCGGCAGCAAAAACAATCTCTTTGCGTGCTTTAACCTCAGACGCCTGCAACAAACTCACCTGTTTGGTTTGATTCGACATCACCGACGTCAGGCGCGGAAGAGTGTAAAGATGATATTCAAAAAACGCTTCACTTTGCATGTTTGCTTCAGGCATTGCGTCAGCCATTGTCATGGCCATTGGCGCAATCGATTTTGCACTTCGATAACGTGAATTTGGCGGCTCAATTGTCTGAACATCGCCACCCATCAGCTGCAACTGTGCGTTGCGAAAGCTTGTCCCACTTTGATTTGTCAGAGTCACAAAGCCTGTTAAATTCAGAGCATCATCATCAGTATTGAGATCAGCGATATAATCGGCCTTCCAATTGATACCATCGCTCAAATAGTTGAGTTCAACATCGTGCTCAATGCGTCGCTTGCTCTCGACAAGTAAGCTCAGTGTCGGCTGCGCGCGCAGATTAGCCGGAACTTCAGCAAACGAGATACGCCCCGGCAGTCCTGTTTCAATCCGGTCTTTCAATTTAAGTACGATGCCATTCTGAACGGAAAGTACCTCAGCCACCTCCGAAGAGTCGGAGCCATTTGTGGGATGTGTGCGAATGACGGAGACGTTTTTACCAAGATATTTTTCGAGAAGCTTTTGCGGCGAAAGCAAATCGTATTCAAGATTTTGCTCGAGGACAGTGAGCTCTGCGGGCAATGAAAGACTACGAAACTGGGCTGTCTCGGAGCGCATCTGCGCACTGACGTCTTGCAGCTCGAGAGTCAGGCGGCCTTTGTCAAATCCTATCTTGCGGCGATCGCGAATCATGGAGCGTCCATTGGAATAGACCGTCAGCGACACGCTTTGTTGATCCGCAAGCTTGCTTTGCACAAGTTTCGCCTCACTGGCCGATGCATTTTGCAATAGAGTTGTATTCAACAGCGCAAGGGCAAACAGCTGGAATCGGAAACGGCTTATAAATTTAATTGTAGATAGGCCTTGTTGCATGGGAGACATCCTTATCTCAGGCAACGATTTTTCGTTGAAGCCTTAGTTGGCACACAAAGCTAAAACTGCTGAGCAGGCTCAGCAGGCTTGAATTTAGCGAGGTGGAATTAGCCGATGATCTCGAGGCGACTCTTGACGAGCAAATAGGGATACTCAGAGAAGTATCCTTTGACTTTGCTCACGATCTGTTCAGCATCTGCCGTAGAGAGCTTACCGCCTTCGACCCGCTTGTTCAATTGCTGCAGATAGCCCGACAAAATTCCTTCATCGGTGTAGTTCATGACCCGCAGCAGTTCGCCTACGTCTTCACCTTTCACTTCTTCAACGTGTTCAACCTGACTGTCGTTGGAAACTTGAATGATAAGTTCATTCACAGCACCAAAGAGGTTGTGATTGTTGCCAAGTGCCTCTTGGTAGGCACCCACAAGGAAGAAGCCAATATAATAAGGTGTGTCTGATTGTGGAACATGAAGTTCAAGAGATGGCTTCACATCGCGTTTGTCGACGAATTTATCGAGACACCCATCAGAATCGCAGGTGATATCCATAATGACGCCGGTCTTGCTCGTGCGTTCGTTGAGTCGAGTGAGCGGCATCACTGGAAAGAGCTGCTCAATACTCCATGAATCAGGAATCGACTGAAAAATTGAGAAATTTGCCAGATATTTGCTTGTCCGACTCTTTGCCAGCTCTTCAAACTCTTCGAGTTGAACACCCGACAGCGCATGGTAATGCAAGGCTTTGTTGGCAATTTCGTTGACTATCACTTCTGCTTTCGCGCGCGCTTCAATACTCAGATAACCCAAACCAAAAAGCGTAAACAGCTCATCCCGATATTCAATTGAGTCGTGATAAAACTCGACATAATTTTTGCTGTTCATTTGGGTATACACGTTCATCATATCACGCAGGAGCTTGTGATCTGTCTCATCCAGAGTCACTTCCTGGATATCACCACCCATTTTTTCCACTTCGCGAACATCTGTCACAAGCACCGCATGGTATGCTGCGACTGCGCGACCACTCTCACTCACGATCGTTGGTGGCGGACAATTCTCAGACTGACAAACTTCCTGAATTAAATAAACAACGTCGTTGGCAAATTCCTGCAGAGTGTAGTTGGCACTGGCGTAAAAACTTGTCTTCGAACCATCATAGTCAACGCCAATTCCGCCGCCGATATTTAAGTAGCGCAGTTTGAAGCCGTTCTTGTATATTTTCGAATAAACGCGACTGGCTTCTTTCATCGCATTCTTCACTCGTTTGATTTCGGTGATTTGCGAGCCAATGTGATAATGAACCATTGCAAGATGATCTTTAAGACCAGCTTCTTCAATCAGCCACAATGCTTCCATCATTTCGACAGAGCTTAAGCCGAACTTGCTTTCTGTACCCGATGATTTTTCCCACAGACCGGAGCCCTTTGTGTACAGCTTTGCGCGCAGACCAATATCGACACAAAAACCGACCTGCTTCGAATATTCGATGATGAATTTAAGTTCATCGGTGCCCTCGATGACAAGAACGATATTCTTGCCCATCCGCTTCGCTTCAAAGGCGAGCTCAATGTAATGAGAGTCTTTGAAACCATTGCAGACCATAAGCGCATCAGGGTGCAGCTCGTAGCTCAATGCGGCAAATAATTCCGCTTTGGTACCGACTTCCAAGCCATAGGCATGCTTGCGGCCGCTCTTCACAAGTGCATCAATAAATTCTTTCCGCTGATTGACCTTGTAAGGAAACACACAGCGAAGGTCGCCGGCATATTTGAATTCTTCCATCGAGTTGCGAAAAGCCGAATGCAGACGCGAAAGCTGCGTATCAAGAATCTGAGGAAAGCGAAGAATCATTGGGGTTTGAATTCGCCGCTCTGCCGCTAATTCGATAATTTTTGCGAGGTCTATTGAGACTTCCTCATCGCCGAAGGGATGCACCTGAACAGTTCCGCGGCTCGAAACTCCAAAATAGCCCGAGCTCCAGCCATCGATACCGTATTTCTGAAAAGCATCTTGGATATTTTGGGTATTTGCCATGCTTGTCTCCCTGTCGTTCGGGTCCAGTGCTCAATCAACGCAGTGTGAGGATGCTCGCGCGTCTTAACCCAAGCACCCGCCCTGTCAAGGAAAAACGCCGTCAACCAATGAGCCAAAGCGGTAAATTTGAAACCCCCACGCACTAGGTCGCTTCCGTTATGATTTCCCTCAGGAGGCCAGAATATGTCGATTTTACGCAACCAACGTTACGACGAGTTCGAACACGGTGCTCTCCGTGATGGCTTTCGTGGAGTTCCTCTCCAACAATTTCCATGGGTTCTTGAAAAGACGACGCTTGAGACTTCGCAAAGCGCGCTCAAATGGAACGTGACTCTGTTCTGTCTCAACGCAACTCCGAGTGGCTTCGGAAAGAAGCTGATTTTCTCGCTCGTGGCAAACGCTGAACTCGCCCCTCAGGCGATTCAAGAAAATATGTTTTCGGCGAGAGCCGACACACGAGTGAAGGCTCTGTTCTCGGATATGCCCTTGGCTGTTCAAGACTCTTACGAACTGAAGAGGGAAGGATTGCTCGAGGAGTTGCCCAAACTTGCCAAAGAACTACTGAAAGACTTTTCACGTCGCCTTGGGGAAGAATGGAGTGTTGCACGCGTTCAAAATCAACTGAGAGGAAATTTAAGACAACGCTCACCTGGTGGATTCGGCAATCGGGTTGGCTAAGCGCCCCTGCGCTGGGGGGGAAACGAGTTGGTTTTTGTATCCCCTTTGTCATCAGCACCACCAGAACTCGCCGACTTCAATGACTCAGCTGCACTTTGACCGCGCTCGACGACAATCACCCTGCCCGCTGCTTCTTTGCCATAATCCACAGTTGCAACCGGAGGCGGCAAGTTGCTGAACTTTTTCACGCTATCGACAACCATGCCTACAAAAGGTTTGAAGATCTGCGGATCGTAATCTGCATTGCTCTCAATCATCACCTTGAGAGCCTGACCAGGCTCAAACGCTTCTTTATAGACACGCTTCATCAACAGCGCACTATAAACATCGGCAATCATGCAAATCCGACTGTAGAGATGGATACCCGTGTTTGGATCTGCTTCAAGCCGACCACTGCGCCCTTCCGGATAACCTTTCCCTAAAAACTTTTCATGGTGTTCGTAGGCAACTCGAATCGCCATGTCGTTAATGGGAGCGCCTTTTTTCGCAGAATCAAGTAATTCATCTCGACCATAAATTGTGTGTTTTTTTATTTCATCAAACTCTTCAGGTGTGAGCTTGCCTGGCTTGTTAAGTATCTCGCTTGGGACGCAGGTCTTGCCGGCATCGTGAAAAAGTCCACACTCAGCAACCAACATCACTTCTTTCTCTGACATTGGTTTGTCGACCATTTCCTGCGCAATAATTCCACACAACATTGCCACCGATGCGCTGTGGTCATAAAGAGTGGGGTCACAGGCAATCATTTTGCTCAGTGTAAAGAGAGCAGCTTGCGAATCGCAAATCGATGAAACAATCAATGACGCACTCGCTCGCACCCGCGACACCACTTCTTCGTCAATTCCGCCTTTAACCACTAGCTGGCTTGATGCACTGAGATTATTGTAAACGTCGAGAGTCGCTTTATCCATGTGAGGAACATAAGCCATCAATCGATTCAGTTTTTTGGTTCGCACCTGTTGAACCACTGACTCGAATTTCGGCCTATCTTGTCGCCAGATACAAACTCGAAATGCGCCTTTTGGCTTCAGGCATGCGCTCCAGATTTCATCAAGAAGTTCTTTGCTGAATTCTTTTGGCTTGATGAATTCTATCAACCAGCCATCGACAGCAACAAAAAGACTAAAATCAATTTTCTGGACTTCAAAAAGAAAATGAAAATGTTCGAGGCTGACATTGACAAGCTTGTTTGTGAGCTCGTGAGTCAGCGGCACAACCACACAACGACTCCGAGTCTCCTCGCGTATCGGTGGTGGCTTCAAATTCATCGCAAACTCCTTCTGGTCCCAACCAAAAGGTAGATCGGCACACTTTGGAGTGACCTGAGAGAATTTTTATTAAGCCACCGATTTATTTGGATATTCCGACCTGCAAATGAACATAAGCTCCCGAACTTACAGTGACATTAAGTATTGCGCCGTTCACCGCCAAGCCATCCTGAGTGCGCCCGACCCTGATGATTTCCTGTGCGATGCGATTCTCGAGCTCGTGCTCAAGTAAACGTCGCAGTGGTCGAGCTCCGTACAATGGGTCGAACCCATGTTCGGACAACCAATCTTTCGCAGATTGAGTGACCACCATTTGCAAGCCTTGCTTGCTAAGGCGTCCAGCAAGATCCGCCAGATGCAGATCAAGAATTCGCGCAATGGATTCTTTTGAAAGTTTGTGAAAAACAATCGTCTCGTCCAGGCGATTGAGGAATTCCGGCTTGAAAGCTTTTTTGAGCTCGTCTTTCACGAGTTTCTCAACTTCTTCATTACTCAGTTCGCGGTTTTCAGAACTCAAACCGAGAGCGCGTTTGTTGGCAACAATATGTTCAGAACCAATGTTGCTAGTGAAAATAACAAGCGTATTTTCAAAATGAACGACCTGCCCTTCGGCGTCAGTGAGCCGACCATCATCGAGCAACTGGAGAAACAAGTTAAAAGTCTCAGGGTGAGCTTTTTCGATCTCATCAAAAAGAAGAACACTGTACGGCTGACGTTTCACTTTTTCTGTCAGTTGGCCACCTTCTCCATAGCCAACATAGCCAGGCGGTGAACCGATCAGCTTGGCTGTCTCATGTCGTTCCATGAATTCGCTCATATCAAAGCGAATCAGCCGTGCTTCATCATTCAAAACATATTCCGCAAGAGCTTTGGCAAGCTCGGTTTTTCCGACACCTGTGGGTCCAAGAAACAGAAATGAACCGATGGGCGCTTTACGTTCTCGTAAACCAACCCGATTGCGCCGGAGTGCATTTGCAACCGCGTGAACTGCGTGCGCTTGCCCCATGACACGTTTACCAAGTTCATCTTCAATGTGAGCGAGTTTAGCCATGTCTTCATCTTGCAACCGACGCACAGGAATTCCCGTCGAACGCGAAATAAGTTCGGCAATGTCATCGGGTGTGACAATCCGATCTTCAGGCTTAATCGTTGCTTCCCAGTTTTTTCGCAGTTCGGTAATTTTGCTGTCGAGTTTCACAATTGCCATCTGAATTTCGGCCACGCGCGGAAAATCTTGTTTGTTGAAAACTTCAGTTCGCTCCTCTTGCTTTAAGGCTTTTTCTTGCTCAAGTTTCTGAATTTCAGGGGGCAAACTCACCACCCGAATTCGCTTCAAAGCTCCGGCCTCATCAATCAAATCGATTGCTTTATCTGGCAAACTGCGTCCAGAAATGTATTTATTTGAGAGCTCAACAGCAGCGCTCAATGCCTCCTGAGCATATTTAATGTGATGATGCTTTTCGTACTTGGGAGCAATCATTGCGAGCATTTGCTTCGCATTCTCAAGCGAGGGTTGCTCAACTTTGACCGGCTGAAAGCGTCTTTCGAGGGCGGGATCAGACTCAATGTATTGCTTATATTCTTTAAACGTCGTTGCGCCGATGCATTGGAGTTGTCCGCGCGCCAGGGATGTTTTCAAGATATTGCTTGCATCCAACGCTCCAGAGGATCGACCCGCGCCAACGACGGTATGGATTTCATCGATAAACAGAATGACTTCGCCTTCAAGGGCAATAATTTCTTCTTTGATTTGTTTGAGCCGCTCTTCAAATTCTCCGTGCATCTTTGTGCCGGCAACAAGTTCACCCATTTCGAGAGTCAGAACCCTCTTGCCCAACAGGTGCTCGGGAACTTCCTGCGCCAACATGCGCTGAACGAGCCCTTCAACAATCACCGTTTTGCCAACTCCGGGCTCACCTATCAACACAGGGTTGTTCTTTTTCCGACGGGACAGGATTTGTATCACCCGGTCAATTTCCGAGTCACGAGCCGCGACAGGATCCAGCTCACCACGACGGCCCATTGCGGTGAGATCTTTTGTGTATTGACTCAAAACGCTTTGTCGCGACTCATCGTCACGACCGGTGATAATATGACTGCCGCGAACACTTAAAAGAGCTCTGCGAGTGTCATCGTAATTAAAACCAACTTGCTGAAGCAGTTCACGAGTTGAGGGCAAGCGGGTGTCGAAAAAACCGAGAAACAGAGCCCCAGTCGAAATGAACGCATCGGTGAAATTCTTGCGTTCACTATCAGCCTTCTCAAAAAGGAAACTGACTTCCTGAGTGCCATATAAGTTCATTGTCTCCGATTTATTGGCAGGGTTAGGTTCTGGCCGCCGTTGCAAGCGATTGATACGTTCATAAAGCCCGTTAACCAGAGCTGTTTTGACTTTAACTTCGTCAAGTTGAAGCTCTTGTGCAACCTTCAGAATGACTGACTCCTTTTGCTCGACCAGCGCGAACAAAATAAACTCGGGGGTCAGCAGACGAGTTTGCGCATTGACTGCCTCGGTGATCGCCGCCTGAAACACTTCATTGACTTTATGGGTGGAGCTTTTCAGAAACTGCTGAGCCATGAACCCTCCCAAGCCTGCTAGTATCTGAGCGGCTTAAGCTCAACCTGAGACGGATTCTGCAAGTGTCAAGGGGTCGCAGTTTGACCCTGGGGCGATTCCGAGCGGATGCCGCGGCGCAGAGCAATTTCCTGCAGCAACATATCGATGAGCATGAGGGCAATTCCCACATTAATCGCAACATCTGCCCAGTTAAAAACCGGGAATGAATATTCCCAACCAATCGCACGCCAGTGAAAATGAAGCCAGTCGATCACATATTTGAGAAGCAGGCGGTCGACAAAATTGCCCGCCGCACCAGCCAAGACCAAGACCAACGCTGTGCGCGCCAAACGCTGCCCTGGATGCGCACTCCTGAAAAGATACAAAATCATGCCCGAGACAAACACCGTAACGGCGTAAAAGAGCCATAAACGAATATGCTCTGGAGCATTCGCAAATGACCCCCAAGCAGCGCCCGGATTGCGCACGTAGGTCAAATGAAAATCGAGCCAGTTGGATGTCACTTTGTCGCGCGTGTAACCTTTCTCCAAAGCAAGAGAGGGCGACACACCCAGTGTCAGGACTCGACTTGAGTCTCCGCGGTAGCTGCGCAGGTCCGTTTCATGTGACCAAGCCATGAATTGACGCTGTGCGTGAAACTTGGTGGTTTGATCGAGGCCAACGGTGGCAAGAAAGAGCAAAATGTAGCCTATCATCAGAGTACGACTCGCAGGAGCCTTGAGAACTTGAGATGCCATGTGGTCGTCCCTATGAATGAACGCAATGTGATCGTTGAACCGTGGAGTATAAAAGCATGACTGACCCCGAACTGGCAATGCAATCTCCCGACATCAACCTGTCGGATGAACAGGTCGCGCTTGTTCGCAGCCTTTGCGAACGGACTCTCGCAGCTCGCCCAGAGCTTAACGCCTGGCTGCATCGTATTGAAATCCGCCCTGGCGTTTCGCTGCCTTTTCTGCCTATCCGGTGCTTCCGCCTGCTGAGTGTTTCACGCATGGACGGGCTGGATGCGACAGGCTGGAGAAGCGTTCGCGCGTTTCGTTCCAGTGGAAGCACGAACGATGTGCGTGCCACCCACCTGCTCAGCGAAGAAGGACTTGCCTCGTACAAAAGCGCCGTCGCAGAGGGCTTTCTTTCAACTGCAAAAAGATTTGGCATCCCTCGCAACACTCCAATCATCAGCCTGGTGCCATCTGCCGACGATTGGACCGACAGCTCGCTCTCAGCGATGCTTTCTCTCTGGAAAGAAAGCGGACTCAACGTTTACTTCATCGACATCTCATCCAATCCAGGAGCCTTGGCTGATTTTCTAAGCAAACAGGCCTGGCCCGAGTTGGTCCTGTTTGGAACCTCATTGCATCATTTATCTATCGCGCAATGGCATTCCACTCACCACCCGGGCAAGCCATTCATTGAAGCAGACAAGCTTTGGTGCTTCGATACCGGCGGAACGAAAGGCCGCACCCAGCACACAAAAATGGATGTCTTACATGCTGCATTTCGCACCTGGGTCAAACCCGACTGCGCATTGTTTCTGCTTTCCGAATACGGAATGTGCGAACTTTCCTCACAAGCGTACTCACTCACATCACCTCACAACGGTGCATTTCGCTGCTCTCACCAACTGTTTTCCTTCGCGCTGAAAGCGGATTTTTCAGGATTAGCTCACCCACAGGAGAGTGGATTCCTTTCCTTTATCGATCTTCGCAATGTGGATTCCTGGCCCTGCATCATCAGCGAGGATCTTGGCTATCAAGTGGATGCATCTTTGCAATCATTTGTTTTGTTGGGGCGAGCTCCAGATGCCACACTCAAAGGCTGCAGCCTGAATGTTCGCAGTCACTTTCGCTTCGATCTTGCTCACACAAACGAAAATGAATTGGCTTCAAACAAAGGCGTCGGCAAATTCATTCAGCAAGAGAGTGAGCTCGACGGTACAGACAGTCGAACTCGCCAGAGTGAACGTCGGACGCTTTTCAGCACGAATGAGCTACTGACTCAATTAAACAAGGACGCCTGGCCTGCTTCATGGATGAATGATCTTAAAGATTCATTTTTGAATTGGGATTCTGAAGTCAGCGCAGAAAGTCTGATTGCTCAATCAGACTTGAGCGGACAATCTATAGCTATCGTCGCATCTGCGAATATTCCAATCACGTGGCTCTTCCCTGCTGTACATTGCTGGCTTATGGGCAGCAACAACATCCAACTTTTTCTTCCGTCCATTCGCCAAGAAGACCCTTTAACAGAGCTAGTCAGAAAACAAATCACCGCGCTGGTTGCAGCGTTTAATAATGTCTGCAAGAGGCCATTCATTCAGCTGCAAACAGATCGCCTGTTTACAACCTCCGAGCACAAGGCATTCAATAAAATTGTCGTCTTTGGTTCGGATGAAACGATTAAGACAATTAATAATGCGATACTCAAGACAGTTTCCTTGGAGCAAAAACCACCGACTATTATTGGTCTTGGCCATTTTCAAAATAAGATTCGGATAGAAGCACATGACGAATTGAACATTGGAGCAGGTCCCAAGACCAAATCGAACGAGAGTTTAACCGCGAAAATAATTGCAACACATTGCGCGCGTTGGCTGGGACGCGGCTGCCTAACTCCTCTTTGTATCGAAGTTCCGTCTGCTTGGGGTCGACAAAAAATTCAAGAGTTCATTGCTGAGTTGTTTGAATTTTGCAAAGCAGAATTTGCGACACGCATCACCGATGCCGAGAGCAAAGGAATTCACTCAGCGTTACACTTTGCTCATCGGCACAACCTCGCAGAGCTCAACACTGTAACGCACACGTGTGTGAATGGGATTCGAATTCTTCAGTCCATGCGACATGGGCTCGTTTTTGTGGACACAACCTGCGCGCAAAGCAAAGGCAACTCCAATTTAACCAATGCTCAAATCGTGGAAAAATTAAACGCATGGGCAGGATGTGGCTGGGTGAATATTTCGCGCACCTCCGACAACAATTATGATGGATTAGATTTTTCAAAACTCGCAAGCGAGAATCCGGCACCCGGGGTATGGGATATCCATCAAGGTCAGACCTGGCAGAAGTGGTTGGTCAGTTAATTCAACTGAATCAACTGGCAAAACGAGGCCAACTAAAGAGCAAAAATCCTCCGCAAAAACGAACTCGGCGCAGGAATTTCGAGCCCTTTTTTGCATGCTAAATTTTTATAAACTTCGCGCCAGAAGCTCCATCGCAGCGTATTTCCAGCCACGAGCTCATCGATGCGCAAGTTCACGGGGCGAAGGCTATCCAATGAATGAGTCAAGCTCCTCTTGAAGAACGAGCTTTGCTCCTCGGCAAGGATTTCCAAATCGTGAACCCGATTCAAGAGTGCAAATAACAATGTTGATTTCCAAACCGACTTCAACACATCGGTTGAAAAATTGATTCCTTCAACAGCTTCCAATGAAAGGATCTTATCATCGGGGTGGAGCAGCATTCGCAAAATCTTAGGCTCCGACTCATGCCCAACGATAAACTCAATCCGCTCTGATTGACGCTCTAACGCAAATGCACGAGTCAGTGAAGTTGCCGTGAAATCTTGGCCGTCAGGCGATGACAAGCCTGACCCTGTTGCGCTTATCAAAACACGATATTTTTCATCGAAATCATGAATATGGCTGAGTGGAAACCCAGCAGAACGAATGTCAGCAGCCGTAAGCCACTGGTTTCCATAAAACAACCAATCTTCGAGCGCCGAAAGTTCTTGTTCACTGCCACCATCAATAAATTCGCAACCAACGACATAGCGGTGAGTTTCTTCTTCGCGTCTCACGTAAGCAATTCGACAGTACGATCGACAGCGACCAAAGACAGGAAGAACAATTTCAAACCAATGTTTTTGCTTCTCGAGAAAAGGCAACGGGTGTCGATCAATCACAAGACGCATACCACCCAGAGAAATATCGGTCATTTTGCCAAAGATGGGTGAGCCGAATCGCAATTCGTCAACCGTAAAAACAAGCGGAGAAACCCCTTCATTCATCTGAATGCGTGTCGACTTTCGCTGCACGTGCGCCGGCCGCACAACTTCTGCCGAGCGACTGAGTGCAACTCCAAGCCTGACAAAGTCGCCTGTCTCGAGGCGCTCAACGCGCGTGTTGGCAATTGTACCTCTGGCCAAGAATTTTGAGCCTGCAAAATCGCAAGAGACTTCTATCGTTTCACCAATGGAAAGAAGTGGAAGGTCTGGTTTCAGAGAAAAACTCAGACCCATCCCGAATGGACTGTAATCATTGCAAACAGCTTCAATCAGGGTATGACCAATCGTTGCTGTTACTTTATATTGAGTAGGATCAGCGACGCGGAAGCGGCTGTCTAGACGTTGATCGTGATGAGACACCGACGAGGAAGATTTTACCTCCTGACCAAAAGACGACGGTCTTTCCACGGTCCCTCCCATATCCACCTCCGCTCAAGTAAAACATAGGTTAGGATAAATCTCACTGTGAGGGAGAATGACACATGCATTTGCCGTTGCTTCTAATCGCTGGAACGTTGACTGTTGCAAGTTGTGCCTCGAAAAAGTTTGGTGATGAAAAATTACAAACCAAACTCGAAACAAGTGACAAAAAGACATCCGAAAAGATCGGCTTTGACAAAGATCGCAACTTAATTTTGCAAGATAAGACGAACGCATCCGACGAACTCATGACCCTCTCGCATGTCAACGAGGAATTGCAGGCGAAACTCCAAAATGAATTTCAGCAACTCAAACGCTGCCGCGTGGAATTGGCTGATGTTCGTTTAGGTGGAACAGGTGAAATGGCACCGATGCCTGACGTGGATGGCATCAAAACCGACCCAACTCTGAAAGAATCCGTTGGAATCGACGAAAGCGGTGAACTGGTGTTTGTTCGTCAAGAGAGTTTTGAAGACCGCTTGAAAGCTGAAAAACAGTTTGAAAAGTCAGTCCGGCGTCTGACCAAGGTTATCTCAAGCAACCGCGAGCAATGTGAACTTCGTATGCGCAAAGCTCGCGTTGAACATGGTCTTCCGGCAGAGAGAACACCAGCCGTGACACGCTACGAGGGCGGTCAGGTGATCATCCTTCAACCGGCAGAGCGAAACCTGGATGACGCCTTTCAGTTTGCAAATCAAGCCAAGCAGAAGTAATGCCTTGTCCCTATGATGGGACAAGGCAAAGAAGACAATGCTCGTTGGAGCGGACTCATTTTTCACGGCTGGATCGCTCCGCTGATTCGCCTTGGTCAGGTGCGTCCACTTGTTCTGGAAGATCTTCAACACACGCCACCACACGATGATCGCCTCGAACAAACGTCTCCTGCTTTTCGCGCTGCTTTTAGTGGCAAAATTCTGCCTGCTCTGCTTGCCAGCTTTAGAATTCGCTTTGTAAAAATCGCATTCCTGCTTATCTTCCTGACGGCGCTCGGGCTTCTCCGGCCTCTCATCCTCCGCGAGCTCATCAGTCGATTTGGTGGGCAGCAAGGAACTCAACCAGGATTTTTATTTTCAGCGTTTCAGACCAACATCAGCATGGCTTTGTTCGCAATTGCCAGCTTTTTTTCGTTAGCTCTGGTGCGTTCCCACTTCATAAGGCTATGCTTCAAACTCACGTGGTCGATGCCCGGTCTTTTACGATATGAAGTCTACTCAAGGTTGTTACATCTCAACCCAACGGATCGCGCGCGCGTCACGACGGGAGAATTTGTTAATATTGCCACCCGTGACTGCGATTCTGCTTCAATGCTTCCCTTTTTACTTGAACCACTCCTCTACCCTGTAACGATACTTGCGTATTGCGCAATGTTGGTCTCGTTTTTGGGCCCCTGGGCGCTGCTTGCAGTGGTGGCATTGGCTGCTGTCGTCCCCTTAGGGCGTCGATTGGAACGACGCATGAGCGAGCTCGCCGCGCAAATCCGCGAGCAGTCACGTCTCCGGCTTGGGCTTCTCAGCGAAATCCTCTCAGGTATCAGGGTTATCAAATTTCATGCATGGGAAGACAGATTCGAAGAGCGAATTCTAAAAATTCGCAATCAAGAAGTCAGCCTCATGCGCAAACGTGCACGGGTTGCCGCACGCCACAGTGCTCTTTCAGCATTGCTTCCAATTCTGACCGGCGCCACGGTCGTCACACTTGTGTCGTGGCTAACAGGAGTGCCGAGTACAGCCAACGTCTTTGCCTCGTTCAGTGTTATCGCATCACTTGTCGCAATTTTCAGTGAAATACCAGACCTGCTACAGAATGTTTCCGAACTCAAAGTCAGCCTTGGCCGAATTCGAGATTTTCTCGTCCAACAAGATTCTAACGCTCAACACTTGCGCCCAGAATCGACGGAAATAACCCTCATCGACGCAACATTTTCGCGGCCTCGAACAACGCATCAAGAGGACGAAAACAAAAAGGATCATGTCTCACGCGATTCAGCCATCGCGCTTAAAAATATCAGTTTAAAAATCCCAAAAGGCGCTTGTGTCGCCGTGGTTGGCAGTGTTGGCTCAGGAAAAAGTACGCTCATGTCAGCCCTGCTGGGTGAGTTGATTCTCGACTCGGGAGAAGCTCATCTGCCCTACCCGATTGCCTACGCCCCGCAAGTTGCATGGAACCAGAACGCATCGGTGCGCGACAACATCACTTTTCAACAGCCGCTCAATCCGCAGCTGTTTGAATTGGTCACCAACGGCTCTGCCCTCACCCAAGATATCAACCGCTGGGCGGGTGGACGAGATGCTGAAGTTGGCGAGCGCGGCATCAATCTTTCAGGAGGCCAAAAACAGCGCCTTGCACTCGCCCGCACAGCCTACGCAGCCATTCACGACAATGTCCCGACCGTTTTTTGGGACGACCCTTTCAGCGCGCTTGACGAATCTGTTGCAAATCATGTCTTTAACCATCTTTTACAAACTGCATTGGCAGGTAAAACACGTCTTTTCAGCACCCACCGCGTGGATTTTGCAAGCCGCGCCGATTGGGTTGTTGTCATCGACTCGGGACGGATTGTTGAACAAGGAGAGCCTGAAAAGCTGCGCGCAAACGGGGGTCACTTCGCTCGATTGGTTGAACTGCACGCAGCGACCCGTGGTCACGCCATTCACGATCACGCCGCAGCAGTACCCGAAGAATCTGCGGTCATCGCTCAGGAACCCCAAAATGCCGGCAAGCTAACGATTGAAGAACAGGTGACTCTGCCTATCTTCAACAAAATCGCTCTGCGAGCCTATTTCAACGCACTGGCACCAGCTCTCGGATTCGTGGGAGTTGCATGCATCTTCCTAATTCCAAGACTTGCGGACATCGGTTCAAACGTGTGGTTGGGGCATTGGACTTCACACCCTGCCGAGATAGCAATCTCGAAGGCAGTCCTGGTTTTCGCAATACTCACTTTCGTAACAGTCCTTGCAGAACGAGCCCGCTCTGTTGTCCTCTTCGACGGAGGTGTGCGCGCTGGAACGACTTTTTTTGAAAAGTTATTAAACGGTGTTCTGCATGCACCCATGCGCTTTTTCGATACATCTCCGCAAGGGCGTATTCTCAACCGATTCACTTCCGACACCAGCGCTATAGACAGCTCAATGCCCTCTTCCGTGGGTCAATTCCTCACTGCTTTTATCGGAATCTTTGCGTCTTTATTACCGGTTCTCTGGAGCAGCCCGGCAACAGTCTTCATCATGATTCCTGCAGCAATTTTATACACCCTTTTATTCAAGTCGGTGCGCCGCGCACAGTTGCGACTCAATGCTCTGTCGCAAATTGTCCGCAGTCCATGGATGTCGCTGACCGCGGAAACCCTCCCGGGTTTGTCGGTGGTTCGTTCACTTCGTGCAGAAGATCGTTTCTTGTTACGTTACCGAGCACTCATTAACCGCCATATGTCGACCGGATTTTACGTAATTGCAACCAACCTTTGGTTCGCATTTCGCCTCGAGGTCTTGGGGGTCTCGCTGGTTGGCGGATTCATACTTTTATTAGCTATCCAGGGGCACAGTGCGAGCCTAACTGTATCGGCCGTTGGACTCACCTTCAGTTTGCAAATGATCGGAATTTTAGGAAACGTGGCACGCAGCCTGCGAATGCTTGAAAATAGCTTGGTCTCTGTGGATCGCGTGGTTGAGTATTCCAACCTTGAACCTGAAGCCGAAAGCAAGGAGGCCGAAGTTCCTGCCCACTGGCCTACCCAGGGCGCTGTCCACTTAGAAAATCTCACAGCCTCTTACGCAGAGCATCTTAAGCCAGTTCTTAAGACTATTTCATTGAAAATTCCCGGTGGAAAAAAAGTTGGAATTGTTGGACGGACTGGAAGCGGAAAGAGCAGTTTGTTTTTGGCCATGACGAGAATCATGCCCATTCAAAAGAACATGATCTTTGTTGATGAAGTGGATATCACCACACTACCGCTTAAAGAATTGCGGAAAGCCGTTGCAATCATCCCTCAAGACCCAGTGCTATTTTCGGGCACCTTGCGGGAGAATCTAGATCCGTTTGCTCTTTACTCTGATGATGAGGTCAGCACTGCATTAAAACGCGCGCACTTGCAGCTTTTGTGTGCCAGTGCGCACGATGCTGCCAAATTCAATATCGAAGAAAATGGCAGAAACCTCAGCGTAGGTGAGAGACAGCTTGTGTGCCTTGCCCGAGCGCTTCTCTCGCAAAGTCGAATTCTACTGATTGACGAAGCAACGGCAAATGTCGATGTCGCAACTGATGCTCTGATTCAACAAACCTTGCGTGAGGAATTTTCCAGCTGCACTCAATTCATCATTGCCCATCGCACCAACACCCTCAAAGATGTCGATCTGTTGATCCAGCTCGAAGACGGGCAGCTCACAAAAACCAGTGAGAAACCTGCTCATTTAAATGAGGCAAACCCCTGAAAGAGATTCAATGCTGCGAGCATGAGCCCGAGAAGAAATCAAACATAGGGCAAATGCGGCTCCCATTCTTTAAATTGCTCTTCAATCAAATGCTTTTCCTGTTCCAGGAATCGTTGAATGGGCATCACAAATTGCGGATCAGCGATGTAGTGTGTGCTGTATGTCAAACAAGGAATGAATCCACGCGGAATTTTATGTTCACCTTGCGCTCCAGCTTCATACACGCTCAATTTATTTTCAATGCAGTATTCAATCGCTTGATAATAACAGAGCTCAAAATGCAGGTGTTTAATCTCGCGATAGGTTCCCCAATAGCGACCAAACATTTTTTTGCCTTTGATAAAATTAATCGCTGCAGCCACCCGTTCACCGTCGACACTCGCAACAAACAAAACAATACGATCTGCCATGCTGGCAAAGATTGTTCGAAAAAACTCTTTACTCAGACAAGGAATAGAGCCCCATTTCTCATTTGTGTCGAGGTAAAACCGCGCCATTAAATCGGCATCTGCCTCGGTGAGTTGAGCGCCACTGCGGGTTTCAATAACAAGCCCTGGAAATTCTCGCAGCTGCCTTCTCTCGAGAAGAATTTGTCGTCTACGTTTTGATTTTAAGGCTTGTAAAAAATCGGCAAAGGTTGCGAAGTCTTTGTTGAACCAGTGGTATTGGAAGCTGTGTCTGCGCAAGTAACCCCGAGTTTCGTAATTTTTCAGATGTTCCTCGGGTAAAAACAAGGAATGCACTGAAGAGCAGCCCGAACGAAGAGCTATCGATTTCATTTCTTCAGCAATCAAAGGCTCCATGACCGAGCGATCTGCTTTAGAATGTACAAGAACTTTCGGGCCTGTTGCGGGCGTATATGGAACAGCAGCGACAAGTTTTGGATAATAATCGTGTCCGGCCCGCGCATAGGCCTGGTTCCAAGCATAATCGAAGATAAATTCTCCATAGCCGTGTGACTTGACGTAACAAAAAGAAGCCGCAACTAGCATTCCCTCGTCATTGCGCACAAGCAAATAAAACGGCAACCAGCCCATATCCGGCCCAGCACAGCCAGTTACTTCAAGCGCATGGAGGTGGTCATAATCCGCAAAAGGAAAATCACGGCTCGTCAGCGCATCCCATTCGTCGCGCGCGACGCCATTCAATGAGTGGAGTACTTCCAATGTAACCATGAATAAAAAAAGCCCCCTCTGTCAGTTCAAACAGAAGAGGCTTATTTGAGCAAGCAGCTCAACCGAGAATAGCGCTTAATTATTTGACTTCGACTGAGCTTCCGCGGGTGAATTCCCAGCGTCCAGATGCAACATTCAAACCACCCAGGCGAACGAAGTAATTGCCAGGACTCACACCACTCAAGGTGACTTGCTTCTTGTTAGTAGAGAAGGAATGTGAAACCGCCGCAAAATTTGGCTCACTGGAAAACTCAAGACGGTAATGTCCCGCGCTTCCACTCGAGCTCCACTGCAGGGTTTCGCTTGCACCCACGGAAGCTCCCAGCTTGAGGCCCAGGTTTAATTTCGGAGCTGGTGCGATGCTAATTTCATTCACTTCCGACTTACCCGCCACACGCCAAAAGACCTTGCCAGGTGGAGGGTTGGGAATGCGCAATTGGCCGGCTTTGTTTGTGGTACCGGCAATGTACATGACAGAAAAGTCCTGATTTCGTGAAACTTCAATTGCCGTCCCTTCGGGCGCAGAGACCATCGGACCACCACCAATTTCATTGTATGTATACGAACCGGAAGCAGACGGAGCCATCACCGACTCCAATTCATCTTCTTCGCCTTCGTCCCCAGCATCCGCCAGGCCGTCTTCGTCTTCCTCGCCATCCTCTTCAGCGATGCTTGCGTCGTCTTTGCTCTTCTCAGCAGGATTCGCAGCGACACCCTTTGCTTTATCACCGCTCACTGCTTTTGGAGGAGGTGTTTTGGCGACCGTTGGCGCTTCAGTCGTTGAAGCACTTTCTTCAAAAATGAAGTAATAGATTCCGCCTCCAAGCAACGCAACCGCTGCTCCCAGCATCACCATCATCATCATTTTACGACGTTTGTCGTCACCGCCACCTGAGCCACCATCACGGAAGATTTGGCTGACTGCATTTGTGCCACCACCAAATCCTGTCGAGAACTCACCGCCTGGTGCACCGCCACTCGGAGCTCCTTGAGGCTTCGCGCCTCCTGCAGAACCACCAAATGTTCCGCCCGCAGAGCCAAATCCGGTATCAAATTGTGCGCTGGTCTGTTCATCTTTGCGTGCCATGGCCAAAAACCTCATCCGTGCGTGAGTTGCCCTTGAAAATACGATTCACACGTTTCTTCGGTCGCATGGGAGGAGAGTTTAATCAGCTTGTTAGAGTTTTGACGTGCGGAAAAAACTAGCCATCATTCGGCTTGAGTGGGCGACCTCTGGCCAGAGGTGAGTGAAAATTCAAAATTTGCCACAAACCATCAAGAGAATTGTCTGCTTAAAAGCAATTCTATTTCGCCTCTTGGCTTAAGGACAATCCCGTGCTTCGCAAATTTATGAGCCAAGGAGTCGTATTGTGCGAGAATTTGTTGAACTGTTCCCCGATAACCCATTTCCGCAAGCTCAACCCGAATTCGATACCGCATTGGATTGCCGGCCATAGCTTCCATCACTTCATCCGTTGGCCTAAAGACAACGAAATCGACGTCAGGGTTGACGTCCATTGAATGGCGAAGCATCGAAGCAAATCGAGTTTGAACGAGACTCTTGATGGCCTGCACGGTGGTAAAGTAACCACCGTGCCCCATCACAGCACCTGGTGAATTACTCGTATACGCAACCATCGGGTCGATCATTAAAACAAGCCCTGCCCCTTTGCGAATTGCCGTATTAAAATCAGAGGAGCTTGTCAGTTGTCCGTCGGCAAACCAATGACCATTCACTCGCTCGGGCAAATAAAACGGCGGAAGCGCTGTGCTCGCACGAATCGCTTGACTGATGCGAATATCCCGCCAAGGTTCTTCACCAAACACCACGTGCTCTCCGGTGTCTTGTTCTGTGGCGCTGATGTAAAGTTCTTTTGACAGCGAAGCGATATTGTCGGGAATTCCGAGCCGAGAGAGCTGTCGCTCAATGAAAGCTTTAAGTCTCTCGCCACGAAAAAATCCAACCGGAACTAAGCGCTGCAAACGCACAACCACTTCACCCGGATCCAACGTCGAGAGCATTTTCAAAACTCCAACGATCCGCGAGATTATTTCTCCACCAGCAAGATCAAAAATCACGTTGAGTGACAAGGGATCAAGCTTACCGTGGCGTTTATAGAGTTGTTTTAAAATATCGTGTGAGTGGGTCCCCGCAGCCAGAAATGAAGCTAAGATTGCACCTGAGGAAACACCGCAAAATATGTCAAACTGATTAACGGCACTTCCATCCATCGCATCGTCGAGGGCGTTGGTGACCCCAATCGAATAAATGTATCCTTCAAGCCCTCCACCCGAGATGCACAAACTTTTCTTTTGTTGCGATACTCGAAATTCGTAAAGCTGGCGGACCGCAAATTGAAATAATAACGCAGAGCTCGAGGGGTCGATAATAACACCACGAACATTTGACAATCCAAGATTAAAAGAACGCGTTTGGTTATCTTCGTTGCGCGGCAGAACAACCAAAATCCGTCGCATGGGATAGTGAAAATCGCGCGGTGAAAAACTTTTCAACGCATTTCGTAAATCTTCAAACACAGGGGGTTTGCTATCTTGTTCGAGACGCGCGGTTGTCTGCAGCGAATGAAGCACATCGTCAGAAGCAAAGGCTGTTTCCTGTTCTTCAGCTTGCGTCTTTTCAATTTCGGATCTTCGCAACGCAGTTCGACTCTTCTCGATATCCTTGGCAGCGCTAGACACGGGCAGTGCGGAGCGTTCATCAAGAATTATTAAATCAGGTTCTAACTGAGCTAAATTATGCGCTACCTGAAAAAGATCTGAACTGAAATAAACCGTCGCAGGGGCGCTGAGTTCATGAAGAGAAATACCCGACGGTAATCGACGCGCCAGGGCTTTACTTAAAACAAAACCTTCGCCCTGTCCTTGAATTCCAGGAACCGGCTTAACTCCCAAACGACGAAAATCGCCGGACAGCTTTCCTATCACTTCGCGCGTCCCCAGATAGACAACGCGAAATCCGTCCGCACGCTCGTGTTTGATTTCAGACGTTTCCATGAAAATCTCCCCGTTGATTGGCCCGGGTGAAAGTCTAGGCACTTTCGCTGGCCGGGACAAATGTCAGAAAATGCAGAGCGTCTGACCATGCGGCGGAAAATGGTACCGGTGGCTGAGAGGCAAAGAGAGCGAGCGCCAATCCACCACCTCCGCCACCCGTGAGTTTTGCACCAAAAGCACCAGCAGTGCGCAGATCTTCAACACAGGCATCAAGTCTCTCGGTGGAGACTCCAA
>Ga0214923_10002633_pt1 | contig 23582 bp, 23 predicted proteins | sample LL1510_MetaG_FD_177993 | JGI IMG/M metagenome (GOLD analysis project Ga0214923, IMG submission 177993) | Freshwater microbial communities from Lake Lanier, Atlanta, Georgia, United States - LL-1510 | ecosystem: Environmental > Aquatic > Freshwater > Lake | place: USA: Georgia | collected...
GTTTTTCAAGTTTATTTTATTTGATCTTAGACGATTTATTCATCTTTTGGGATAATTATTCATCTTTGAAGATAATTATTCATCTTTGAAGATAATTATTCATCTTTGAAGATAATTATTCATCTTTGAAGATAATTATTCATCTTCGAAGATAATTACATCAAAATCAATTTAAAAATAAATATTATATATAATAAAAAAAATGATTTGTGAATATTGTAAAAAAACACTTAGTTCAAAAAGTAATTTAAATTATCATCAACAAAATAATAAGACGTGTTTAGCTATTCAACAAAGAGAAAGTGATAATGAAATAAAAATTGCACTGGTTAGTTGTGAATTTTGTAATGATTTTTTTTCTGAGCAAAATTTATTAAGACATTTAAAAAAATGTAAAATTCAACCTATTACCGAAAAATTTAAAAAAGAAAAAGATATTGAAATCGACCAAATAAAAAAAGAAAAAGATATTGAAATCGAAAAAATAAAAAAAGAAAAAGATATTGAAATCAACAAATTAAAAGAAAAAATTAATCAACTTACTTTGGAAATAGTCTCTCTAAAAACTGAAAACAACATTTTTAGCAGAGGACATGAAGAAATTTTTAATTTGGCTAGACAACCTAAAACAACTAAGAATAATAATAATAACAATATCACTTTAAAAAATAATTTTTTTAATGATACTGAAAAGGTAAAAGAAATTATCAACAGTAAGTTAGATAGATTTGATATTGCCGCTGGTCAAAAAGGTATAGCCCAATTTACAGCAAAAAATTTACTTAAAAATGAAGATGGTTTATTGAATTATGTTTGCACTGATCCAAGTAGAGGTATTTTTAATTTAATTGATGAAAATGGTGAAAATGAAAAAGATGTCAAAGCATCCAAATTAACCAATTTATTATTTGAGAGCGGATTGAAAAACAAAACCGTTGATATAGGCGAAGCTCTTTGGACAAAAGAAGATGGATCTCATGATGGAGAAAAATTTCGAATGTACCAAGAACCAATATACGAAATTAGAACTATGATGAGTGATAATTCCAAATTTAGAAATGAACTAGCTTGTTTAACCACAAGATAGTAGTAGTACTTTACTTTTAAAAAAACATGTAATTATATTTACTTAGTTTATTATTTTTTCTATAAATCTATCTATTCCATCTCCTGTTTTTACTGATATTCTGATAACATCTTCTCGATGATTATGTAATACTGATGATGGTAAATCACACTTATTCACTACAATAAGATATTTTTTATTTTCTTTTATTTCATTTAACCATTTCATTCCAAATTTCGAGCTTATTTTGCTCGTATTGTCTATCATTAGAACTATGATGTCTACTAAATCAGAATTTTTACTGAATAATCTTGAATCGTCATTATACATATACTGTCCGCCATGATCAAAGAAAGTAAATTCAGTAAAATTGTATACAAACCTTATTTCAGTTAGCGATTTAGAAGGAAAGTAAGATCTTATAAACTTATCGTTCTTTAATCTTTCGATAAACGAACTTTTTCCAGAACTACTAACCCCTATTAATGAAACGTTTACTTTTTTAGGCCCAATATATTGTGAAACAATAGACAATATATTATCTGAATCATCTACACTTTCATACATTTCATCTACCAAACTGTTTCCAGATAATTGATTTTTAGAAGAAATATCATAACAAAAAACAAAGTATGGTATGATATCTGACATAACTTGATTTTTATACTTAAAAAATAAAAAATATATAAAAATCATTTTTTTTTCTACGAAGAATTCAGTTGTTTAAATATTGAAAATTGTTCCTTGTAATATTCCTGATGACGTCTAAATATTATATTACTTCTTTCAAATTCATATTCAACTTTTTCTTCATGATAATCATTAACAATATGATTTAATTTTACTTCTATTTTATTCAATACCATAGACATTATTTTTAAACTACTCACAGGGTCTTTTTGTATTTTTTCAGAAATATTTTTTAAATTTGTGTGGTATAAAATAACCAATTTGAAATATGAAATCTGTTCGGTAATGTATTTAATCGTTGATGTTGATACTATATTTTTATTTTCAAGTGCATTTTCTAAATGTTTTATATTGTTTTCTGAATCTTTAATGATTTGATTTATATTCTGTTCATCTTCTTTTTCCATATTTTTATCTTTTATAGTAGAACTTTAGATTATTAAACTAAATAATTATTTAAAACTTCAAAAAAATAAATATAAAAAAAAATGAAGCAAAATTTTTCTTATATTACTTTTGTTAATAATAATAAAATTTATTTAGATTTATTAGATGTTTTATTAGAATCTATTCAAATTTTTTCCAAATATTCAATCATAGTATATTTTTTATCAGTACCTAATGATATAATTAAAAACTTTATCAATAAATACAATGATAAAATAATTCCTCGACGAATTGATGAAGATTTGGGTTTAGTATCTATATATTATTACAAACCATATATTATTATTGATGCAATTCAAAATGATTTACTAGAAAGTGGATTTTATATTGATGTTGATAATATAATAACAAAGTATTGTGATGATGTTGTATCAGTTTTAGATAAATTAAATAAAATACCTATTTCTCCAATTCATCCGGATAATGTGGATATACCAAAGTATTATATGGAAAATTTAGGAATAAATACAACAAGAACTCAGCATTATATACATGCATCTTGTTTATTATTTAAAAAATCTAATATAGAATTTTTAAGAGAATGGTATAATAATTGTTTAAAATCAAGATATGCATTTTGGGATGAAACTTGTTTAAATTGTACTTATTGGAAATATAATTGTGTGGAACATTATTTACCAATAATAGATCCATATTTTGAACAGTTCTATACTACTAATGGAAAAGAATCTATGAATCAAGTTTATTTATATCATGGATGCAAAGATTCAAATAAACAAAGAAAATTACTAGTGGATTTGAAAGAATTTTACGATAAAATAAAATAAGATTTAAAAAAATATGTTTTTACATAAAAATATATATGTTTGTTGATAATATAAGCCAATTTGTACTAGATTTTATTCAAAATAATAAAAATCCCAACTTATGCGATGCTTGGAATTCCAAGAAAAATCAGGAACAATTAGTTAAAATTATAAAAAAGAATAATATAATAATAAAGGATCCTCAAAAACCAAAGCGAGGAAAATCTGGATATTTATTCTTTTGTGCTGAGTATCGTGAAAAAATGAAACAAGAATTTCCAGAATTAAGTGTAAAAGAGATTGTTTCAAAGTTAGGAATACTTTGGAAAAAATTAAAAAAGGAAAATAGTCCTGAAGTGAAGAAATTTGAACAAATGTCATTAGATGATCGAAATAGATATAAAGATGAAATGACAGGTTATGTTCCTCTTATACGTAAAATAAATAAAAAAGAAAAGAAGATTGTAACTGATGATGAAATTATTAATGGAGATGACAATAATATTACTTCAGTAATTGAGGATGAAAAAAATAAACAAAAAGAAGAAAAAAATCTAAAACGTTCAAAGAAGAAGGAAAAAGATGATGGGTATTCAAAGTTTATAAGAAGTAAGAGGAATAAAACTAGAAAAACACATCCAGAGTTAGATTCAGAAGGGATTTTAAAATATCTTGCACAAAAGTGGGAGAAATTTCCAGATATCAAAAAGGAAAAGTATAGAAAGAAAAAGTAAAAAAAAATATATATTTTTTTTTCTAACTTAAATAAAAATTTTAAACCAATTAAGTTTAAAATTTAAATTAAATACTATTTTTATAATATATTACAACCACCACCAGAACCTATACCACCGGCTCCTCCAAAATTCATTCCCATGTCACCCATATTTCCGAAGCTGATAGATGATGGTTTATACAAACAATCTGTGTACCCACCACTAAATCCAGGATAACATTTTTTTTCAGAATTTGGATCTGGATTGCCTAGAAAATCAAGAGGTTGTTTTTTAGTTAAAATTTTATCACAAGTTCCATCCTCACTTACTAATCCGTCTTCTGTTATCATAGTTTTATTATCGATTAAACTAGTTGAAGAAATTTTACAATCATTACCTAAATTTTGAGAAATACATTCACCGTTGTAAAGTATAAAATCTTTTCTACAAATGTTTTTTGTTTTGCATTTTCCGCTGTAATCAACCACACCTATAAACCTTTTAGATTCGCATGATTTTCCAGTTTCTTTACTAACACATTTATTTTGAATTTTTTTATAATCATCTTTGCATTTGCCAGTTGGTAAACAAAAACCTGATTTCATTTCATAATACTGATCATACTCATCTTTTTTACATGGTTGACCATCTTTAAATGCTGATGAAGAATTAGAATTTCCCAATTTTTGTAAATTATCATTCATTTCTTTACCGCCACTATATTTAAAAGCTATTTTATTCACAAATGACATTCCAACATATTTGAATACATCATCCGGTATATCTTTTAAAAAATCATCTCGCTTTTCTAAATCCATTACATCAATTGCGATATTTGCTGTGCAATCTTGATCTGCAGGATTCCAAAAAATAGATTTTTTTGTGCAATATTCAATATTAATACCATCACAAATTCCTGTTGTTGAATTATACGGTAAACCATTATTTTCACACACACTTCTTAGATGAGGTAAAGAAAAAACACATGCACTATGTTTATCTGAAATTGGTTTAAATTCTGCATATTTTTCTGTTTCTTCCTTCATTCTTTTATTCAATTTTTCTTTTTCTTGTTGTTCTTTTTCGCTTAAAGAACGTCCAACTTCCCACCATTTTCTTTCTGGAATTTCCTTTACTTTACTCCAATCATATAAATTATTGTCACAAGTGCTTTTTGAATAAGAACAGAAAGATATATTTTTATCTTTATTTTTAGTTGGAATAGTACCGGGTATTCCATCAAATTTTCTACATAATCCATTGAAACCTTCAAAAATTCTATCTTCTAAATTTAATAAACTAATATATTTAGAAATTATATCATTTCTATTAAAATCGGATTCAATAACTTTTTTACTTAAAAAATCTGAAATTATTTGAGATATCATTTTTTTTGAAAAATACTCATAAATACCACCACCATCCTCATAATTTATATAATCATCATATTTTTCAAATTGTAATTTAAAATCCTTATTAAATAAATATAGATTATCTATTCGAATGATATCTTTGATTATTTCTTCTTCAAGTTCATTTTTATAAAATAAAACGCTAGTATTTTCAAATGGTCCTCTAATTAATGGATAAGGTGCGTTGGAAAATCCATCTTTATCTTTTTGTTCATAGTATACTTGTTTTAACAAATCATCAATTCTTTGTTTAGCATTACGAAGTTCTTTTTTGGTAACATAATAATAATCACCACTTTCATTAACTATAGTATCAATAATAAGAAATAATAAAAGCACCATTGATGCAACAATTAAAACATTTACTAATACTGATATTGCTGATAATGCTAATCCCTTTACAGCACTTGAAGCTGCTGTTACATTAGCTTTCATATTTTTATAAGAATCATTCATTTTTTTGACTAAATCACCTATGGATTTTGAAAATTTGGTTGAAACTACTTTAAATTTTGTTTTTAAAGATTGTTTTGCTTTTTTTTCATCAACATTGGTTATTTTTATTGTGTCTTCTTTCATAATTTCTGAAGTTATATCATCTAATGACGATATAGGAGTTGTTCCTAATGGTGGTGGTGTTCCTGATGGTGGTGTTACTGATGGTGGTGGTGTTGCTGCTTTTCCTGTTTGTACTTCATATGCTTGATTACCATCTGTATTCTCTACAAAAAATGATACATTTTCTTGTTTTTCAATTTGTTTGTTAAGATTTTCTTCAAATGTCTTAGATATTTCAGAATCATTCATGATATTAAGTTTCGGATCCTGAGAAGTTTCGATAATAGCACTTTGAAATACATTTCTAATTACACCTTGACGAATCTCAACTTTATTTGTCATTTTGGGTAAAGTTGCTTTTGAATCAGTAGAAATTGAAGGTAATTTTCCTCCTCTACCTTCTATAAAGTAAACTTTTTTACCTATTGGCATTTTTTCATTTTCTATGGTATCTGTAAGAGGATCAAAAACAATGTTTGATGATAAACTATACACATCCTTTATATTTACTAATTTTCGTGGGTCTTCAAAAAGACCAGATACCAAATCCAAACTTGTAACAACGTTTCTATTTAAATATTTTTTAGGATCTGAAAATGATGATATAGCTTTTGTAGTTTTTGTTTCTTCAAAATTTTCAAATAATGATATTGACAAATTTTCTAAATTAATTAAATTGTCAACTTGCTCCCTAATATTTTCATACAAAGAAATATAATCGCCGATTATTATTTCTTTTTTAAGTATCATTTCTTGTTCCTCATATGTTAAAACTTTGTTTATATTTTCTGAAACAACTTTTCTTGATAAAAAATTTAAAACTATTATAATAATACCTTTAAGAATATCTTCTCTATGTAAAATAGATTTATAAACACAATATTGTTTTTCTGAAAAAATTGTTTCTTGAGAACAACTGAAAATATCAGAATTACAACCAGTATATCCAGTATATCCTAAACAATTATTTTTACTAATATAATCATTCACAAAGTTTTCATTTATACAAGATTTTACTATAAGTTTTTTAGACGGTCTAATAGCTTGGAAAAAACGATCATAACATTGAGATAATGATAATTTATATATGTCACTTGTTTCTTCGTCATATCCAGTTGTTTGTTTATATTTAATATTTGAAATTTTAGAAAATCTTGTCGTGTTTTTATTTAATTTATTTATTGTATTTGAAAAAATTGGATTATAAGACATATTTATTTTATATATTTTATATTTATAATAAATATAAAAAAATAGAAAAAAATTACATTGTATTTTCCCATAATTTTTCTATAATTCTAACAGGATGACTATCTAATGAACCAAGCTCAGCATATTTTTTCATTTCTCGATAAAAATTTTGTATTTTAGGTAAGCTTTCATCCCACCATTTATGATCTCTTTCAACTTCTAAAATGTAAATTTTTCCTGAATTATTTTCAGAATCAGCAGGATCAATATAGTATTCAACATAATGTGAAACTTCACAGTCAAACATATTCATATAAACTTGACATTGACTTAAATAATGTTTCGGTATATTTTCCATAGTCAAAGGTTCACTTCTATCATTTTTTAAAGGACATTTAATTTCAACAATACATGATTTTTTACAATCTATTTCAGTTCTTTTTCTTTTTCTTGTTTTTTTTTGAATGTTTATTTCAGTTATTCCATCAAAACGTCCAGTAATCCATTCATAATTAGGATGTTTACAATTGGATAAATTTGTGGTTACCTTATTACCACTACATTTTTCATAATTTTTTAGTGCTTCACTTTCATATTTGTTACCATGTTCAGTGAATTTATTTCCAAAAAAAATATTTTTTTTTTCAATCTTAGCTTCTAATAATTGAAAAGGTGTTTGATACGGATTTAAATTTAATATTGTTGCGAAATCACGAGCATTTATATTAGGTGTTTGCATCATAATTGTTTATTATTCTTATTCCTTATTTTTTAAATATATTAAATCTTTCTGTATAATTAATAACTTTTCTAATAGACATGTTAAGAGACGATATATTTTTTATAAAGTCGATTTTTTTAATATAATAATTGTAATTATAACAAAAAATTATAAAATATATATTTATTTTAAGCTTTAAATACATATGAAATTTTAGCCTATTCTTCATTTATTGGTTTTAATTTCATAAGTCGAAATTTTACTATCATGTTGTCAACATATCGATTCGCTTTTCTTTCGCAAATTCGTGAATTGATAAAACATCTTATTTTTTCTGGTTTATCCAGATTTCGATTAGGATCACGGAAAAAACTCATAGATTTATTCACAATCATTTTCTTAGTTAGAAAATAGTCCCTAGTACAAATTTTCTTGTCGTTAACTAAACTTATTATAAAACTATCCATTTTTTTCTTTTACAAACTTGTTTCTTATTTAAAAAAAATATAATAAAAATCATTTTTTTTTACCCGAAACTATTTAGCTTTTATATTATAATTTAATACTTATAAAAGGAGGCATTATTATTATGAGACGAACCAGCCGTTGGATTTATGGTACTAGAATATAATGTTTTTGTATTAGTATGTATGTTGATATTATAATTCATATGTAATTTTTCTTATTTACTTCAAATAATATATATATAAAAAAATGTATATATATATATTATAATAATTATATTGATATGTATTCGGGATATAATCTAATTTATGGTATGGAACTAACAATAGATGACATTATTTTATTATTTGATTTAGAAGAAGATTATTACGAAGAAGAAGAAAATATATTTGAAATTCAGGATAGAATAAATAGAATGTTGGAAAAAAATTTTGTATTCATAAAATTTATAAAAAAACCATGTTGTTTTCATGAAAGATTTTCTGTATATATAGGAGTAAATTTAGGTGAAAATGATATTCAATATAGAAGTAATGTTGAATTTTTTGAAGATTTTCAAATGTACGATGATTTCTTTCAATCTAAATTAGATAATATCAAAAAAAAATATCTTTCAAACAAAGATGAAATAGAAAACGAATTCAAAAGTTTTTTTGAAATTTATTCTGATAGTATTCCAAATGATTTATTTTTTTTCACAATACCTAATGATTGCGAATGTTGTACATGATTAATAATGATGACAAACATTATCTTCATTTAATTTTTTTATAAATTCTTTAGATTCCGGTCTTCTGAAAGATAATATACCCTTTAATTTTATTTGAAATAGTCTTTTATTTTCAATTTCATTGTCTAGAATATTAAGTGTCTGTTCGCGAATTTTTTTTACTTTTTTTTTAGAACATCCTTCTAATAAAAGTTTTTTTATTCTTTCAGTTAATATTTTTTTTTCTTCATTAATAAAAGAATCAATTACATTCAAGCGAATTCTTTTCATATTTCCTAAAATTGGCTTGTTGTCATAAGATATATTAAAACTATTCATCATTTATTATAATTTTCTTAATATATATAAACTTTTTTTTATATATATTATATATAAGTAATACAAATAATAATCTAACGAATAATAAATTTATAAATGTATTTTATAGATGGTAATGGAAACATATCAGATACTGTATGAATTTTACTTATTCATAATTTAAAAAGAGATTTAGTAAGTTACTAATAATATCTAATTAGTACTTCTTACAAAAAAATGATTTTTTCATGAAAAAAATTCAATTAAGTTTAATTAAGTTAAAAACATGTCATTTTCAAAATTTGAAAATAAATCAACTGTTGTTGCCTACGATTGTTCGTATTCCACTTCTGAAGGTTGTTCAGGATCGGTTGTGAATTTTTATCATTCTGAGACACAAAAATTAGTCTCAGTCCTTGATGAGTCAACTACGCTTTTTATAAGATGGGATGATAAACATACTGAAATTTCCAAAAAAGATTTAGAAATTATAAATAAAAATAAAAGAGGATTCAACGGAACTTCTCCTATTTCACTTTTCAAGTTTCTAAAGGAAATAAATTTCCACGGTGATTTGATATTCATATCTGATGGTCAGATATCAAACGAAGACTCTCAAAAATGCTCGGATATTTTATCCAACTGGAAATTTAATAATGTATATGTATATCTAATCTACACAGGCGGGTCTATAAACGAGTCCGTTTCTTGTGCAATTACACGTGGTAGTCCTCATGTTGTGAAAATGTATAACAAAGGATATTTTAGTTCTCCTGTTATTACCACTGTTTGTGCCGATGACTTTGTACAAGCAAACAATATTGACTCTATAGAAACTATAGATGACTTTATGTCAAGAAAGAAAAACTTAGAAAATGTTCTAGTATCTTTAAATATGGGAACTAGTGGTAATAAAAGTTTACATAGCAAGCTAGTATATCTTAAAAATAAACTGATAAAACTAGAAAGTAAAAGTTTTTCAAAAGATATTAATAATCCAGTTTCAACATTGATAAATAATTTTGAAAATAAAACTCTGTCAATCGGTTATCTAGACAAGGTTTGGAAGTATTATTACAAAATTGAAGATGATGATGAAAGCTGGACAAAAACTATTGATAAATTTATTTCATGGTGCTCAGGAAGTTTGTTAAGTTCTTTTGATAGGAATAGAATTACTAACAGAGAGGTGTCATCAATAATGACTCCTTTGGTTCCGTCTGAAAACGTGGTAGTTATTGAAGAAAAACTTGAAAATTTGAAATTAACTTGCCCTATAACTCTTTCTGAGTCATCAAATATGATTCTTTTGATGAAAAAAAACAACGGTGCTTCTATTTTCGACGAATTAGAAACTAAAACAAGAGATTCATTAATAAATTGTCCCTTAAATGCATTGTCAAATACAGACATATTATTATACATAAAGTCTATATTAGATTGTGTCATAAGTATTGAAGCATATAAAGAACTTGTGGAGTATGGTATTTCTGACAAAAGTCCGCTTACAAGAGACGAAATATTTGGTGGTCTTTGTCTAGGAAAAGACGAAAGCCATGTAAAAGCAACGAATTCTACACTAAGATATGTTTTAACTGGAGGAAAATCTTTAGGAAATATAGATTTGTGGTTCGCTGTAATTTATTTTGTAATTGAAAGAGGTTATGCGGAACACTTGAAAGAATATTTACCTATGGTTAGAGAACATCTTCAATATAGATTACTCAATAGTAACAGTTACATGTGCTTATCTGGTTTACCTACATATCCCACTTATTTAGTACCGTTAGGATTATCTTTATGGTGTTCTGTAACGGCATCGACTTCTGACATATCTCTAATTAAAAACCCTAAAAACGATCCTATTAGATTGCATCTTTCATATTCATGTGAAATAATTAAGTTATTAAATATGATTGACTTAAACGTCTCACCTGAATTATTTAAACATATAGATCGTTTAAAAACTTTAAGGTATTTTCTACTAAGTGTCAAAAAAAGTAATAAACACGCTTTAAAATTAAAAAATCTGATTGATGCTCTATATTATAATGCAATCGAAACATCAGATCTTTGGGTTCTAATTGACGGTGAACCATCGGATGAACAGATTTGTAAAGTTAGATCTCAACTTCCAAATTTTTGTCAATCGCTTTCAAATACTGAAATTAAAGATATTTTAGATTTATGCGACAGTAACAAATCAGAATCGGATATATATATATATCTTACAGTTATGATATCAAACCTTATAGAAAAATGTCTACGAAGAATTGGAGTTATGGAGGTATCATGCCATATAGTGAAGTTTCAATATGCTCTAAAACATGTAGGCCTTATTATATCATAAATGATAATGGAAAAGAAAAAACATGGACGCAAAAAGCATTTGAAATTTACGGTAACGAATTTGCTCTATTTTCAACTAACAATTTTTTTGGAAATTATATTTTCCAAAAACAAAAATATCCGACTAAATCAGAATTTCTGAATTATTTATTCTTGTATCATCAAACAAGATATATTAAAACTTTACCTTCATGTATTAACCAATTTATTGATGAAGTATTTAATGAGTATGAAAATATTATTAGTACTATTAGTCATTCAGTTTTTGCCGAACGTTGGCAGAAAAGTATTAATAAAGATGTAAGAATGAAAATGGAAAAAGAATAGAAAATAATTAAAAATATAATTATTTTATGTAATGTTTTTTGTATTACTTTTGGAGATAATAATTCATTATAAAAAAAGTTAAAATTCACAAATACTTTTTCTAAGAGTCGTAAGTAAAGAAATATTTTCTGTATTATAAAATATATTCTCATAGAATAACATATTTTCTAACATTCGTTTAGACAAATATTCTTTTCTGATGTATTCGCATAATTTCATTTGATTATCAACTGTATTTCTAAATTGAATCAGCATTCTATTTTTTGTATTACCATTATTGTTTTTACACCATGTTACAAAATTATCAAAATTATTGAAAAATATTGAACAAATTATATAATATGACAAAACACTAGTTTCTTCCTTGTATTTTTTTCTTTTCATTTCACTTTTAGAATCATTTGAAAATAAATTTATATAAGTCATATGCATATGATCTAAATTTTTCACAGCTTGGAATAAACTAAAATAAATTTCATAGTTAATACATGCTATCGTTCTTGATATGAAACCATTTTTGTCATTATAACATGAAAAATACGAACATAACAAACAATTAATAGTACGTGCCCAAAAATCACAGTATGCTTCGAATAATTTAACTTTGGAATTTACAGGGAATATAGATAATATAAAATCTTTTGTATTCTCATTGTCCATATCGGAAAAATCTAGTCCAAAATTATGAAAAGTTTCATGTAAAAAGACTTTGAACCATTCCTCTTTTCTAAATATAACAATTTCAGAATCTGGAATACAAGTGAAAGTAAATCCAGTATTGACATTTTTTCTTTCGAAACATTCCCCTTTATTTTCGGGTAATTTTTTAATAATATCATTTAAATAAATAAAAATATTTAATTTCCTAGAGCATTTTTCATTCTGAGTATGTTTTGTTAAAAAGCATAGCCAGAACATAATTCTTTTGATATAATCTATTATATTTAAATATTCATCTTCATCATTGATGACAAAAAAAACTGAAATAGAACGCCCAAAAAAATCAGGAAAATTAAAAATAATTTTTCGCGAAGCATTTTCGTTTATATATTCTCTAATCTCTTTTACAATGTAATTAAAATCACTGTTTTTAGGTATATCACTTTTTTTTTTTATTTGTTCGTCAGCAATAATATGATCTTCAAATGAAATTTTACTTATAATTTGAGTTATTTCCTTAAAATATGAAAAGAACTGAAGAAATGTTTCTTTAGAATTACTGAGCATATTTATTTGAGATTCAGGAATATTTTTACTTAAAGATTTTATTAGTTCGATTGAATCTTCGGTTAACAATTTTTTTCTACAACAATACATAACGAGTTTTTTTATTATATTATTTAATAAAAAAAAAATACTTTTCATTATTTAAAGTTTTACGTAGTCTTATATAATAAAGATAATCAATCAATCATGACCAATTTTAGAAATGTTAAAATGGTTTCTCAACCTCATGGGCTGAAAGTAAAACTTTTTCCACATCAATTAGCAAGTATCTACAAAATGGAACATCTTGAAGAAACAAAGACAATTGAAACAGAAAATTACGTTAAATACACAAAAATAGGAATAAATTCTGATTTAACAGGATTTGGAAAAACACTAGCAATAATTGGTTTAATTATTAGAGACAAAATGGAATGGAATTTAGAATTTCCTTATACTCATGAAATGATCACAAGTGATTCAAGAGGTTTAGTAAAAACTTATACAACTGCAAGATTTGATAAACTTCCAACCAATTTAATTTTAGTATCACAATCTATTATAGGGCAATGGGAAAAAGAACTACAAAAATCCGATTTAAAATTTACATCAGTAATTTCAAATAAAGATATTGAAAAAATAACTTTGGAAAATTATGATGTTGTCCTCGTTTCACCTTCTTTTTATAATAAAATTGTTGTAATGAATCCCAAATTAGCTTGGAAAAGATTTATATTTGATGAACCTGGTAATTTAAGAATTTCAGGAATGTTACCAATCCAAGCTGGTTTTTACTGGTTTGTTACAGCAACTCCTCTAAGTATTTACAATAATCACAAAAATTGTAAGGGAAGTTTCATGAGAGAATTATTTTATTATAATAATTTTAATAGTGACAATGAACTTTTCATAAAGGATATAACTATACAAAATAATCCGGAATTTGTTAGAGAATCTTTTGATATGCCACCAACTGAACATTTATATCATAATTGTTATCAACCTATCCTAAATGCAATATCTTGCTTTGTAAGTAATACTATAAAAATAATGATCGAGGCTGGAAATATAGAAGGAGCAATTATTGCCTTAGGTGGAACCAAAACTACAAATATTGTTGAACTTATAAAGGAAAAAAAACAAAAAGAATTACAAATGATAACCGAAAAGATTTCTATATGTAGCGATGAAACTAGAAAACAAGATTATATCTCACAAAAGGATAATATAATTAGACAAATTTCTTTAATTGAAGAAAGATTTCAAAATATGTTAAATGACAATTGTTTGATTTGTTGCGAAAAATTTAAGAATCCTATACTTGAACCTGGTTGTCAAAATCTTTTTTGCGGTGAATGCCTACTCACATGGTTACAAAGAAAAAATTCTTGTCCTGCATGCAGAATCAGAGTAAATCCAAGTGATTTAATTTATGTAGAATCGCGTGATACTGATAATAATAACAGTGATGTAGAAAATAAATATGAAAAAGAAATAAGAATGACAAAAGTTCAAAAAGTTGTCGATATAATAAGAAAAAATAAAGATGGAAAATTTCTAGTTTTTTCTGAATATGATAGTACTTTTTATCCAATTTGCGACGCCTTAAGAGAACATAAAATTGGTTTTATTGAAATTAAAGGTTGTATAAAAAATAGAGAAAAAATGCTTGATCTCTTTAAAAGTGGTAAGATACCTGTTTTGTTTTTAAATTCTACATTCAATGGTGCTGGTCTTAACTTAACTGAATCAACAGATATTATTTTATGTCATCAAATGACTGAATCACAGGAAACTCAAATTATTGGACGTGCGAATAGGATAGGAAGAACTCAAAAATTATTTGTACATCATTTGTTGGTCAATTCATAAATAAATTATTTTATAAAAAGACAATATTATTTTTATAAAATATTTTAAACATAGATTTTTTTTTATCTATAACTACATTTTTTGCATTGTGATCTTGGTTGATAGCTAAAACCTTCCACAGCAATATCGTTTTTAGCAACATCAGGTGTGGGACTATTGTTATTATAGCTAGCACCAATTGAATCACTAATATATTGCATATATTGTGGTCTTTGAATATTTTCCACACCAACACGATCTTCGGCGCTATTACATCCTTCCCTCTTTGTGTAAAAGGAATCAGCACAAGCAACACGACCTGCTGTATCTAAACCGTTCCATACGGGGCAAACTAGATTTTTAGGATTTAAAAATCTATCGGATTGAATTCTTTGTTGATATCCAACATCAACTTTACATGTTCTTAATGCGCTTTCTAAATTTAATATTCCAGACATATTTCTTTATTAAAAAAGAAAATATTTTTTTTACTTTTTTTTCTGATTTTTTATTTATTTAGAGATTTTTTGGGATTATATATATGCAATAAAATTATAATTTTACTATGGACATATTTTTTCACTTAAATTATTATTAAATAAATAAGAACTTGTTTAAGAAGTTTAAAAAAATAAAAAAATAAAATATTTATTTAAATAAAGAAACAATCTATGTCTTTAAAAATTACTAATTCAAGTTCGGTTGGTGTCGAAACAAAAACATTACAAACTAAAAATATTAAAACTAAAAATTTATTTGTGAAGAATAATACTTTAATAAAAAATAATGCGGTAGTAGAAAATACTTTGCAAGTTGGAAAAGAATATCTACTTTCATCAAAAAATATAACAAGTGATTTAGGATTCACTATTGGTAGAACTCCAACAAAAGATATGGAAAATGAAAATTATACCAATGAATTTAATCCTTTTAGTTATCAATCAAGTTTTTTTCCAGGCATGGCAGATTTTATAAACTCAAATATAGTTGCCGGTGATAAATCTAGTGGATCTAGACTTACAGCATCATATTGGAATGATTTAGGTAATGATGTATTTGATGACTGGGGGTATTTTTATTTATATGATGTTAGTTCAGGTAAGTATTATTTTCCTTTAATATATCCACAAAATCAAGATAATGGTATTATAACAACTCAAACATTTACTGCTTTTGAAAGAACATTTACTATTAGCCATGGCTGGACAGTTCAAGGTATTTTTAAATTTGATATATCTGTTAATGATAATAAATTATTTAGATTCGGAGCTTATGGAAATATGGGTTCTGATGGTGATGAAGTTCTTGAAGAATTAACAGAATCTTATATTGTGAAAGGCAATGATTTAACATTATACTATCATCATCACCAGGAATCAGGTGATAGTATCGAACAACTATATTCTTATTTTATACCTAAAAAAATATCTGAAAACGATAGCATACAATCATATAATGCATACTATGATTCTGATGACATGTCTATTTTATCCAAGGAAGTAACTTCAGGTTTGTTAGTATATTTTTCAAAATCTTATAATGTAAAAGATTGGGTTATAAATGATATAGATGTAGCCTCCGATTCAAGTTATTCAACATTAATAAATGGTAATGAATATGTTAAAGGTAATATTTTATCATCAGGAACTAATTTAGGAAGATTATCATTGACAACGATGAGTGATTCTAATTATAATGCTTCAGCATCATCACTTATTAATGGATATTTTAAAAATTCAACATTGTCTGGTAATAGATTATTTGTTATACCATCAGCTGAAGATATTGTTTCAGCAATTCCAAATTGTTGTCTAAATACAAGTTTTCGTTTTACAATAAATAATGTCCAATCTGGGTCATATAACAGAACTTTATCAACTTATGATGGGTCTGTAACTATAGATTCGTCTTGTTTAAATATAGATGTTGTTCAAAATTTTATTTTTTCATATATAGTTTTGATTACAAATATTACTTCTGGAAGTGAATCTGCTATAATTTTACAAGATTCTAATACTGAATTATTCTAAACTAATTCTATTTTTTTTTTATTTGTGTGTTTTTTTTACAAATAAAAAAATATTATTATTTAACGATACTCATTTACACATGCTCTATTTATTCCAATATATGATGTATCTTGAGCATAGCAAGGATAAACTACTGAACAAGCACTTTGAAAACATAAATTTGGACGTTTTAAAGTTTCTTTATTCTTGTTATCTTTTTCAACCTTAATTTTAGGAGTCCAACCAGCCTCTCTTTCTGAAACTATAGGTTTATCATAAGTTGGAATTCCTTGAAACCAACGAGGGTAAGGGAAAATATTCATATCATTTTGAACACCATACATTGAATTATCAACAATATAAGGAACATTCCTATTTTTGTAAAAAATTTCCATTTTTACAGCATCTATATTCTTTTGTCTTTGGTCCATTAAATTATTACTATATTCTGTCATTTTTTTTTACAAGTTATATTATATTTTTATTTAAGAAAATATTTTTAAAATAATAATAAAAATATGTTAAAACTTGTGAAATATTCTGAAAAACATGTCAATACTGGAGATGCTATGCAAACTATAGCTTTAATGGATTTTATAGAACGTGAATATAAAATAAAATTAGATAATTTTCAAGATAGATCTAACATGACTGAAAATGACATGATTATAAATGGTTGGCATAGACATCGTCGTGAAAAACTACCAACTGAAGCTATTTATATTGGACTACATTCAGATTATGTTATGATGAAATATATAAAAAAAAATACTTTAATTGGTTGTAGAGATCCTTTTACTGTAGAACAAGTAAGTAAAATTTCCGGACTTAAATCTTTATTAACTGGTTGTGCAACATCAACAATACCTCTTTATACTGGTGAACGAAAAGGCGAGGTTATTTATATGCATGAAGATAAAGAAACCGGTATTATTCCTTTTGAGGAACAAATAGAAATCGCACGAAATCTTATTAATGAATTAAAAACTAAAGAATTGGTAACAACTAATAGATTACATATAGCTTTACCATGCATAGCGCTAGGTACCCCCGTTATTATTAAAAAAAGAGAATTCCAACCTGAAAGATTTTCTATGTTTGAAACTTCAGGTTTGTTTCCTGGTTTTGATAAAGTAGTAACTTATAAAGTTGGTGGATTGAGAGATTATTTAGAAAATCTATTTATTGAAGGTTTCAATAAGATTGTTTTAAATTCTTCGAATTTCATATCTTTGTTATCACAAAAATCTAATAATAATATTGAGGAAGAAAATTATATTTTAGATAACAGTAGTTAAATCTTCTACTTCATTAATATCAAAATCAAATATTAATTCATCAAATTTACTTGGATTCTTTAGTAAAGGAATTTGACATTGATACAAAATATATTTTTCCATATTATTTGTATAAATTGTTTCTAAATCAGTATTTATTACACAATCCGTTCCAATTAAAAATATTATATTATATTTACCCAATGTCAATTGATATTTAATAAATTGTTCCTCATTGAAATCTTTTAATCCTAATTTACATTCATAAATTGTATTTTTTGGTATACAAATGAAATCGAAAATACACTTCTCGTATTTAAATTGAGTTCCTATACTATCTCCATATTTTTCTTTTATTATATTTTCCCAATATTTTTCCTGTTCACAAGATCTTTCTTTCGCAATTTTAAAAGATTTTGCTCCTTTATATTCTAAACCTCCTATTTTTTTAATATCTTCAATTATAAATGGAATATTTTGTAATTCATAACATGACATAAATTCTTTAAAATCTTCTCTTTTTATTTCTAATTCTTTACCCTCTTGTTCAAGAACTTTTAACCATTTAGAAGGCGCTTTTATATCAAATGGATTACTTTTTTCAATAGCAATATTATTTTTTATGTCATTTTTTATCTTATTAACCATTTTTAAATAAAAAGAATAGCAAAATAATTCTTTTTCATTTAATTTTACTTCTAATTCATCTACAGATTTTAGATTGAAATATTTGTAATTTTCTAAAGTAATATCTTCTTCTTCTTCACTTTTTTTATTTTCTTTAAAAAAAAAGATTTTAGGGTCATAATTTTTCAAAGAATTATACAAATATTCATAACTTTCCTTAAACCAATCTTGTTCTATTAACCATGAACAATATTTTCGATCTTTAAGTAAATCAAAAAGATCTTTATCCTTATATTTACCAAAAGTAATATAATTCAGATTTAGTTGAATTTTTTTCTCTTCTTCCATTTTTTTAATTTCATTTTTTTCTAGTTTCTAAATTGAAATTATTTTTTATTTTTCATTATTATTGAAATTTATTTTCAAGTCATAAAAATTATTTGATACCCCTCCTCCTTTTACATTCCAAAAAAATAAATTGAAAATAATTTTACTTTTATATTTCATTTTAACTTCACGATTAATGAAAAAATTATAATTATAAATACCTTTACTGTTTGATTCAATTGATGATGAAATCGGAAATATATACCCACCTATTGAAATAGAAATACATTGAAAATTTATAGGAGATAATGATTTTAGTTCTATTGATATATAAGATTTACTCCTTAATAAAATTGGATAAGGATTATTCAGATTGAAAATAAATAATTTACTACCCCTTTCATACTGTTTTGGAATATTCAATTTATGCGTGAAAGAAAAAAATGATGATGTTCTATTATTATTACATGACTGAGTATATTCAGAAGGACATTTTTTTCCATTTCCTGTTGGTTTTTTTGTAACGATTGGATACACTTTTTGAATTCCATTAGCATCACATTCACCTAATTGTAAAGTGTATTCACAGTCAACATTTTTATTAGCACTTATAGATTCTTCTTCTTTTTTTATTATTTCTTGAAAATTTAATGAACTAATAGGAATAGGTTCACTATTATTATTGGAGTTGACAACATTTCCCATTTATTTTAATATATATATTTTTTTTATTTTTTTACTAAATATTGAATCAAAAACACTATTGAAATTACAATTGCAAATAAAAAAAAAGAAAATAATTTTGGATATTCATTTAAAAATACATGAATAAAATTGTATTTATATTTAATTATTTCATTAATACCCAATTTGTGATTACAATACCCAAGTTTTTGTATAATATTATCCAAATAAGTTGACCCGGGTCCATGTAAAAAAAATGGAAAAGTGTTATTATAAGAAACTTTTCGATCACTAGCACTTATATTAACTAAACTATCTATTTCATTAAGAGGATGATCTAATGTTAAAAAAATATCATTATTCTTGTCTATGTGAAAAATAGAATCATTTAAACTACAATATTTAGTCATCAACATTTGATCATCGGCATTATTTTTATCGTTTAAATTTCTTATTTGTTTTATAATTTGCAGCAAATCTTTTGTAAAGCCGATATAAGTACCGGCATTTAAAGAAATACCATTGCAAGTTCCGAAATATATTTTAACTAATAATTTATTTATAAAATTTGTATGTGAAATGTTATCGTATCCAACAATAATTTTACATTTTTTTTCGTGGTATAATTTTAGAAAAGTATTTTTTAATTCGTTTAAATTTCTTGTGCAAATTACGTCATATCCGTCGATAAAACAAACGATATCATCATCATCAAGAGTTTCCAAATATTCAATCATTAATTTAAATCTCCAATTAAAACCTTCCCATTTTTGTCCATAGCCTAGTATTTCTAACTCCTTACCATGTTTTCGACAACTTTCAACTAAATAAGGGAAATAATATCTACTTTCAGTTGCAACTGTCACTATATGCAAATCGTCATTCATTATTTATTTTTATATATCAAAATTTATTTTGTATAAATAATAATAACTTCTTTGAATAAAATAAAAAAAAACGATGAGCGAACAATTGAAAAAATATGACGAAAATACTCCGACTTTTTCTCTAAAAGGCTTGAAAACTTACGGAAGGATTGTTAATGTGATTGATGGCGATACAGTTGATATTGTTATACCTTTTTTTAACGGGGAACATTTTTATAAAATAAGCACCCGACTTATTGGTATTGACACATGTGAAATACATAGTCATAACGATAAAATAAAAGAAAAAGGATTGCAGACAAAAAGACGACTAATTGAATTATTATTGAACGAAGATATTATAGAAGTTACAAACAAAAAAAAAATAAAGCAAATATTCAATGATAAAGTGATTGTTGTATGGGTAGAATGCAATGATTTTGATAAATATGGAAGATTACTTGCTAATATTTATTTAGATAAAGAAAGTCAATCAATTTCAGAAATATTAGTAAAAGAAAACCTTGCATATAGATATGACGGTTCAACTAAACTTACCGAAGAAGAACAAATAGAAAAATTTCATATATAAAAAAAAGATTGATGTAGAATTTGAGGTATTATCGAAATTGATAAAAAAAAATTTTCAAATTATTATATAAAACAAAAATTGAAAAACAAAATATAAATTGTATTCAAAAAAGAAAATGCAACTCAGACTGGTAAATTTTAGATGTTATGCTGATAAAACTTTCGATTTCGGTGAAAATGGATTATTTCTTATTTCTGCACCTAGCGGACACGGAAAAAGTTCTATTTTAATGGCTATAAATTTTGCACTGTACGGCTCAGGTCAAAAAGTTGTTAGTCATGGACAAACTTCTTGTATTGTTGAATTTTCTTTTCAAGATTTACATATAGTTAGAAAGAAGAAACCTAATATACTAACCGTAATTTATGAAGGTAATAGCTTTGAGAACGACGTTGCACAAAATATAATAAACAAAAAATTTGGTACATCATTCAATGTTACTGGATATATTGCTCAAAATGCATTAAATTCTTTTATTGTAATGAGTCCGGCCGATAAACTCTCTTTTCTAGAAAAGTTTTCTTTTCAAGATATAAATTTAGAAGAAATTAGAACAAAATGTAAGTCACTAATACAAAAAAGAAATGAAGAATTTATAAAAATTATGTCACAAACACAAACGGTTGAACAAGTTTTATCTGAACTTACAGATCCGGAAGAAATTAAATTACCTTTCAAAACAAAAAATATTGAGTTATCTACTAAAAATGAAGAAGTTCGTTACAAAAATTGTGAAACTCTTATAAGGAAAAATACAAATATTCTATCAAAAATTAAAACAGAACTTAATGATACTTTAATTATAAACTCTTTTATACAAAATAAAGATGAAAATATAGAAAACTTATGTTCTAAATTAGAAAATCTTAGTATGGAAGAAACAACTAATGATTTCATTGGAGATGATGAATTGAATGAACTAAAAGAACGCTTAAAAATTATATTATCTTTGAAAGACTATAAAAGTATTAAATCTCAATTCGAAGAAAGTTCAAATCAGTTAGAAATTATGAAAGAAAAAGAAATTAGTGAAATAAAATCAAAACTTGAAACGAAAGAAGAATGTTTATGGAAAGATTATAGTAAATCTGAATGTACTGAACTAATTAGAGATTTAAAGTCTTTTTTAGAAGACGCGAAAAAAATATCCTTTTTAGAAAAACAAATTGATAACAATATTACTAGTGAAGACTTGATATCCAAGGAAAATTCTTTGAAAGAAAAAAAAGATATTTATAATGAAAAGAAAGAATTTATAGATGTTCTAAAAAAGAAAAAAATTACTTACAAATGTCCTTGTTGTAATAAAAAATTATTTTTCGAAAATGAAAATTTGCATGTATTCGATGGGCCAGAAATTAAAAATAATATAGAAGAAAATATTTTATCACAAGAAATTGCTTCATTGCAAAAAGAAATTAAAATTCTAGAAATCAATATAACAAAGATTAAAAATAAACTGGAACAAAACGATAAAATAATTGAGCAAATAAATGATATTGAATCTCAGTATGATGAAAAACCAAATCAACAATCAATTTCAGAAGACTTGGAACAAATGGAAAATTACTTAAAATCTCAGAATATTCTTGAAAAAGAAATTTTTAACCTAGAAAACAATTTGAAAAATGAAAAATTCTCTTCATCATATTTACTTTCAAAAAACAAGGTTCATAATTTAGAAAAACAATTGAAAGATTACGAAGAATCATTACATAACGATCTTGATGACAATATAATTGAAGAAGATGAAGAAAACTTACGAAATCTTATATTTGAAGAACAAAATAAACAAACTAATATCAAAAATATTCTTGACAAGAAAAAAACACTTGAAAAAGAAATTTCAATTCAAAAAAAATCGAATCAAATGAAAATAGATTGTCATATTGAAAAATACAATTCTATCAAATCTGAGAAAGAATTAAATGAACTTATAAATTCTTCCAATACTGAAATCGAAAATCTAAATATAAAAAAAGAAGAACATAAAGAAAATCTTTTAAAAATACAGGATTATAAAAAATATATAGAAGAAAAAAATAAATATGATAGTTGGATTAAAAAACTAAAAAATTTAAAAGAAAAGGAAGATGAAATTAAAAATAAATATAACGCTGCAAAAATTTTACTAGAAAAAATAATCGAATCTGAATCAATTGCTATGGTAAATGTTGTTGAAACTATTAATATGCATTCACAAGTTTATTTAGAAAATTTCTTTCCAGATAATCCAATCATTGTGAATCTCTGCTGTTTTAAGGAAACCAAGAAAAATAGTAAACCTCAAATTAATGTTGAAATAAGTTATAAAGGTTCTGATTGTGATATAACTAATCTTTCAGGTGGAGAAACTTCTAGAGTTATACTTGCCTTCACTTTAGCATTGGCAGAAATATTTAATGTA
>Ga0214923_10002634_pt1 | contig 23579 bp, 19 predicted proteins | sample LL1510_MetaG_FD_177993 | JGI IMG/M metagenome (GOLD analysis project Ga0214923, IMG submission 177993) | Freshwater microbial communities from Lake Lanier, Atlanta, Georgia, United States - LL-1510 | ecosystem: Environmental > Aquatic > Freshwater > Lake | place: USA: Georgia | collected...
CTCCCACACCCCAACCCCCCTCCCCCACACCAGATCCAGATCCAGAACTGGTAACGCCCGAGGGCCGAAAGGCCTTGGGGTCGTGAAGGCCTTAGGGGCCGTGGTGTTCAAGGTAAAGTCCGTGTATACCTCCTTAAGTGCTGAATGGGACCTCTATTGGCAGGAGAAACCACAGATAATCTCGCTCCGCGAGGAGGCTTTAGTCCTCCGCGAGGAGGCTAAGCGGTACGAGGAGGCCGCTCGTGCCATAAGGAAGAGGAGGGAGAGGGAGGAAGTAGAGATCCAGCGCGAGGCCGAGCGCCGCGCGCGGGAGCGAATAAAAAATCTAAGGTCCGTTAAGGACCTTCTAAGGGACGTCGGTATAGACGACTAGTCCCCTGCACCAGGCTAGTTCCCATGCTTGGTGCACCCCCTCTTTAACCTCACCCCCTTGGGTGGGGTTTTTTTGTACTTTTATGCGGTGGATTAAGCCGCTAAAACCATGACCACCACCACCATCACCACCAACAACACGTCCATGACCGCTACCATAACCGCCTGCAAGGGGATAGTAAAAGCCCTTGACCGGGCCGGCGTACCAGTCATTGTAGATCCCGGCATAGCCACGGGCTACAATGCCCGTGGGATGTACTACAACGGTACAATCTGGTTACATGAAGCCCCCTCGGGCGACTGCAGTACCCTCGCCCACGAGGCAGTGCACTGGCTGCAGGAACAGCCTGGGGGGACCGCCTTAATTGGCCTTCAGGCCGTCCCCAAGGGAAAGGAAGGGGTAATAAAAACTGTCCAAGAGAGGTATAACTCCCTTGCCTGGGAGCATGAGTATGCAGCCTGGGCCTTGCAGGACGAGCCCGAGCTTGTACTCAAGCTCTTGGAGCAAGCGGCCCCACCCCCTCCCCCTGCCCCTTGGCAGGGATTACCCACTCCCCTTGGGGTAGGTTTGGCAGTAGCCGCGTCGGCATTAATGACGTGGCTAATGCTGCGTCTTACTAAATAGTTTTTAACCTCACCCCCTTGGGTGGGGTTTTTTTGTTGTCTATGGGGACCTTAATGGAAACCTACAATGAATTAGTCCTGAGCTTGGGTCAGCTCGGGGTTGAAGTTAAAATAGAGCCCCGCCTGACCTCACGGGGCATCTGCGTGAATTGGCGTGCACGCAGACACGCGATAGTCCTCCTTAAGCAGGAGGGGGATCTAGTAGGTCTTGCACACGAGGCCGTCCACGTGTTGCAGTACCTTTACTCCTGCTATTTAGTGGGTTTGCCCTTGGTTGGGTTAAACCCACTACAATTTAACCCCAACCTGCGGGGTAATATGCAGGTCCTCCCACAGATGTGGGCCACTCTAAGAAGGTGGTACCCACAGTCCGAGTGGGACGTTGAGGTTCCTGCCTATGCCCTTCAGGAGGAACCTAAACTGGTTCTAGCTCTACTCAAGGCTGTAATAGCCAAGGTAGAGCTAGGCGGAATAAGAATATAAACCTCACCCCCTTGGGTGGGGTTTTTTTGTTGTTTATGCGGTGGATAAAGCCGCTAATATCATGTTTAACTTCTTCCGCCCAGCCCCCGCCCCCGCCCCCGCCCCCAAGGCGGTGCTGCTTCAATTCTTCATCCCCGCTGGGGATGAAGACCTTGTTTCAATTTTCAACGCCGCCTGCCAGGAGGCAGGCGGTAAGTCCTCCCCACATGGGGAGGGGGATAGAGAAATATACTTCTCTATCCCCGCCGGCCAGTTGGCCGGGGTGGACTGGTACATAGGACTACTTGAGGCCTCTGGCCTCTGGTGGTCCTTAATTGAAAAATAGAAAGCAGCACTGGGCTAGTTCCCATGCTCGGTGCTGCTTTTTATTGTTTCTCCTCACCCCCTTGGGTGGGGTTTTTTTGTAATTTAGAGGGTAAAAGATGGATATATTCCATCTTTTATGCCTAGCTCTGGACCAGCTAGGTGTAAAAGTAATTGTAGCCCCGCAGCTTGACTCTCTTGGGGTTAATACCCCCACTGAGATCAGGCTGCGGGAGCCTGACGTGGACAGCTTAGCCCATGAGGCTGTCCACAGTCTACAAAGGATACTCCTGGCCAGAGGAGTACCCTTCTCTGGGTTGGACCCCCTCGTGTTCAACCCCGACATACCAGCAGAAGCAGCTCCGCTGCTGGTAGAAGCGGTAAAAGGGAGCTACCCACCCGAAGAGTGGGAAGTGGAAATTCCAGCGTACGCGCTGGAATTATCCCCTCTTCGGGTTTTAATTCTTCTACGGCAATGGGCTGCCGTAGAAGATAAATAATTTTAACCTCACCCCCTTGGGTGGGGTTTTTTTGTTGTTTAGTAAGGAGACCGTAATGGAAACCTTCTATTTTTTCATTCCCCTAGCGGTGGTGGCCGCGATGGGGCTAACAAATGACGGAATGACCGTCAGCAGAGAGGCTCGCGTAAGCGACCTGCTGTCTGACGGCAGTGTATCCGTCAACGAGTACCTCGCGCTGGCCAAGGGCGGCGTGGTATTCATGAATATACCTCTTTTTACCTTCATGTGTGTCGAAGAGGCACCTTGGGGGTGGGTATGCTCCCAACTCGAGCCAGAGCCTCTGGCTTGGGGGCATACCAAAGGGCTGTTAAACAGCCTCTTCCCCGGCGGGCATGAGGGGACCCGCCCGCTGGAGGAAGGGGTAATATTCTATAACTCTCCTCAGGAGTGGCTGCCCTGCCCTCCTGAGGCAGACGGGAGATCCGTCCAGGTGAGTGTATTGGATGTGCTCCAATACCTCCCTGACGAAGAGGGAGAGGACCACTACCTCTACCTCTTCGCGGAGGGGCAAGTGATAGTGGAAAAGACCATCCAGAGGGAGTGGGTAACCATGACCCTCTGGGGTGGGTATCACACGCAATGGGGTTCTTACTTTGTAGACCCCGACGCGAGATACTGCGAGTGGTCATGTTAATTATTCCCCACCCCCTTGGGTGGGGTTTTTTTGTTGTTTAGAGGATTCTATATGGACCTCTTTTTTAGTATCTCTTCCAGCTTGGCGCAGCTGGGGATCCAAGTAGAGGTGGACCCGGACCTCTACTGTTACGGTGAGCAGAGGGGTATGCTCATTGTAATAAAAGAATCTGGGGATGTGGAGACCCTAGCCCACGAGGCTGTCCACATCCTCCAAGTCCTGAACCGGCGCCACGGTTTGGGACAACCTCTTCTGGGATTAAACCCGGAGGAGTTCAACCCGTCTCTAGACCAAGCTGGGGTGGCTTGGGTTCTAGAGGCAGTTAAAACTCTCGGGGGCTACCCAAGAGATGAGTGGGAACTTGAAATTCCTGCTTACTCTCTCGAGTCCGCTCCCGAGAGGGTTTTACACCTTCTTCTTCAAGTGATTGAAGAAGAAAAAGCAAGGGACACAATGTGCCTTTGCTGTTTATCGACCATACCCGGAGGAAAGGACTACTGTCCTGTCTGCGGGTATGGTCGTTTATAATTATTGCTCACTGCGTTGGCATTGTCGGCCGCGCAGTGAGCAATATTACATCAAAACCCCTCCCCTCACCCCCTTGGGTGGGGTTTTTTTGTAATTTTATGCGGTGGATAAAGCCGCTACCAGTATGTTAACTAACTATGAATGGCGCGAAGCCATTGGGTTTGTCCCTTCACCCGCAGCGCGCGCGGGTGCGACCCCCTGGGGTATTGGGTTAGCTTCGGAGTTTAAGGGGGAGGTTACTAACCCCGGGCTTGAGGCCCTGTTGGGCTGCGAGGGGGAAAGCGGGGACCCCGGGTGGTTTACCCCAAGGGAGATGCACCATATTTTCTCCCCCCTAGGGGAAAAAGCCCCTCGGCTTATAAGACAGTACCTGGAAGAATGGGAAGAGTGCGAGCCTCTTCTGTCCGGGTATCTAATCAGGCTTCAAGGGGGGCTTGTCCCCCCGCCCCTGCCAAACCGGAGGTGGCGCTCCGCCCTGGAGTACGCAAGGTACTTAGATACCCTAAGACCGGAGCCGCCAGTGCAGAGGGTATACTACGAACCGCCCCCTGACACTCCCCCAGGGGTGGAGCACCTCTACTCGGAGGAGTTGCTCCTGGAAGCTGGTGAAAGATTCCATAACTGTGCCTCCAGTTATTGGAAGGAGTTAAAGGCTAATGTAGAGAGGATCGTAGTAGTTTACGGCCGGATTATGGTCCGGTACGAAGCTAATAGTAACCTCCTACTAGAGGCAAAGTATAAGTATAACAAGGAGCTGTCCGCCGAGGACTTGATCCTTGTTAAATCTTTATTAAACCTAAGCTAGTTCCCATGCTTAGGGTTTAACCTCACCCCCTTGGGTGGGGTTTTTTTGTTGTTTAGAGGGGACCTTATGGAAACCTTGTATTGTCTCATTCCCCTAGCGGTAATAGCCGCGATGGGGCTGTCCAATGACGGTCAGACCGTCAGCAAGATGGTTCGCACGGGCGATCTCTTGTCTGACGGTCAGTTGACCGTCGACGAATACCGCGCGCTGGCATCCGCTGGCGTGGTATTCATGCCACTAAATCTTTTCACCTTCCAGTCTGTCGAGGAGACAGCTGGAGGGTGGCTGTGTGAGACACCAGAGGAAGAGCCTTTGGTCTGCTCTCACCTAGCACAGTTAATTTACCAGACCTTTCCAGGCGCCCTCGTCTGGAAAGGTCCGGTAATGGCATTACCGTACCACTACGAGGATGGCGCCCTCGTAGTGGCGTTTAAAAGGCGCCACCCAGCCGCTGAGGCGCTCGCCGAGGCCGGCTGGGCGAGAGCGGTTGCTATACCCTCTTCCGAGGAGGAGGAGTATAGCGACCCCTTCACTTACGAATAAAAAGCAGCACCTGGCTAGTTCCCATGCTTGGTGCCGCTTTTTATTCTTTAACCTCACCCCCTTGGGTGGGGTTTTTTTGTTGTTTATAGGAGACCGTAATGGTAACCTACTCTTTCTTTATACCCCAAGAGGTTATTGCCTCTATGGGGCTCTGCAATGACGGGGAGACCGTCAGCAGAGAGGTTCGCATCGGCGACCTCCTCGCTGACGGTCAAATTTCAATCAACGAATACCATGCGCTGGCCTCCGCCGGCATGGTATTCATGCCAATTCCTATTTTTACCTTTGAGTCTGTCGAAGAGACAGCTGAAGGGTGGATCTGTCCCTTTCGCAGAAGGGGGCGATCGACGCTGAAATACCTCTATGTAATTTTCCCAGGTGGGAAGCTCTGCCCAATCCAAGGAGGACGGGAATGCCAGTTATGGATCCCAGAGCCTCCACCTAGTGGGTTCTATTTCAAAAAAATGCTGGTCCGAACCAGCGACGTAGTGCGCCATAAAGGCCACTGCGTCGTTGGTTCAAGACGCCATTACTCCTTCTCCGAGGGGGTAGTGACTGTAGAAGATAATCTCCCATGGGTGGAGATGGATCTGCACTATGACATAAATCAAAAGTGCAACAGATCCTACCTCGCCAACGGAGGACGTTATCAGATCTCGTTAGATTATCTAGATATAGCATACTAACGGGTATAAAAGCAGCACCTGGCTAGTTCCCATGCTTGGTGCCGCTTTTTATTCTTTAACCTCACCCCCTTGGGTGGGGTTTTTTTGTCCAAGAGACGGTTGTACAGCCGCTCACTCCGCACACTACAAGGAGGTGGTTCAATTGTCGACAGAGTACGAATCTATGACAACGTCTTCTATTTTTATTTGTATCTCCGTTCCTCAACTGCACCTTTCTCCACCAGTGAGTGGTACAGCCGCTCGGCCACTTCTTCCCACCATTTGGGTGGGGTTTTTTTGTTCTTTATAGGAGACCGTGATGGAAACCTTTTCCTTTAAAATAACCCAAGAGGTTATAGACCATATGGGCCTCTCTCATGACGGGCAGACCGTCAGCAAGCAGGTTCGCATCGGCGACCTGGTTGATCAAGGGGCTCTATCTATGAACGAATACCATGCGCTGGCCTCTGCCGGCATGGTATTCATGACGGTGTCACTGTTCACCTTTCTGTCTGTCGAGGAGACAGCAGAAGGGTGGGATTGCTATCACGTTGAGCCAGAGCGTCGGGCCTGGCGGCAAACGTTGGGGTATCTTAGGCAAGTATTCCCAGGAGGGCGGCAATGGCAGTTGTGGCTGCCCGAGCCCCCCATTTGGGGACATTACTACAAAAGTGTACTAGTCTACACACCGGACGTGTTAAGGTACAAACCGTCACGGTATTACCCGATAATAAAATGCAGCACCTACGAATTCTGTGAGGGGACGGTGACCCTTACAGAATCTCCCACTGATTGGGTTGAAATGTCCCTTTTTAAAGAAAGGGACACCGAGGATTACTTCGAGTACCCATCGTACTTTGCCGATGGCGGAAGGTACGAATTCTCACAAGATTATCTTGTGAGGTACTACGAGTAGAAAAGCTGCACCAGGCTAGTTCCCATGCTTGGTGCCGCTTTTTATTCTTTAACCTCACCCCCTTGGGTGGGGTTTTTTTGTCCAAGAGACGGTTGTACAGCCGCTCACTCCGCACACCACAAGGAGGTGGTTCAATTGTCGACAGAGTACGAATCTATGACAACGTCTTCTATTTTTATTTGTATCTCCGTTCCTCAACTGCACCTTTCTCCACCAGTGAGTGGTACAGCCGCTTGGCCACTTCTTCCCACCATTTGGGTGGGGTTTTTTTGTACTTTATAGGAGACCATGATGGAAACATTCTATTTCTTTATACCCCTAGCGGTAATTTCCGCGATGGGGTTGATTGCTAGAGAAAACAGCTTCGTTGAGAATGTTCGCATAAGCGACATGCTCAACGAAGGTAAAATGTCCGCCAATGAGTACCACGAGCTGGCCTCTGCCGGCGTGGCATTCATTGAGGTGGAATTTATAAGTTTCATCTCGGTTCAAGAAACCCCTATTGGCTGGGTGTGTAAGCAAGGGATCTCCTTAGACCACCCTAATGCCAGAGAACAAACCGTAAGGTTTCTAACGTCAATGTTTCCACAGGGTCAGCCTCTGTTCCAAGACGGGACTGCTGGAGTAGCTCTCGAATGGTCTCTCTCACAAGAAGGAATGGAGGTATACTCCGTCCTAGCACCCATTGTGGGTAGCGAGATCATACTGGTGCTACTTGGTAGTACCTGCTACCAGTTTGATGGGGGTATTGCTGTTATACAGGACACCAACCTGGTGTCTGTGTTTTTTCTGGATAACCCAAACGGTTACTCTTTCTTTTCCATTTTAGGAGAAGAGAGAGATAATGAAATTCAGTTTGAGTTACCACATAACCATATACTAGTAGTATATGGTTATGTAAAATAATAAAAAGCTGCACCAGGCTAGTTCCCATGCTTGGTGCTGCTTCTATTTGTTTAACCTCACCCCCTTGGGTGGGGTTTTTTTGTCCAAGAGACGGTTGTACAGCCGCTCACTCACCGCATCACAAGGAGGTGGTTCAATTGTCGACAGAGTACGAATCTATGACAACGTTTTTTGTTTTTAGTTCTATCTCTGCTTCTCAACTGCACCTTTCTCCACCAGTGAGTGGTACAGCCGCTCTGGCAGATCTTCCCACCATTTGGGTGGGGTTTTTTTGTTGTTTAGTAAGGGACCTTATGGAAACCTTCCTATTTTTTATACCCACAGCAGTGGTGGCTGCTATGGGTTTAATTAATGACGGTCAAACCGTCAGCAGAGAGGTTCGCGTAAGCGACCTGCTCACTGACGGTCAATTGACCGTCAGCGAATACCGCGCGCTGGCCATGGCAGGCGTGGTATTCATGCCCATACCCTTATTCACCTTTCAGTCTGTCGAGGAGGCAGCTGAGGGGTGGATATGCGCCCAACTCGAGCCAGAGCCTCTGGCTTGGAGGCATACACTTGCTCTTTTAGAGCACATGTTCCCAGGTGGTCAACTGGGAACAGGTACTACTACCACCATAGTAGTAACTGAGGAGCTATTTGACCGAGCACCAATCTATCATGAGGATGATGGAGACTACATAAGATGCATACATGGGTTAGTCCAGGTAGACTACACCCATGTTGGTCTATATGTAATTATCTCTAGTAATGAACCTCTAGAGATAGATTGGTAGCCAAACCCCACCCCCTTGGGTGGGGTTTTTTTGTCCAAGCAGCTTCTGTACAGCCGCTTGCAAAGTCTTCTGTACAGCCGCTCACTCACCACACCACAGGAGGTGGTTCATTTGACGACTGAGTACGAATCTAAGTCCACGTCTTTTATTTTTGATTTAATCTCTGTTCCTCAACTGCACCTTCCCCCACAAGTGAGTGGTACAGCCGCTCTGGCAAATATTCCCACCACTTAGGTGGGGTTTTTTTGTCTTAGCAGCTTCTGTACAGCCGCTTCCAAAGTCTTCTGTACAGCCGCTCACTCACCACACCACAAGGAGGTGGTTCATTTGACGACTGAGTACGAATCTATGACAATGTCTTCTATTTTTAGTTCTATCTCTGCTTCTCAACTGCACCTTCCCCCAGCAAGTGAGTGGTACAGCCGCTCTGGCAGATCTTCCCACCATTTGGGTGGGGTTTTTTTGATGTTTAGCCATACCTATAAGGAGGGAATAATGGCTAGTTTGATTAAATCCCTTTTGCGGTTAAAACCCGTAAAAGGGTTCGGGGCCGACCTGCCCAGTAAAGCGCGCAAGCGCAGGGGAAATTCGTCCCTACGGAGGGACAGAGCAATCGCTAAGGCTCGTAGGGCCGAGGCTGGGGAAAACAAAAGAGCGGCCCGTGCTGCTCGCCAAGTAGCTAAGGCGAAAGCCAAAGCTGCTTGGCAAGGTGTCCGCGAGGGCATCTTGGCTACTGCAAAGGCGCAAGCTGATGCGGTAGCAGCAGCCCGCGCTGCGGCAAAAGCAAAGGCGAAAGCCAATGCTGAAGCCCGCCGGGCTAAAGCCTTAAGCACCTTAGTGACAAAAGCCGCAAGGCTTGCGCACACTAAGGCGCTAATTGAAAACCTTCGCAAGGGCGTAAAAGCTCTTGCGACTGCACGCCGTCGTGCAGCTACTCTCGTGAAGAGGTCGAAAGACTTCTTCAGGGAAGTAGTGGTGGCCAGACCTTCCGGAGTTGTTGCTGGTACCGTCGGAAAATGACCTTTGCTTTGACCAACTCCGAATGGCGCGAAGCCATTGGGTTTGTCCCTTCTCCTGCCGCAAAGGAAAGGGCAAACGAGCAAGCACTTCAGCTTGCTGTGGAGCTTGTCAAACTTGGTCTGAATGACAATGCTGGGATCCAAAAGGTCTTAGTATTGAACCTTCCCGATGAAGGTGTGCAGACCGGGTGGGGAGTGTCCGAGGACCCGCAGTGGACAGAGGATAAGCTTACTGCTTGGGACTGGTCTGTTGTGGCTAAAGTTCTAGCTCTAGCCAAAGCGAAAGCTTACCGACTAGCAGAGGATTTGGCTGTGCCTGAAGGTTTTAGTGAAGAGGCAGTAAAAGACCGGAATAACAACCAGAACCTACAAGCATACTGCGAGCTTATTTGGGGCTACATGCTCTACGGTATGAACGCAGTAAAAGGCGGATTTTCTGGGGAGCTTCCCTCCAAAAGGTATAGAACCCTTACGGAGTTCCTTCAAGAAGTGGAGTACCGCTACTTCATAGAGACAGAACCACTTTCTTCTCTAGGACAGGAGGACACGCTGAAAAAGCTAAAACTCAATCCTGATGGTGTTTATGTACCAATGACCAACTGGGATTTAAAAGCCCTTGGCCATAAACACCACAACTGTGTGTTTGCACACAGGGAAAAGATTGAGAGTCATAGCGTACTAGTAGTAGAGTACAATATGCCTTTTGGGCCAGTTTGTACTGAGCTGGATGCCTATGACTGCTCCCTAATCGAAGCCAAGCTTCCGTACAATAAGTACCTAAGTGAAGAGCAAGAGGAGGAGCTAGTTCTGCGCGTGAAGCAAACCCTGTTGTCCGGGATTGGGAACAGTCTAGCTAAAGAAATAGCCCAGCGCGCGGGCTTCTTAGCGGGAACAATTCCAGAAACCCTTGTAGAGTTAGAGGATTTAGCCTCTAATTTCGAGGGGGCTATGGAATGTCTAGACTCTTTCTCGAAATACAAAGAGGATGGGTGGAGACTAGACCTGCTAGACGGTTACCTAGGAATAATAGTTCTAGAGGTTGACCTGTCTGGCAGCCCGCTACAGGTGTTTGTGGGTATCGACCCAAGCGGACTATCGTTTATGGCAACTCCAAAAAACTGGCTATGGCCAGAAGATGAGTCCGAGAGTGAGAACTTATACCACAACCTCTCCTGGGCTGTCAATAGGCAGCTTCAGCTTTGGTACTCTATTCTATATTACAATGAGGTACCACACCTTATTGTGAATGTGGATAGCCCGGACCAAGGTTGGGCTACAGCGGTTGATTGGCCTAAGAAGCTGGAAAAACCCTCCCGTTGTAGAGGAGAGGATGGTAAGTTCCGCTCAGAAAGTTGGGATATTCCTGACTTTATAGAGGTGGCTCCCTATAGTACCTTGTACAATCTAGGAACCTCTATATCCCTCTACTTTGGGGATGAGATCTACATCTCTAGCGGACCATCCGAAAAACCTCAATTTCAGGGGGTTGTAGGAGATTTCATTAACCAAAATATTGTCGTAAGAGACAATTTGGTTCTAGGGTATGCAATAGCATGGCCTATAGAGGGAATCTACTCGGGTTGGAGACTTCTTGACGGGTATGGAATCGAACAGTATATTCATAATTTTAGTAGTGAGTATACTCTGTGCGATTATCAGAAAGTAGTTGAGAAGTGGTCTCAAAGTCCAGAAGAAGAGTGGGACGAGGAATATGAGTATGTAGCAGAAGATTAAATGTAGCCCCGCGCCGCTATTTCCCACGCTAGGCGCGGCGCTACACTTATACCCCACCCCCTTGGGTGGGGTTTTTTTGTCCAAGCAGCTTCTGTACAGCCGCTTCCAAAGTCTTCTGTACAGCCGCTCACTCACCACACCACAGGAGGTGGTTCAATTGACGACTGAGTACGAATCTAAGTCCACTTGTTTTGTTTTTGATTCTATCTCTGACTCTCAACTGCACCTTCCCCCACAAGTGAGTGGTACAGCCGCTCGGCCACTTCTTCCCACCACTTAGGTGGGGTTTTTTTGTAATTTAGCCCAAGGAGGGCATCATGTTCGAAACCGCAAAAAGGCTAATAGCCGTAGATGGGATCATAAACGTGAGGGTAGAGAATACTTTCATAAGCATCAAAAAGGTGGACCAACAAGAGCAACAAGAGATTAGTGAAATCTCTTTTCAAATGGAGTTTAATTACTCCGAGGAAAGGGGCTGTTATAGCCCTGTTTTTTCTGAATTAAACACCGCCGACGCTTGGCGGAATTGGAGAAAACAAGATTCAGCTTATCGGTCAATTTTTGTAAAGGTACTTTACGGGGGTAAAATACCTCAAGTGCCTTCACTCAAACACCTAACAGCCAGCGGACTGCTGGCTCTTGGCCAATTAGAGGTCAATAAAGAGGACTCCCGTATGGCTGCCTGCTATAAGTGCGGGCTGCACCACGACTTTGTAATATTCGCGAAAGGCCGTAAGGCCGAGCCCATTGAAGGCCCCCTTCCTACTATTAACATTCTCTTATGATACAAGCCAAGCCTTGACTCCCCCAGTCTCGCTTGGCTTGTTTCTATTTTTTCTTAGCCTCACCCCCTTGGGTGGGGTTTTTTTGTCCTAGCAGCTTCTGTACAGCAGCTCCCAAAGTCTTCTGTACAGCCGCTCACTTACCACACCACAAGGAGGTGGTTCATTTGACGACTGAGTATGAATCTAAGTCCACTTGTTTTGTTTTTGATTTAATCTCTGTTCCTCAACTGCACCTTCCCCCACAAGTGAGTGGTACAGCCGCTCGGCCACTTCTTCCCACCACTTAGGTGGGGTTTTTTTGTAATTTAGCCATACCGAATAATAAGGAGGAAATAATGGCTAGTCTAATTAAAGCCCTTCTGCGGTTGAGACCCGCAAAGGGTTTTGGGGAGAAAGTTCCCCAAGCGCGCAAGCGCAGGGCGGATAAGTCCCTACGAAGGGACAAGGCCATAGCTAAGGCCCGTAGGGCTGAGGCGAAAGCCTTAAAACTGGTAGCGCGCGCTACCAGCCAGCTGAAGCTGGCAGCAGACACCCAGTCTGCACGCGAAAACCAAGCCCGCCGTCGGGCTATGGCCAAAGCTGCGGCTGAGGCCAAAGCTAAGGCTGCGGCTGAGGCCAAGAAGGTGGCTGACGCCAAAGCTGCGGCTATCGCCAAAGCTAAGAGCACCTTAGTGCTAAAAGCCGAAAGGCTTGAGCGCACTAGGGCGCTTGTGCAAGACCTTCGCAAGGGTGTAGCAGCCCTGAAGGAGGCCAAGAAGAACAAAAATACCTTAGTCCCAAGGGCCAAAAGGCTCGCGCGCACTAAGGCACTTGTGGACAATCTTCGCAAGGGTATAAAAGCCCGCGCGACTGCACGCCGTCGTGCAGCTACCCTCGTGAAGAGGTCGAAAGACTTCTTCAAAGAGGTAGTGATCGCCCGCCCAGTTCGTGTTTGTGGAGTTGCTGGTACAGGAAGAAAATGACCTTTAATACTGCTAACGGACCTCAAGGCGAAGAAAAAAGTGCAGGGAAAGTATTTCCAGGTACTAAGTCTGATATGATCGCCGTCACGTCCCAAGAAGCAGCAGAAAAGGTTAAAAACGTTATCTCAAACAGCCCTGATAACGTTTATAACCTTATGGAAATCCTTTCTCAGGTTAACGGTCATGCTCTACTCGAGATACTGCAACAAAACCTACCTGCAGGTCTCAAATATGTCCACAGCCATAGTTTTGATGACAATACTACTGGCAGTGGTCAAGAGCAAGAAGTTGCAGTGATTGGCTTTGGCTTATACGCCCCTACGGGTAATAAACTAAAAGACCTTGGCAGCTGCAACGGAAACTGGCCTAGCGTTAATTTTAGCGCCGGCTTGTCCCATTATGGCTTTGAATTTATTCACGCGCCTAAGGACGAGTCTACACGGGCAGTTAACCACCTCAGCCTGAGGAAGCTCAATGAGAACGTACCAGGCTTAATCCATGCCTGTAGCTTCGCAGCTAACGCAGGTAAGAACCAGTACGTGCCTATGCTAGCAACTAGTTGCCTAGACAGCAAACACTGGAAGAAAAACTTCCAAGTTGTTCTAGACAACTTTAGCAACAGCCTGCTCATGACTGACAAGCGCAAGCCAACCGGTAAGGTAGTAGAATACCGAGCCCGCGTAATTAATGAGATATTCAACTCATTAAAAGGCTGCCTTGCTAGTCGTAAACGCGAGCTGTTTATTGCTGTCGTAGTATTTGATCCAGAGTTTATCTGTCTCAAGTCCCAAGACCGCAATGAGCTAGATTACGACTGCTTCAGCTCCTCAGCCGAGCACGTCCGTGTCTATCCCCATAAGATCCATATCTTCCACGTGGCGGATCTTGTAACTGAACTAGACAACGGCGTCGTAAATAGCGTGGAAACTAAATTCCACTCTATGAACAGCTCAGGCAAAGGATCCTTGTTCGGCGTTCTAGATGTCCACCACTGGCTTGGTCAAAAAGAGCTTATAAAACCAGGCCCCTTTAAGTGCCCCCTAGGCGCAACTTACAAGGTGGTACGGACTGAAGCCCCCGTCAAGGAAACTGCTGAGGATACCTCCCAAGTCCCAGCGACTTCTATAGTAGTTCCTCCTGAAATGGTTGATAAGCCTACCGAAGTGGTTCATAAGCCTACCGAAGTGGTTCATAAGCCTACCGAAGTGGTTCCTAAGCCTGCTGAAATGGATGCTGATAAAGTGGTTGATAAGTCTGCTAAAGTGGATGCTGATAAAGTGGTTGCTGCAAACCCTCTGCAGAAGTTAGGTCCCAAAGAGTATGAAACACCAGTTCAAGACTTACCTTCCTTAATAGGATTCATGAGCAAAACCAGTGAGTTTACAGGAGATAGCCCTTACAGGAGCAAGCACCTGGACAACTCTAAAGTGGATTACGCTGATGTCTCTACAACGTTGGCACAACGTGTATTTGAAAGAATATTCAAGTACGCAAGTGAATACATAAGAGTCGGGGACAAAGCTATAGTACGCTCTATCTCTCAGTTCATGTGGCAACACGAACATGTGATAGACGTTCTAGACTACTTTAAAGAAGAGTGGGAAACCTTTAACGATGATGACTGCCCTGTTTCCTATGTAGCCTCAGAAGACAAGATAGAAATATCTTTCTTCAACCAGTACAACTTCACCATCGTGGGAGAACACGCGTTCGACTGCAACGGCTGTAAGTTCGAGGCCGGTATAGACTACGTAGAAGTAGGAACCACCTCCACCATCAATGTTTCCAGTTCCATTGGCAGATTCATGTTATTCTTCTACGCGTACGTCCTAATGTATGTGAAAGCCGCTAACATGAATCGTGAGAACATGGCTGCAAACGTTAGCAAACTACTAACGACAGGTAAGCAGCTGTGGCCCACTACACCTGACGCAATCCTAAATGCAAACCCAGCATTTAAGAATTTGCAGTCATGTGCCTTAAAGCTGGGAATTGGGATAGACATGGCAGATGTAACCCCAGGCTACTTCCATCAGAATAAGAACTATTCTGGTAAAGCTCTGGCGGTAGAGGTAGTTGCCTTTATGCTGTCCCATGGTGTGCGAAAGTTACTACCAGAGCGCACTACAGCAGCTAAAGCATCCAGCAGCTGGCTAAAAGGCTTAAAGCTACTGAATGCTCAGAATATAGTGGACATAACCAGACTGGCTCTAAATATGTACCCCAAACTAGGGTCTCTGTTTAACAAGCCTGGTGTGTTATTCCAAGATGTCTTCCACCTAGCTGTAGATGCCAAAGTGTCCGAGGTCTACGGTCTCTCGAAAGAGTTAAAAGACTATGGTTTAGTAGTCCTCTCCACTAAGGTGTCCAAAGCCTCTAAACGTGTAGCAATGATATTTGCCAACGCGGTAAAAGGCAGCGTTCATGGCAATAAGCCCGTGGATGTAGGCTACGTCCACATGGTTAACGGCAAACCAATGCCCCCGGACTCTGGTCCCGTGCTAACAGCGGTGATCTTACCCACCGCCGTGTTCCCAGCAGGGGTGGCCTTGATGCTAAACAAAGACAAGTACCTTGAAGGTAGATTTACCTCTTCACAGGACTTTATCTTTGAAGGCTACCAAGACATACAAGACGCAGTCGTCCTGACTGAGCTCACCAAGTCCCACAGTCCTACAAAAGGGACACAGTCTTACGAGTTTACAAGTAAACCTAAGATTGCATTTGGGGAAGTGTTGTTTAATGTTGTTAACCAAAACGGCATGCGCAACCCTGGGATGCTAAGGGTCAGAGATAGCGTTAACCTGCTGTCTATTAGTTGGGGCAAGCAAACAAACTTAGCCAAAGGCTCAGAGTCTTTAAAGGTGACTGTAGTGTATGAGCAAGTTCATACCGGAACCTTTAAGCTCAGAGGAGACATTAAGTGTATGCTCCAAGACGCTAAGTCTGTGGTCATTAGGAACGACCTTAATAAGTCTTTAGGGTTAGGTGACCTGCAAAAAGCAGACACTGTTTACTTTAAGGACGTTATTAAGCAAGACGTTCTATGGTATTGGCTAACTATTGTTGGCAATACTATTGAACACGGTGATCCTAGCCACTTGCACGTGTCCCAACTAAGAAGCTTGAAAGCAAAAGTACATGAAGTATTAGGAGTTAACCCAGAACTACCTCTCCACATATGCAATAAGCATGTGGTTACTGGGACATACTCAGAACTACTACAGTACTTCTGTGATAACTTCAAGAAAGCTGCTTGGGTTTACACTCCTGAGGCTGGTACATTTGGCCAAATGCTTTTTGACTTGCATAAAGTTAAGAGTGATTGGGTAAATGTAGCCCGCGCGGACTACCCCGCTGAGCTCGTTGAGTCAGGTCCAAATCTGTTCGAGGGATTTGTTAGAAACAACAAAACTCTAACTAAATACCTCAACAGTGGAGTAATATCTCAAGCGCAGTACGAATCTCTACTTTCTATCAACAGCTATAGTTGGCATGTAATGACCGACGGCGTTGTTAGCAACCCTGAGTCCTCTGTACTCGCTTTCTTAGTACTCAACCAAGACCTGGCTTCTGGTATACCAGCATCCTTGGAGGGTCAGTTTACCGTTCCTATAGTTCTACAACGAACAATGGGTTTTGTCGGTGCCAAAGGCAAAGACATCAACGGTAAACCAGTCTTTTCTCCTGTCTACTCAGTACCTTTACTAGAAAGAACTACTGTGCAGGAGGCTGTAAGCTTATCTCGCGGACTACCCCAAGTCATGCGATTTGTTAATAAGCTTGCTTCTAAAGACAACCTAAACTTCTTCAGTGAATGCGAGTTTCCTGAAGAGTTTAAGTCCCAAGATGCTGCTGAGCAAAGCTTCCTTGCTGACTATTACCGCAACCAAGTCATAGCTGAGATAAATCTTGCTATGTACAAAGGCAACACCCTTGGGTTGACTGTAATAGACATTCAACAATACGGCTTTAGCGTAGCTGAGCAAGTCCAAAGGTGGCTGGATAGCTTTGCTTCTACCTTGCAAGTAGAAGTTGGAGACTGTGTAACCTCTGAGCTCTATCAGGTATTAGCTGAACAATTTAAAGATGTTGTCTTTAGATTCGCCGGCTGTACTTTCTGGCTCCCAGGCTTATACGTCACTAACTCTCTAGCAAACAGCGCTGTAAGTACAGAAAGCGTATCATATCAATTTATGAACGCTGTTCTGTTGCCCTGTTTGCTAGTCCGCAAGTATCAAGCTCTTGGTGATACCGAAAAGCTTGCTCAAGTAGGCAACCTCGGCTTAACTGCCAAAGAGGCTCAAGTGTTCGGCAAAATGCAATCTTTTGCCCTCAGCGGTGCTCGCAAGCTCTTAACCTCAGGGCAAAACGTAACTGCTAAACGCTTGGCCAATCCTTTGGTCCCAGCATCCGAGATGTGGGTCGTTAAGAGTAACCATCCAGGCTCTGTTTATCAGCTTCTTGTAAAAGCAGGTCTTATTGATAGATCTTGTGATTACGAGCTGGGAGCAGTTAATGGTAGTAATGGTTATGTAGTAATTGGTAGCCGCGCGCCAATCTCTTTTGGTGCTCCACTACGGCTAGTTGTCCTCGACCGTAAAGATAACGAAAAGTTATTTTACCCCGTCGACCAATTCACTATCGCTATTTCTCCCGTCTCTGTCTACGTAGACTTCGGAGATTGCGATGGCGACGGTTACTACGCCTCTAAACTAGGACAAGTCCCAAGCACTAAATACGCCGACTATATAACCACTTATAGCCGCGTTATCAAACACTTGGAACGATGTCTTGGCAATAACCCCTTCAAGGTCTACTCAGACTACATCGGGGACCACCTATCTCTAGCTAAGTGGAGCAAAACCACTGCTATGGTGGTAGGTCTTGGCAAAACTATATCCTCTAAAGCTATAGTTTCCAAGGACAACCATATCAAACAAAGCATCAACGCTCTAAGTCTTCAGACTATTGCTGTTGGTGCTTCTTATAATATCTATCAGTGGACTGACCACGCTGTAGATATCATACGAGGTTTGGATAGCGTCCTTAGAGCCAACAAGGTTCCTATGGTGTATGAAGATGCAGCTGCTAAGTTTGGCGATGACAGCCTGCTGACTAAGATTGTGGCTTTCCTCGAAGTATTCGGATGTCTAGCAGACGAAACTATGATCCTGCTAACTTCTGTTATATACGAGGTCTTCTTGGGCGGTTACTCCGACGAAAGTTGGAATGTGTACACCCAAGTTGTACAAAAGCTACAGAAACCTAGCAACGGGCTAGTTGGTCACCTACTAAGCGGTGGCGGCGGTTACCTCGAAAAGGTTGGTGAGCAAACCAACTGGTTGCCAAACCTCACTTGTAAAACCATAGAAGGCTCAGTCGAGAAAGACACCCGACTGCACCAAATGATAGACGCGATACATAAATTAGGTGTTAACTCCAAACACCCTAACTTCCACATCGCTCTGTTGTTTGCCTCTCTATGCCAACTCTACAAGGAGGCTTCCAACAAAAAGGCAACCTTTAACCTCGATAGCTATTACCACTATGACGAGTCCCAACAAGCTAAATTCCACGCTGTTGAAGACATCCTCGCTATGGTAATCGGTGTCGTAGATGTTGCCTTTGAGGCTACCCGTGGCGGTGCTCTCGCTGACCACACTCGCCCCGCTCCTAGCAGCCGCTCTGGAGAGTATGAGGACTTTACGGACATGGACGCAGGCTTCGACGAGTCTTGGTATGACCCCAGCGACTGTTCCTTTGAGTTTGATGACGACGGTTTTAGCGAAAATGGTGATGGCAGAAATGTACCTTGCGACCGTCTGAAACATACCAAGGAGTTCTTGCAACTGCAAGACACAGTCTCTGAGCTGAAAGACTTGTCTAAGTACTCTATGATCGTACTCCAACTCAACTCTCTAAGAGACCAGTTTGGTTGGATGCTGTGGAAAGACGTAGAGTGCTCTGTTCCTAGGTCCCATGTTAACCTTATACTCAATAAGCTAAACATGAGCACAGAAATAACTGATATGACACAACAACAACAACAAGAAGTTATAACAGCTGTCAGTGATACTACAGCAGCTGTGGTCGAAACTTCTGGCGCTCCCAAGTTTCAACCATTTAAGCTCAAGACTGCTGTGGTCGAAACATCTAATGAGACTTCTGTGGTTAAAACACCCGTGGTTGAAACACCCGTGGTTGAAACACCCGTGGTTGAAACACCGGTGGTTAAGACTGCTGTGGTCGAAACATCTGATGAGACTTCTGTGGTTGAAACACCTGTGATTGAGACTTCTGTGGTTGAAACACCTGTGGTTGAGACTCCTAAGGTTAAACGCGGAGTAAATGTAGCCCGCCGGGAGCCTGGTGCCGATATGGCTAACCTTGTTGAGCAATACTCTAGCTACACCAGCAAAACCCATGAGATGACACTTAAAGCGTCCCAGCTTATGGCCGAAGCTACAGCTAAAGTACAGGCTGAAATAAGCCGGCTCAACATGGAATATCAAGCTGAGTACAACAAACTCATGCTTGACGTAGCACGCGGCAACAGCAACAGCCTGCTAGAGGGTGTTCTTAAGCTAGATATGAACCACAACATAAAAGTTGCTGAGTTAATGGCTAAGATTCCTCTTGTTATGGCAGAGGTTACTACCGCAGTACAGCTGGAAGTTTCCAAACTTAGAACAGAGTCTAGTCAACTCCTATTAAAAGTTATTGGTAATGGTAGCCGCGCGCCACAGCTTGATGAGCCTGAAGGTAACGACAATGGCGGCAGCCCCACTCCTACCCCACCCGTTAAACCTAACAATGGTAACGACGGCGGTAGCAAAGCTTCAGTAGAGCCTGTTAATCCCGTCTCTCAAGTCCCAACTCAACCAGCTGTGACTCCTGTGGCCTCTCAGCCAGCTCCTAAAGCTGTAGTACCTCAGCCAGCTCCTAAAGCTGTGACTCCTGTGACCCCTGTGGCTCCTACGGCTCCTGTGACTCCTGTGACTTCTGAGCCAGCAGCCAAAACTGTTAGGATCTACGTTGGGGTCTATGCTGTAGGTGAAGGCAACCAAGGCTGTAAGAAGAGTACCTTTGGCAGCATCGCTGTAAAAGCAGACGGCACAGTCGTAAACCTTCTACAGAACAGCCAAGGCTTGCTCAGCAACGCCCAGCGCCAGTGTAACGCAATCGTTAGCACCCTCTCAGCTATTGAGGACTTTGGTGACAACAAAGTAATAGTGTACGTAAACAGTAAAACTGTTGTGGACGCTATTAACAGGAACTATCCCAAACTCTGGAGAAGTAACGGTTGGAAAACCAAAGATGGCAAGCCAGTTAAGTTCGCAGAAAGCTACAAGCTTGTGTTGTCCCAACTCGAGAGAGCTAACAACGCCTCCCTAGAGTTTGTGGATGACCCTGACTTCTACTTAACTGAAGCCTTAAAACTGGCTCGTGGTATTGCTCCTAATCGGGATAACATGGTCCCAAGAGTTGTACCAGACGCTGTTAGAGGGGAACAAGGCCAAGCTGTTACAGAGAAACCGGATCCCGCTTATACTTGGTTAGATCTGGACAAAGGAAATAACGACGAGGGTCCCGAAGAAGAATGGGGAAATAACTCCTGGGGTGACGGAGATAACTCCTGGGGTGACGGAGATAACTCCTGGGGTGACGGAGATAACTCCTGGGGTGACGGAGATAACTCCTGGGGTGACGGAGATGAAGAGGATTCCGCTTCTACTTTGTTAGACCTGGAAGAAGGAAATATCTACTATCCCGAAGATGAAGAAGAAGATTTGTCATGGTTGCCGGAAGGAGGAGCTGAAGGTCTTCCAGAAAGTCTCATCAAGCGTATAGCAGCTAATCCTAATGCTAACATGTTGTTTGGGCTTGAACCTACACCTACAACAGGGGAACAAGATCCTACTAACTGGCTGGGGCCTATAAATCCTGAAGACTTTAACGGGGACTGCGGAGAAGAGGGTAATAGTGGTGATAATGATGGTAATGGTGATAATGGTAGCCCCGCGCCACGCGATTACTTCCCAACTCCAAAAAGGCCCTCAGGTGGCTCTACACCCGAGCTCACGTCCCAAACAGCCACTGAGCCACCCAATGTCGCAAGACCTGTAGCTGTTGCTAGACAACTAAGCGCAGACGAAGCTAAGTTCTCAGAGTCCGCATTAGGCTACCTAATTGAAGGTAGTCCTATGTCTGTGGACGCTGATAACAAACTCTTTGCTCTCATAGACAGCATTAGGGTTCAACCCAAGAACCCTTCTCTCGACTCTGAAGCAAAGGTTGCTAAAGCTAAAGCTGACGCTTACGAGGCTGTCAAAGTGCTAAACCAAGAACAAAGATACTTTGTGTCAATGTTCTTAGTGGGTGCTTCCTCCAGCAGCTACCAAGTAGAAAACAACCCACAACCGCTAGCTCTACAAGCTGCTAATAGGGTTGTCCCAAGCAATGCTAACTTTATCCTAAACGGTGAAGCAGGTACAGGTAAATCCTTTACTGTTTCCTGCTTGATAAAGGTAGCCGCGCTTTTGGGCTACAAGGTCGTTGTGACAGGACCAACAGGCATATCTGTCGTAAACCTTCCTCCACGCGGTGAACGTATGCGAGGCACCTTTAACCAGGTGTTTGGTTTATCAGACGGCTTTAACTCGGACTCAGATGACCGCACTAAAGAGCTTGTCGACTTTGAGAAACTTATCAAAAAGTCCAGAAAAGCAACTCTTAAAGCTGTCAATGAGGACGGTTACCTGGGTGTCATAGTTGTTGTCGATGAATACTCCATGCTAGGCGGAGCATTGGCACAAGTGGTTCTCAATCAAGTTGAGGAAGCTTGCTTAACTGCACCTGTACGCCGTAAACGACCTGTGCAATGGCTCTTTGTCGGTGACCCTCAGCAGCTACCTCCTGTTAAGGATGTCCGCGTAACCGAGAAAACAACCTTCATCGGGGAAGGTGAATCCGTTGTCTACCCCGATGTTCTGTCCCAACTTAAAATGAAATCCTTTAAGTTGCGTAAACAGAATCGGCAAAGCGGTGACCCTTCCTTCGGTCAAGAGCTTGCAGAGCTAGCTACAGGCCGCGCTGTTATCTCTAACAGCAACTCTAATGTGCCACAAATTGTGAACCGCATTAGAGAAGCTGCTAACATCCCAATGCCCGATGATGCGTTAAGAATAATGCACTCTACCTTGGGATGCAGAGAGTATAACAACACCAAGCTCAAAAAAGTCTCACAGGAAACTAACAACCCCATTGTTACCTTAAAAGCTGACGCAGGTGTTTATAGACGATACGCCGAGTACGGCTTCGACACCGTCGACAAGCTGTTTACTGGAACCCGCGCGGTAAAGATACTAGAACTGTGCATCGGCGCGGTTGTTCGCGTAAACTGTAACGTCTACAAAGCCGAAGATACTTACGCTGCTAACGGCCAACGTGGTATTGTCAAAGGCTTCTTGTGGGATAGTGGCGTTATCAGTGCGGTTAAGGTTGATCTCTACGACGAGAAGGGCATTCCTTCCATCGATAAGACTTTCGGCCTTTTCGAGTATAATGTCCCATTGATAGACGGAGCACCTGTTGGATTCCTAAAACAATTCCCTCTTGAGCTGTCTTGGGCTTCTACTGTCCACAGCTGTCAAGGACTTACCTTGAACAGGATTGTTCTAGAATACAACTGCCCCTCTAGAAACGGACGCTCAAAAGCACTGCAGTTCCTCCCTAACGGCCTGTACGTGGCTCTGTCAAGACTCCGTGGGCTCTCTGGCTTGTTTATCAACTCCAACCAGGAAACCAGAGACCTCTCTTCGGAAGACAAGCTAGACCAAAAGGCCATAGGAGACCAAGCCGTTAGAGATATAGCGTCAGTGTATAACCACGACGGCGATGCCTCTAAATGGCTGACATCTCAATACTATGAGCAAGAGGTACTACTCTACAGAATGAGAAGAGCAAACGTCCTGTAAGCCAAACTTTGTCCTTAGCACGACATTAAAAGGCTTTAACTTAAGCTGTAAGCTGACTCTACACCTGAGCTCTTACAACTTAAAATCTTTGTCCTAAGCACGACGTTAAAAGGCTTAAATTGTAAGCTGACCCTAATGCTGGGCTCTTACAATTGCCCGCTAGATTTAATTAATTAGTTGTACTGACTCCACACGCTGAGCTTATAACAAGTTAGTTAAATGTGTACTGTTAACTCCTATCTACTTTAGAGCTTCAGTCTACCTTATAGCTGCGTAACTGATGGGGAAACCTCACTTTTATAACGCTTGCGGGTTGGTGCGGCTCTATAACGTCACTTAGCAGGTCCCAATGTATCTCAGCAATCTCCGCTCCGCTCCGATTGCTGCACACCCTCTCTTCTCTTTTCCTTCATCCCCTTATATACCTTTAACTTATCTAAAAAAAGATCAGTACCTGTAGTATCTTTATTGATGTTATGTGGGAGAAAATTCAGAATATTCTAGCCACTGAGGAGTGGTTTAGATTCGCAACAGACCAGGCCCTTTGCCGTGTATGGTATGTAGGTAGAGGTAAAGATAACTCCATTGTGGTCCAGGCCACAATGGAGATGTATGTAGATCGGGCTAAGGTCATAAGACCGACCCAGCAATTGGTCGGGGCCGGCACAGATGCCTGGGCAACATATCGATCCAGTGAAAAATATAGAGCGATCAGGACTATAGTAAACGTCCATAGCTCAACAGAGCTTGAAAAGATGATAGGTATAAACTTTAGGGAGGAAAGGATATATCTAAGTGGAATAGTCCTCCTAGGAGCTTTAGAACAAAACGGCGACGCCAGGTTAGCCCTGTGCGCCACGGCGCGTCCCGGCCTTAACTTCGCGGTAGGGCCCGCGACCCCGCAGCCTAGGGCTGCGACTAAGGAGCAGGAGGCCGCCCTGGCGGTCGCTGCCACCCTGCCCTCCCACGAGCTATAATAGTAGCCCCGCGTTGACGTAAGTCGGTCGCGCGGGGCTACTTTTT
>Ga0214923_10002635_pt1 | contig 23576 bp, 25 predicted proteins | sample LL1510_MetaG_FD_177993 | JGI IMG/M metagenome (GOLD analysis project Ga0214923, IMG submission 177993) | Freshwater microbial communities from Lake Lanier, Atlanta, Georgia, United States - LL-1510 | ecosystem: Environmental > Aquatic > Freshwater > Lake | place: USA: Georgia | collected...
ATGGTAGAGTAAAAGCAACTAAAATAGAAGTTTATGAACACGAAAGAAACTCAGCTAGCTATGGAGAATAATTATTATACAACAACCACCACTTTTGGTGACATTAAATTTACATATATTTTAATAAAATGAAAGAAATACTTTATTTTAGTGCAACATGGTGTAACCCATGTAAACATTTTAGACCTATTATGGAACAAGTTAGTCGTGAACTACCTGTAAAATTTATTGATGTAGATGTAAATCCTGATATAGCTACAACTTATGGTGTACGAAGTGTTCCTACATTAATATTTTTAAAAAATGGAAAATTAGCTGCTAAACAAGCAGGAGTTTTAACTGAATCACAAGTAAAAGGTTTATGGGATCAAAATTAGGAAGAATAGAAGATTATAACAAAGTTTTACCAATCGTAGAACTATATCGTTGCGTCCAAAGCGAGGGATCACGTTTTGGACGCCCAACAATTGCAGTTCGTACAACAGGTTGTACTCATCGTTGCTACTTTGGTGAAGGTGGATGGTGCGACAGCTGGTATACTTCAATCCACCCAGAAAAAGGAACATTTACTTTTAATGATATCATTAAAATATATGACGAAAATCCACACATCAAAGAAATGATGTTAACAGGAGGTTCACCTACAATGCATCCTAAATTAGTAATGAATTAACACATTTTGCATATGAAAGAGGTATTATTGTTACTCTTGAAACTGAAGGATCTCATTTTATTGCTACTGATCGTCCTATAGGTCTTATATCTCTTAGCCCTAAGTTTTCTAATTCTGTTCCTGTATTAGGGGCTACTACTCCACAAGGTGCTACTGTTGATCAAAAAATGATTGACCAACATAATAAACATCGTTTAAATCACGATGCTATACGACAAATGTTAGCCTATTATACAGATTACCATTACAAACCAGTTTGGGATGGCACTGAAGAAAATTTAAAAGAAATTGAGGATTTTAGAGTACTGCATGATATCCCAAAAGCTAAAACCTTTATCATGCCAGCAGGTGATACAAGAGAAGAACTCATTAAAATGTATCCGCTAGTTTTTGAAATGTGTGCTGAAAAAGGATATAATATGACTGGTAGAGATCATATAATTGCTTTTGATACAAAAAGAGGAGTTTAATTTGCTTTTTTTTTATTTCTTTGACATATGTATAATAAAAGAAACATATGTCTAACCCTTATATTTTTACAACTAGAAACATAGGCCCCAATGCAAAAGGGTCAGCTTTAACAATTGATGAATTAGATAATAGTCTATTATTTCTTTCAGCTTCTCTTATATCTTCAGGATCTATAACAGATCTTTCACAATCATTAAGTCTTCTTTCAGGATCTGTTGTTTCATTAGAAAATGAAGTACTAATCCTTTCACAATCTATCAATAATATTGAATTTCATCCTTTATCAGGATCAAATTATATTTTTGTAGAAGCAAATGGAACACCAATTCAAAACGCAAATTATCTAACAGCTTCTTATGACATAGCTAAATTATCTACCCCAACAGGATCTAATCGTTTTTCAGTTTTACTAGGACCTGGAAAATATGAATTTAATTCTGATTTTGTTATTGATACTCCTTATATAGATGTTGTATCTCTTACAGGTGATAGAGATGTGTACATTACAGGTAGCGGTAGTATTGTAATTGGAACTGATAATGTATATGTAAAAGGAATTGATGTATATGATAAAAATTTCACTATAACAAGTAGTTTTCCTAACACAATAATTAAAAATTGTAAAGGTGGAGATGAAAGTTTTGGAGGATATGCTTCACTTTCTTCAAGTTATATTATAGGTAGTACTTTTATTGACTGTGAAGGAGGTGATTATAGTTTTGCAGGAGGTGGTGGATATGCTTATGGTACATTTATAAATTGTATAGGAGGAGAATATTCTTTTGGTCAATATTGTGATGGTACATTTACAAACTGTGTTGGTGGTGATAATAGTTTTGCACATCAAGGAAATATTGAAGATGGAATTTTTGAAAACTGTACTGGAGGTGAAGAAAGCTTTGCATTTCAAGGAGATATAGGATCAAATCTTGGAACTCCAATTATGAAAAATTGTACTGGCGGATATGGCAGTTTTACAGGAGGAGGAACTATATATGGACTATTACAAACTTGTAAATTTACTAGCCCATCAGACGATTTTAGTAATCTAACAGCAAGTATTCAACCTGGTGGAGCTATAAGAGAATGTCTTAATGCTAATAATATTGCTATAAATTCTTAATAAATTTTTTTATAATAAAAACAAAAATATGACAAATTATTTATCAATACGATATGATGTTATAAATAGTATAATGAACTATTTACCAGCCCCTACCCCAGGATTAGCTGATTTACTAAGTGGAATAAATTTATATGATAATGATATTAGAGAATCATTACAAAGTCTTAAATTAGATAGTAAAATACCTGTTTCTCAAGATATTTACGATGATATAGTAAATTTTTTAATTACTCTTCCTGAAATTAATTTAAATAATTCTAAAACTATTATATTAAAGTTTAAATTTGAAGATGATGAAACAATAGAAAATGTAGAAATAATTGTTAAAGATATAGAAGGAAAAAAAACATATGTGACTAAAGGTGGTCCATTAGTACCAATAAAACCTTGGCCTATTATATATCCATTATTAGGTACTTGTCAAGACTGTTTAAAACTTACTTTTCAAACAGACAATAAATATAATTTTACAGGTAATTTAGGAGGAAGTTGGTTAGGTAATTATAGAAATGGACAAAAACAATATCAATTTTTTCTTCCTGATTTTTCTCAAGCTGCTGTAACAGCTGGAAATTATGGGGTTGCTACACAATATATAATTTATTGGCAACCTTCAGTTAATACTGCTTATGTGGACATAAATGGCCAAGTTCAAGTTGTTACAGGTAATAGATGGACTGCTGTTTTGTCATCATCTATTGGTACCCCTCAAGCACAATATAATACATTTTATCATAAAAATACATTTATAAACGGAAGTACTATTGAAAAAGCTGCTTGCCCTTATTATAAAAATACTCCTACATATTGGAATTTTGGAGGAACTAATGGAAATTTTCGTGTACAATCAGTTATCTTACCTGCACCTCCACCAAGTTATGAAGGTACTTATAGACCACCATGCCCAACATATAGACCAACAACAGGAAGTGTAATTTGGGGATATAGTTGTAACCAACAATCTGCATGTTTGCCTGCACCTTCAGGTTCAGCTCAATACTTAACTATAGAACAATGTGAGGCAAATTGTATAAACCCAACAAGTTCACAAAACACAGGTAGTTATGGATGGACATGTATTAATCCTTACCCTGGATATTCAACTTGTATTTCCGTTACATCATCTTATACTGGAGGAACTGTATATCCTACTCAACTAACTTGTTTAGAAAATTGTGCTCCTACTTATGGATATAATTGTGATAACTTTACAGGCCAATGTATCCCAGGAACTCCTTCAAATACTGGTTCATTTAATACTTTAATTGATTGCCAAGAAGCAAATTGTGGAGGCCTTCTTCCTCAACCTACTACTTGCTCTTGTGACCCATTAACAAGTGTAGTAAATAATAATTTCCCTAATGGCCCTTCAGGATTTTATGCATTTCCAAGTTCAATAGGTACTTGGACTTTTAATTTAGGATATGCTCAAGGTACTACTACAACTCAATTTAATACTAATAGTGCTGGTTTTGCTGAAACTTCAAGTATGTTTTTAGGAAAAGGTGAAGTACTTAATGTTAGTTGTTCATACAGTTTATGTTTTCAAGCATGGCAAACTACTGATGTTCCTTCTTCAACTATAATTTTTGACGGTTCAGCTCCATATCCTTTTCAACCTTCAACAGGAACTTATCCTGTTCCTAATGCTCAAATATTTACTGGTCTTACAAGTGTTCCTACAGCATATACATGTAATTTTGTTGCTGGATCCCCTAATTTTAGATTTTATTTGGGAGTAGCCGCAGGTGCTGTTGGAAGAATTAATATTGATAATGTTTGTATAACTTTAATAGGATGTCCTCCTACAGCATCAGATTGCACTATATCAGGATCTGCATATTGTTATGAAAATGTTGAATACCCTTGTTTATGTCCTGTAGGATATACTGCTAGTTTAAATGGTAATTGTGTCCCTACAGGATCTATAACTGTACCACAAATTATAACTGGCCAAGCATTCCCCAATACCCCAACAAATCATCAACAGTGGGGCTATGGGTGCCCTAATTTATATTATTCATATGGTACAAATGGAATATCTCCAACATGGCCTGCAGGGCAATCTTCTCCAAATTTTGGTAATCCTAATGTTTTTAATACTACAAGACAATTTGATATATTAAGACACCCATGGTGGCGCCAACCTTTTAGTCCTACCTATCCTTATTCTACCGCCCCAGGATATCAAAATAGATTTATGAACCAAAACATGATTTATCTTCCTTTATCAAATACATTTTTAGGAGGCGGATCATACATTAATGTTTCAGCTTCTAAAACAATGTATGCTTGTATTGCTGCTGATGATGGGTTTAGATTAAAATTAAATGGTACTACTCTTGTTTCAATAGGTACTTCTACTGCAATAACACCATTTAATTCTCAACATTTTCAAGCTCGATTTACAACTTCTAACCCTTACATAGCATCAGATTTTTACACTCCTGGGAATTATACTTATACATCATGGCATCTATTCCCAATTACTATGCCTTCAGGGTGTAATGCTATAACATTAGAAGGTATAGATATAAACAATGTTGCTTCTGGTTTTGCAGGTTTAATACTTGATAATACTGCTACTGAATTAATAAATGCTACAAGTGAAAATGATTTAAACATTATATGGAATGCTAAAAATGATTTAATTTATAATCTTAATGCAGGTATTACAGCTTCATGCCCTCCAAATACTACTCCTTTAGGCCCTGACCCATGTGACTTATGCATATCAGGATTACCCCCAATTCCATGTGGTGATTGCATTGAATGTTTTAATGGAATAATTTATAATGGGTATGTAGTTGATGCTGGAGGATACACCCAACTAGGACGTGGGTCAGGTGGTCTAGTTAATACTAATCCTTTAGATAATCCAATTAACACTTGGGAAATTCCTAATGAAGCCGCTTGGAATACATTAATAACTTATTTAAATGGTGGTGTAGCTCCATTAGCAACAACAGGTAGTTTAGGAACAGTTGCTGGTGGAAAAATGAAAGACTACACTAGAGATATAAATGCATCTTGTTGGACTTTCCCAAATGCTGGTGCTCAAAATAATTCTAATAGCAGCGGATGGGCTGGTATAGGATCAGGTAAAAGAAATAATTTAGGAATTTACTCTGGATTTGGAACTGATGGATATTGGTGGAGTGCTAATTCTTCACCTAGTATAACTCAATTAAATACTCGAGAATTAAAACATTGGTCATTTGATGTTTATAAAAACACATATACTAAAAATCATGGTCATTCTATTAGATTAGTTCGTCCTGCTGTTGCTGGTGAAGTTAATGGATCTACAATATTTAATGCTTATAAAGGTAACAATGGTGTATTATATGATGGTATAGTTATTGGAACGCAAGTTTGGATTAATAAAAATTTAGCTGAAACAAAATACAATACGAACACTAATATTAGTGTTACTACCCCTAATGCTCTTTGGACTTCAGCTACTACAATCCCAGTATTATCTACTTCATGTTTTTATAACAATATTATAAATAACACTAGTAGTTTAGATGGAAATATCAACCCAGCAACAGGATTATGTTATGAATACCCATCTTTTTATATTTACCAAAAATGTGGAAAAACTGAAACTTTAATTCAAGAAGTTTCAGGTAGTACTACAACTCCTGGGAAAATACAAAAAGCACCTGATGGTACTTGTTGGTCATTTGTACAACAACTTAACACTAATCCTACTATTAGTGCTTCTATCTATAGCACAACAAATTATTTTTCAGGAAGTAACTATGTATACGATGATTGTGATGAATGTAATGCTATTCATACTATTTATACTAGATTTAATACTAAAAATTGTTAATAATTAAAAAAACAAAATAAAATGGCTTTTGAATATAAAGATGAAATAAAAAATATCCTTTTATCAATGTCCCTTGATGAACGATTCCCTGCAGGAGCATGGGTAGGATATGGATTTGAAATGGGATACAGTGCTTCATCAGCAGCTTCAGCTTCAATTAACTTAGCATGTGTTTCTTCTAATGTAACAACTACAGGTTCAGGTTCACTTAATATAAATGGAATTACTTTATATTATACTGGATCTAATGTTGCTAACAATTCAACTACAATTTTTATAAATACTTCATCATTTGCAAATAGTACAATAAATAGTTTTATTGTTACTTCTTCTATTATATTTAATGTAAGTAAATCTATAGCACCTTATAGTGCTTCTTTACAATATATAACAGCAAGTGTTGGATCATTATTAAACTTAACTTCAACTACTCCTGTAGGAACTTTAGGAAATAATTTTTACTATGTATCCTGTTCTTCAGCTCCAACAGTATATTTTGAAGGAGGAACTAACCAAACAGGCTCAGTACTTGGAGCAGTAGCAACATATGATGAAAATATTTATTCTACAGGAATTGCTACTTTACAACTTTATATTCCTTCTTCTTCATATTTAGATAGTGGATCAGAAATATCTTCTTCAATAGCAACAATAGTAAATAATTATACTAATTTTATTTGGTCAGGAAGTGATAATTTTATTTCAACTCAAATTGTAGCTACTGTTGGAGAAGTAAATCCATTAATTTGCAATAATGTAAGTTGTTATACTGCTGATAATGGGTATTGGATTTATGGTCCTCTTCCAAGTCCATTAACTTTAAGTAATTTTACTCCTAATTCAAGTTTTGGAATAGGTCTTGGTAATAGACAAATGAGAAGGCCAATTGTAGGAGGAGTATCAATTACTTCAACTTCTAAAATTGGGAGTGTTGGCACAATGGGACTAGTTTGCCAAGACTCAGCCTCAGGAGCATTAGTTGGGTTAACTAATAACCACGTAATAATTAGAGATCCATTTTATACTAATCAAAGAACATTTGTTAGCCCACAAAATGAATATGATCTTCTTGATGCTAACTCTACCCCAGACTTAGTTTACCAAGATGGAGAAAACACTGCCCTTTTATCCCCAGGAACTAATAGAGAAGTTGGTAAAGTATTAAGATATGTACCTTTATATACATCTGCTTCTACAATAATTAATCCTCTATCTACTAATAGAGTAGATGGAGCTATATTCTCTTTATATTGTACAGCTAGTGATGGAGGCCAAATTTTAAGTTTTACTTCTTCTTTATCTAATACTGGATCTTTTCAACAATATGGGTTAGCTTATACTTCATCTATGCCTTTTGCTACTACAGCTGAAATAAATAACCTTTTTACTACTAACCCAGTTATTTATAGCTCAGGTAGGACTTCAGGAGCAAAAGGAAACAACCCATGTCCTTTAAGGTTTACAGGATTTGTAAATTCAACTATAGCATACCCATTGCAAGGAGTAAACACTCCAGCTTATATGCAAGATTTAATTGCATTTGTTAAACCTCAAAATAGTGCTTCTTGGAGCCCTGGAACCCCAAATACTCCAGCTAATCTTTGCCCATTCCCAGCTTGGTATGGAGATTCAGGATCTACTTTAATAGCTAATATTGGTGGAGTATGGAAAATTATTGGTTTAGTATTTGCTGGGAATTCATCTTCATTTACCCCAATTGTTGTAGGTGGAGTTTTAATTAATTTATTTTATGCTTCTGATCAAGGATACGCTTGTAGAATAGATCATGTAGCAAATGAATTAGGGATTAAAGCTTGGACTGGAAGTATTGCACCTGTAGTAGATAATAATAGTATTACTTATGTTACAGTTTCAGGAAGTAATGATACTAAAATTTTAAATTGTAGTGGTTCAAATTATTGGCAAGTTGGACTTACTACTCGACATAAATTTTGTTAAAAATAAAAAAAAATAAAATAATAAAACAATGAATTATTCAATTTGTTTAGATCCAGCTAGTTTTAATTTAGCTAGTTTATCAGGTAATAATCTTTTAATATACACTAATGATGATAACTTTACTACCCCAGTAGCTTCAGTTCCATCTTCAGTATTGTTTCCTCCACCAACTGGAAATTGCCCTTATACAATTTCAGGGATTCCTGATGGAGCTACTCAATTATTAATTGTAGATTATTGTCTTAGTGAACTCCCAGCAGTACCTCCACCAGCTAATACTTTAACTGGTGAATGTTGTTATGCTTTAATAGATATTAATCCATCACTTTGTGGTGATTTTTGTGAAAGCTGCGGAATAGGATTTGATATTTATGCCTTAACTACTACTGGTTCTATTATAGCAGGTAATTTAACTAGTTCTTGTGGCTCTGTAACAGATTATGTTATAGGATGGTATTTAAATGGAAACTACTCATCCCCAGTTTTTACTTCAGGATTTGGCCCTCAATTTAATTATCAATCAACCCATCCATTAACCGCTTCAGCAGCACCATTAGTAGCTGCTGGTAACTGGGAAGGTATTATTCATGATGTTATTATTAATGGAACTCAATATTCTACAATTAGTGGGTCAGGAAATGGAACTAATATACCATTCCAAAGTTGTTTTGGAACAACAGTAGCTGCTCCTTTAAAATGTGATAATGGAAGTTTTCCTCTTCCATATTCACACCAAAAAACATTTACAGCAGCTTCAAACGGAATTCCCCCAGCTCCATCAACTTTTACATATCAATTATCATCTAGTATAAATTATTTTGCTTATGTATTTAATGGTCAACAAATATGGGATGAACTTGAAATTAAATATATAAGTGGTAATCCAAATGGAACTACTAACCCTTCTCTTTATTCTCAACCTATTTATTTAGAAAAAATTAAAATAGGAGCGAATGCTCCTTTTCCATGGTTAGGATTTAATACACCTTATATTGCTGCTTTGTCTGGATCACCTTTTTATAATTATCCGGCATCAGTTAGTGCTACATTTCTCGAAAGAGTTCTTACTTTAACTGGTTTAGAAACTAGTAGTATCCCTAGTTTGCCTGATAAATTAGAAGTAACAGTAACTCCTAATACTGAAAGTTTTACAACAAATTGGGATCTTTACATGCAATGTTTAGAAGATTTTAATTGTACTAATTGCACTTTTGATAGTAATCCTCCATTTAAAATTTCTAACGTAACACTTGAAAGATGGACAGGAAATCCATGCTTACAACAAAAAATACGAGTAGCAGCTAGTGGTTGTAATGCTAATTCTGATTTTTTTACTTACACTGATGCTGTACAACAAAGTAATGGATTTTTTCCTATAACCCAATCTTCTCCATTTTTTGGATGGATCCAGTTAGGAGCTACTAATATATGTAGCCAAACAAACTTTATTAACCCATCAACACCTTGTGATGTTCCTTCAAATAGTATAATAACATTTAATAAAACAAATGTTCCTTCTAATGGTATATCATCAACAGGTCAACCTTTAGGACAAATTTATATGACTTTTAATAATGTTAATGATTTTTTACATTATAAAAATTTATTAGATGCTGAAGAAGCCTCATTAAACTCAATTTTAGGCCCTATAACATACGATTGTACTAATCAAAAGTATTACTCAGGATATTCATTACAAGTACCTTCACAAGCTGTTAATAATACTTGTGGAGACAATACTACTAGATTAACATATTATATTCCTAGAACAGCTTATCCTAATATTATTTATGTCCAAAACCCAGCTAATAATTTTTGGTCAATAACTATTCCAATGCCTGAAGTATTAGATTGTTTAAATTTTTCAGGGTGCACTAATTGTTATGTTCCATGGAATACATATAGAACTTATAATTCTGGGATTCTTGATAAATTTAATTCTTCTAGTTACGCTGATCCTTTTAATAATACATCATATACTAATAATTTTGGGGCTAAATATGTACAACCTTGGAGTCGTATTTATTTTGTTACTAGCTCAGCATTACCGATATCTTATTATTCTTCAAGTGTGCTTGGGTTTTGGGATACTGCTAAAGCTCAATATACATCAAGATATTCTCAAGAAACAGTACCATTTGTACCTAATCCTTTAAATCCTGGATCTTATACTAATTTAGAACCTTTAGGAGGTGTACCTTGCCCCAATTGGACTACTAAATTTTCTAGTTCACTTTCTAATACCCAGAAGGGGCAGGGAGGAAATGCTTATTATTTCCATTATGAATATGTTTTCCCTAATCTGCAAGATAATATTAATTTTGCAGGGAATAATGATTTTCATTTATTTACCAAAGTTACTAATAATTCAGGAGTACTTCAAACTAATCCATTGTTAATTTATTCTTATAGCCAATCTATAGCTACAGTACATCAACCCCAATTCTTTACAGGTGGTACTCCTAGCTTAACAATTCAGTCTTTCTAAAATATTGTTAAATATTTTAAAAATAATTTGGCCCCGTAAAGGGGCCTTTTTATACTTATTAAAAATAATTAAAGTTATATGACAGAAAACACACGTAGAAAAAAACACACAGAACTAGAATGTGTGCAAATAGGTTATGCAAATGGAGTTGCACCTGGATTTCCACTTACTGAAAATGAAAAATGGAAAATGGTAGATGAAGCAGAAGAAGCTTATGGTAAATTTTTAGATGCTTTAGGATGCGATTGGCGAAACGATCCAAATTCAATGGAAACACCTCGTCGAGTAGCTAAAGCTTATGTATTTGATTTATGGGCAGGTAGATATACTGCAATGTCAGATATTACTTCATTCCCATCAGACGGATATGATGGTATTGTAATTGAAAGAAACATTCCAATTACTTCAATGTGTTCACACCACCATCAAACAATTGGAGGAGTAGTTCATATTGGTTATGTTGTAGGAAATGAAGGTAGAGTAATTGGTTTATCTAAATTAAACCGCATTGTAGAATTATTCGGCCGTAGAGGAGCTATTCAAGAACAATTAACTTCAGCTATCCATAACGCAGTAAACAAAGTATGTGAAGGAAACAGAGGTATTATCGTTACAGTAGTAGCAACCCACAATTGTGTATCTTGTAGAGGAGTAAAACACCAAGGTGCTTCAATGGTTACAACAAAAGCATCAGGTGTGTTTATGGAAAACAATAACCAAGCACGTAAGGAATTTTTCGATAGTATTAAAATCAATAATAGCGGACATTAAATTTAAAATTATGGACAGAACACAATTACTCTACCAGGCTTTAGAGTCAAAATACCTAGCCCAAATTGCAGAAGCAAAAGCAACACTAGCAATTTATTTTACAAATTCAGTTGGAATTGGAGAACATCCTCAACATTTAGAAGAAATGGACAAGTTTGTATCTCAATTAGCAGATGCTGAAGATAAACTTGAAACTTTAAGACATTTAAAATTAATTGATCCAACAACCCCATTTTAATATGAATCCACTAGAACAAAAACAAGACGAGTTAATTAAATTACTTTATTCACAAGTTATAGATTTATCTATGATGTCTAAAATTGAACTTGGAGATGATGTAATATTTAAATATAGAGAATTAACAGATGAAATTGAACATTTAAAAGGAACTTATATACCTTTTGTGTCAGAAGTTGAAGAGTTTAATGCAGTAATGGGAAAACCCAATAATTATAATCCGGTCATTCCCGATGAGAAGGAATGGATGTTTGTTTACAATTTCGTTTTGGAAGAACTCGAGGAATACAAACATGCGTGTAAACAAGGAGACATTGTTGAAGTTCTTGATGCTTTATGCGACATTGCCTATGTTTCCTTGGGCAACGGAACTATGCTACATGGTCTTAAGGATAAACTATGGCCCGCATATCAAGAAGTACAAGCGTCAAATCTTAGCAAAGCTTGTTCTAGTGAGGAAGAGGCACAAGAAACCGTTAGAGTACGTTCCGCAGAACAAGAGGAACCATGTCACTATGAAAAGATTGGCAAATATTATATCGTCTATCGAACACGTGATAGAAAAGTAATGAAAAATGTTAATTACTTTAGACCTGATTTAACACAGTTCTTTAAGTAATATTTAAATAAAAGTTATGTATCAAGCGGTTTTCTATAACAGATTACCCGGAGAGGATCAATGGTCATATTATCTTCGGGACGATAAAAAAGGTATACACAAGTTCCAGTATTGGCCTACAGTTTATAAACTTGATGAAGAGGGAGAATTTGAAACACTATTTGGTGAAAGATGTTCTCCCCTTCAAGGTCAATATGATAAAAAAGATCCTACTATTTTAGAAAAAGATATTGACCGTGAAATTGTATTACTACGAGATTTGTACTTTGAAACAGATGAAACACCAGAATACCACAATACAGTTTATTTAGATATTGAGATTGAAATTTTAGGTGCACTTACCCCCCAAACTATTAAAGAAGCAAATGCTGAAGTTACAGCAATTGCCTTAATTGATACTTCAACTAAAGAAAAAATATGCTTTATTTTAGATAAAGAAAGTAAAATTGAAGAAGCAGATATAGATGGTAAGAAAGTTATCCCTTGTATTGACGAAAACACTTTACTACGTAATTTTTTAAACAAATGGGAGCAAATGGATCCTACAATTGTAGTAGGTTACAACAGTGATTTCTTTGATATTCCATATTTGTACTATAGAATTAAAAAACGTTTAGGAGATGATGTATATCGTTTATCTCCTATAGGTAAAATTGAAGAAGTATTATCTCAACCAAATTCTCCAATTCGTATTGGCTTAGTTAACAGTTTAGACTATATGCACTTGCTTCGCAAGTATATGATGAAAGAAGAACCATCATACAAGTTAGGTGATATAGGTTTGAAATATGCTAAACTAGGAAAAATAGAATACAACGGTAATTTAGACACTTTATTCAAAGAAGACCCAAACAAATTTATAGACTATAACATTCGAGACGTTGAAATTATAGAAGCGTTAGAGGAAAAACAGAAATTTATTGAATTGACTGTTTTGATTTCTCACCTATGTCACACATCATATGAATCAATTTACTATAACACTATATTGAATGAAGGTGCTATTTTAACATATTTAAAACGTAAAAATATAATTGCACCAAACAAGCCAACAACTTCAAACCCTACTATTAGAGATTTAGAGTTAGGTGATTATGTAGTACATCAAAGAGGTACTCCAACAATTGAAGGTACAGTATACAGTTTTGAAGATAAACAAATTATAATCAAAACAATGGCTGGAAAATATATTGCTCGTAACCCTAAAACAGTTAAGAAAAAAGACAGTTACGCAGGTGGATATTTGCTTGACCCTAACCCAGGTTTGTATTCAGATGTAAGTGACCTTGACTTTACCTCACTGTATCCTTCAATTATTAAATCTCTTAATTTAGGTATTGAAACATTAGTAGGTCGAATTGTTACAAAAGATAATTACGAACAATACAATTCACTTGAACAGCTAAAACAACGTGATCCTGAAGAAAAAATACATATACAAAAACTCAATAAACATTCATATCAACTAAAAGATGCTACTATAGCAGTAGGTGCTTTAATTCGTTTAATTGAAGACAATAACTGGACAATTTCAGCCAGTGGAGCGTTTTTTACAACTGATAAGAAAAGTATTGCTTGTGAAGTATTAGAGGATTGGTTTAATCAGAGAGAACATTATCGAGCACTTAAGAAAAAAGCAGGTAAAGCAGAAGATTGGGCTAACTACAAACAATATGATTTGTATCAAATGGCATTCAAAATCTTACAAAACGCTTTATACGGTACATATGCAATTAATTCATGGCGTTTTACAGATGGATTTAAAATATGTTCTGCTGCCATTACAAACAGCGGACAGAGATTAACTCGCGAAAGTATTGATTTTGTAAACCAATACATTTCAGAACAACTTAAAATTGACCTTAGAAAATTTGTTATCGCCTCAGATACCGATTCACTTTATATGGAGTTAACAGATTTACTTAAACATAGAAACCCTGATTTAAATTACAATGATCGTGAAGAAAAAATCAAACGATTACTTATATTAACAGAAGAACTTCAAACAGTAGCAAACGGAAACTTAAACAATATAACGCAAAATCTATTCAATATGCACGGCAAACACCACTTTGTATTAAAACAAGAGGTAATCGCTGAAAAAGCGTATTGGGCTGGTAAACGTAGATACGCTATTTACATTGTAAATAAAGAAGGTGTACCTATTGAGGAACTAGAGATGAAGGGATTAGACATTATGAAATCTAATTTTCCCCCTTACTTTAGAAACTTTGGAGAAGACCTAATCAAAAACATCCTATTCAGCAAACCGAAAGAAGATATAGACAAGGATGTAATGGATTTTAAAAATTCAATGCAAACGGTAGAATGGATTAAGTTGCTTAAACCAACAGGACTGAAAAAAATGGGTGAATATATTGAACGTAAACCTATGGCTGGTGAATTGTTCTCTAAATTGAAGCTAAAATGTCCTATTAATACTAAAGCAGCTATAATTTACAATGACTTTTTACGTTACAAGAAACTTAATGTAAAGTACCCTGAATTTACAATTGGAGATAAAATGTATATAGCCTATTTAAAACCAAACCCATACCAGATTGAGGTAATAGGTTACAATGGTTACAATGACCCTCAAGAAATTACAGATTTGATCAACAAATATATAGACCGTGATGGTTTATTTGATAGTGTGATTCGAAACAAATTAGAGGGAGTATACAATGATATTGGATGGGTGTTAAACTTAAATCCGTTTAAAGCTAAATTCTTTAACTTTTCATAATATGTATAAATAAAATAAAATTAAATAAAATGAACAAAGAACAATTACGTATGCAAATGTTAGCTGGTATCCTTACAGAAGGACAATATAAAGCTATGTTAAATGAAAATATGGAAGATCCAAATTATATTGCTCAATATATAGCTGGGGGGTTTGACACCTATATCATCCCGGGATCACCTAAATTCACTTATGGTCCTGATGATGACGGGACTTATCATTTAGAATTTCAATTAGGATTTGATGATTTAGATTATGATACCCCCGAAGAAGAAGAAGAAGAACTAGAAAGACAAATAGGTGGCTATTATAGTGGAGGCCCAGGACAAGCTTTTAGCCGAACTCGTGTATCATATGAGGGTGAAAACAATGGAAAGTACATATTCTCTGTTTATAAAAGAGGAGGATATGATGTTTAATTAATTTTTAAAATATTTTTTATAGAAAAGCTTGCCTACCAGCAGGCTTTTTCTTATCTTTAACATATGGTTAATAAAATAGTTCTACAATCGGTTATAAACAAATACTACTTAGGCGAAAACGAATCCGTCAAATGGAGTATTAAAGACAAAACCCTTACTATAGACTTTATGTCTGTAAATAAAGAGGTAATAGGTAAAATTGTTCACAACAATATTGACATTGAAGATAGTGAATTAGCTATCTTTGATACTAAAAAACTACTTAACCTATTAGGTATTACTCAAGGTGATTTAATGTTTTCCTTAGAAAAAGGTAAAAGCGTTTACACTAAAATGCATTTTGCAGATGCTTCCTTTAACTTAACTTATGCACTTGCTGATCCTTTATTGATTGGAAAAGTAGGTTCTGTAAGTGAACCAGAATGGGATGCATGTTTGCCTTTAGAAAAAGAATATGTCGACAATTTAGTTAAAGCTAAAAACGCTTTAACGGGTATTGGCTCAATGACACTTTCCATTGATATAGATTTAAATGGAGACAATATGTGCTTATTTACATTTGGAGACGAGCAAGGTCACAACAACAAAATTACCTACCAAATGTATGGTACAATTAAACAGGAAAAAGTTGAAATACCATTTAATTCAGACATGTTTAGAAACATTTTGAAAGAAAACAAAGACCTAGAAAGCGGAAATATCTATTTGAGCTACCAGGGCCTAATAAAACTTGAATTTAAATCCGAAGATACAACTAGCACTTACTATATGGTACGTAAAGAAGAAAGTAGTTTTTAGTATGTATAATAGAATTTGATAATTCAAAATAGTTTTCGTATATTGTGGTTATAAATTTAAATTTAGTTATGGAAGAAACTAAACGACGCGGTCGTCCCGCTAGAGACGAGAATGACACCCAATCAAACTTATGTACAATTAAAGATCCAGCAATGGAACCTTTCTACATTGTAAAAGATACTACAAACTTTACAGTTATAGAAAGATCTGTTGCTACAAGAGGATTTGGGGGTAAACAAGCATCCGGTAAAGAAGTTGAAAAAATTGTAGGATACTACAGTAGCTTTGGAAATGCTGTAAATCGCATTGCAAAGGAAAAGTTTTATCAAAATGAAGGTGAATACCAAACTATTCAAGGATATATCAACACCTGGAAAGAAGTAAAAGATGGAATGGAATCAATGTTAAATAAATTAGAAATATGAGAAAGTTAGAAGCCCTATTTGATGCGGTAATTATAAAACCGCTTGATGAAGAAGAAACCCAGTTTGGCTCTATCTTTATCCCAGATGCTGGAAAAGATAGAAACGAACAAGGAACTGTAGTTGCAGTTGGACCTGGAGTAGAATATGCAGGTATTGGATTTGTACCAACCCAAATTAAAGTAGGAGATGTAGTTGTCTTGCCTACAATGGGATTTTCAAAACTACAATTTGAAGGAGACGACTATTACATTGGAAACGAGAAACAAATTTTAGCAAAAATAACAAAAAACGATGAGTAAGATAATTGAATTTGGACCAGAAGCACGTAAGAAACTGGTAAAAGGTATTGATACCTTAGCAGATGCTGTTGTAGCAACGTTAGGACCAAACGGTAGAAATGTTGTGTACACTGAAAATGGAATGGTTATTTCAACCAAAGATGGTGTAAGCGTTGCAAAACAAATTGCATCTTTAGAAGACCCAATTGAAGATTTGGGAGCACAAATGGTTAAACAAGCAGCTATTAAAACTGCAGACCACGCAGGTGATGGTACAACTACTTCAACTTTGCTAGCACGCGAATTGGTAAAAGGTGGTATTTCTAAACTAAACGAAGGAGCAAATGCAGTTGAAATCAAACGTGGAATTGACGCTGGAGTAAAAGAGGTACTATCTACCCTTAAACAAAACTCAGAGAAAATCACATCTGAAGAACAATTAGAGCAAATTGCTACCATTTCAGCAAACAATGATCCTGAAATTGGAAAATTGATTTCACGCGCTATGGAAAAAGTAGGACGTGAAGGTGTAGTTTACATTGAAGAGTCAAGAACAGATGAAACATATCTTGAAGTTGTAGAAGGTATTCAATTTGACCGTGGTTACAAATCTCCATACTTTGTTACAGACAACAATACAATGTCAACAACTTTAAAAGATGTTTACATTTTGATGGCTGATCATCGTTTTACTCAAGTAAAAGAATTGCTTCCAATTTTGGATGGTGTATCACAAAAAGGAAAATCATTGTTGATCATCGCAGAAGATATTGATGGAGAAGCTTTAGCTACATTGCTTGTAAACAAAATGCGAGGTACACTTAAAGTATGTGCTGTTAAAGCACCTGATTTTGGTGAGCGTAGAAAATTGATCCTTGAAGACATTGCTATCTTAACTGGTGGTAAAGTATTTGACAAAGAAAAAGGCATGAAACTTGACAAATTCAATTGGGAATGGTTAGGTAAAGCTAAAACAGTTACAGTATCTAAAGAAAAAACCACAATCATTGATGGTGATGGTGCTGAAGCTGAAATCACAGAACGAGTAGAGTCACTTACAGCTCAAATTGAAGATGCAAAAACACCATTTGAAATGGAAAAATTGCAAGAACGTTTATCCAAGTTTGTAGGTGGAGTAGCTTTAGTTCATGTAGGTGGAAGTACAGAAACCGAAATGAAAGAGAAAAAAGATCGCGTTGACGATGCTTTACATGCAACACAATGCGCTCTTGAAGATGGTATTGTGCCAGGTGGTGGTTCAGCTCTATTATATGCTCGTGAAGGTATTACCTTTAAAAAAGACGATTCAGAAGACTTTAACTACGGTAAAAAGTTAGTTTATAGAGCTTGTGGAAAACCATTTGAAACTATCCTGAAAAATGCAGGATATGCTGAAAGTGATATGTACCCAATCAACATGGAAATTGGACATTCTGATGATGTGTGGAGTGGCTTCAACATCAAAACAGAAACGATTGTAAACATGAAAGAAGAAGGTATTATCGATCCACACAAAGTAACCAAAAACGCTTTATTGAACGCTTCTTCAATTGCAGGTACAATCCTATTAACAGAATGTACAGTAGTAGACAAACCAGAAGATAAAAAAGAAGGTGGTTTTGATCCTTCAATGATGGGAATGATGTAATATGAAAGTAGAAAAAGTAGAATACAACGAACTTATCGCAACGCGAGTACCTCCAGGAGATTCCTGGGTACTCGTAAACGATAAAAATAAAGTGATTCACAAGTCACTTACCGACGCTTTAGAAGCATGGTTTGAAATAAACCAGGAAAAAGCAGAATTCCGTTTAGCTCCTTTAGATAGTAAAATTTATGTTATTCGGAGTGAGGAAAAGGAAATTCAACCTGAACCAATCAAACGATTTAACATTTACGGAGACCCTCAATAACGGAGTCTCTTTTTTTAGATATTTATAATTATGAAATTAATGGATTTTTTATTTGAAAACGAGGAAGAAGATAACAGAAAAAGATCATACACCCCTCAAGAATACTTTATAGCTACTAAAGAAACCCCAATAGAACAAGTTAAAGATGCTTTAGACGATTTAAATAACTATAAAGATGCTGGGTATGGTCAATATATAACTTACCAAAGACAAGCAGATCCATCCATTAACCCGGCAATCCAAAAAGCATTCGGACCTGGTGGTGGACCAAACATGAAGACCCCAGCTAATAGAAAAGAATGGAATTCAGCTAGTACTGAATGGAGACTTAAAAAAGCTAAAGATATTCAATTAAGAACTGGTTTAGATATTACAGGATGGGAAGATTTAAGTTTTGATCAATTACCAAAAGAAGCTACTGATTGGAAAGTATTTTATCCTCAATCTAGTATTGAAGCTATGGTTCCTATTATTTTGGATATTACTCAAAAATCCAACATATTAAATTGGGTTGAAGAAAATGGATTAATAGTATTTCCTCGAAAAGATAATAAAATTGTTCCTAATGATGAAACATTAGAAAAAGTACTTAGAACAGTAATGAAAAATGCTGGGATAAAAGATTTTATTATTAGTAAACAAGATGCTAATTTTGAAAAAAAACCAAAAGATAAAGCTAAAGAAAAAGAAACACCATCTATTTCATCATATAATATTCTTAAATCACCTGATGGTTCAATTTTAACTATTGAAGATGCTGAAGACTTAAAAGATGATTTAGAATCTAAAATCTTAGATTTAAACCCTAAAACATCAGATTTAAAAGTTAAAGTAATCCCATCTAAACAAGACCCAAACAATGCTATATTACAAATTTCAGGATTTAAAAGTAATAAAGAAAGAGGTACTATTCAACAAAAAGTTCAAGACTATATGAATAGATTATATGAACGTAAACTTAAAAAATCATTTCAAGTTCGAGCGGGCATTATAAAATAAATTAGTTTTATTAAAAGGTTTTTAGTATATTAAAGTTATGAAAGAAAATACATTATATGTAGAGCGTTTTCGTCCTACCGAACTGAAATATTATGTTGGTAACGAAAATGTTAAAGACACAATACAAAAGTACCTAAACCAAGGTGATATCCAAAACTTTATCTTCTATGGCCCTGCAGGTACAGGTAAAACTACCCTAGCAAAAATCATCGTTAAAAATCTAGATTGCGATTATCTTTATATAAACGCATCCGATGAAAACGGAATTGATACTATTCGAGAGAAAGTAAAGGGATTCGCTAGTGTTGCCTCTTGGAAAGGAATTAAGGTAGTAATCCTAGATGAAGCAGATTTCATTACAATCCAAGGACAAGCCGCTTTACGAAACGTAATTGAAACATTTTCTCGCTCAACTCGATTTATTTTAACTTGTAACTTTATAGAGCGAATCATTGATCCGCTCCAATCACGTTGCCAAGTACTTAAAATTGTACCTCCAACTAAAATGGATGTGTATAATTATTTAACTTATATTTTAGCTGATCAATTGTCTTTATCCTATAAGCAGGAAGATATTAAAAACCTAATAATGAAATACTATCCTGACATGCGTAAAATGTTAAATGTTTTACAAATGTCTGTAAAAGATGATGCTATTGTACTTGATGAAACAGTTTTGACCTCAAACAACTACATCAAAGAAGTATTGAAAGAACTAGCAGGTAAGAAAAACTGGCTTACTATTAGACAAATCATTGTTGATTCGAATACAAAGGACTTTGAGGAGCTATATCGCTCACTATTTGAATATAGCTCAAAATACGCTCCAGGTAAGGAAGGATCTATTGCAATTATATTAAATGAGCACTTATACCAAGCAAATTTTCGAATAGATAAAGAAATTAATATAGCTTCTTGTATAGCTAAAATTATAGAAGTATTATGAAACATTTCCTAAAGTACACTCTTTCGTGGGTATCAAGTAATTTGTCCGTACCTTTTTGGACAGTAGGGCATATTCACTTAATGACATCTGTTTATGCTGATTTACATGAACTACTAATGTCATTTGGAATGAACATAATTGTAGCAGCAGGGTTTATCCATGATTTTATAGAATATAGAAAAGAAAAAGTAACCAATAAAAACAAATAAAATGCAAGAACAACCAAGATTAAACATTGACTTTAAAAACACAACAGCCGTAACAGGTTTTGATGGTGGTCATTTATTTGGGCAAGCAATCATTGTCCGTAAAGTATCTAAATTTTTAGTTGGAGCTGAAGAGGATTCACTCATTCCAATCCCAGTTTTCTATGATATGGAAAGCAAAAAAATTCTACCTGATTCACTTCCACCAGATCTTCGTGACGAATACAAAGATATTACTTTAGATGTCTAAGAAGCAAATAAAAGATTTATGGGGGTGGTTAAATGAAATCACCCTCTATAAAACTCCTATTGAAGATATTTCGGAAGAATCATGGGAAAAATGGAACTCCTATATGACTCATAGATATTTATCAATGGATATACGTTTTGTTGAATTAGCAAACTATGTTCAAACTCTACCATACGAGAACAAGCAACAAACATATACAATTTATAGAGAGATGGTTCCAAAAACTAAAACGTTCTTGAAGTATGTTAAGTCAAGAACAAAGAGACAGCCTGCTACTTTGGTAGAGTATGTAGCAAAACATTTTGAATGCAGTTTAGGCGAAGCTGAAGAATATATTGACATTTTACGTGAAAGTGGTGTGCGTTCTATTTTATTTAAAATGGGGGTAGAAGATAAAGAAATAGAAAAGTTATTAAAGTAATGAATAGAGAAATTAAGGTTACAGATTCAGTTGTAGATTCAATCATTGACCAGTTTGTTTCAAGAGCCATATTTGGTAAAACAAAATATGGAGTTGATTTAGACCGTGAAGATTTAAGTGTTTTAGAATGGATCGAACACGCTAAACAAGAACACATGGATGCTATTTTATATTTAGAAAAATTAAAAAAAATTGTAGAGATCAAAGGACTATAATATTTATAATAAAATATCAAAATGAATAAAGAAACTTTACGTATGCAAATGCTAGCTGGTGTGATCACAGAAAGTGAATATAAAGCCAAACTAGAAGAAGCAGAACCAGGTAATTTAATGTTAAGCAATGCTGCTAAACAGATTTATCAATATATTAAATCTAACAAGTATGATGCAATGCTTCAAATTGATGGAAAAGTAATAGGAGCTAATAAAAATGCTCCATTTACTCTTTATAGTGATAGTAAAAGTGGCAAAATCAGTGTTAGAGGAATTGGTTCTGATCAAAATACTGTTAAAGATACAATGACTAAATTACAAAATTTAATTTTAGGTCACTTTAACTTTCTAGAAAAAGATGGAGAAATCCAAGTTAATTTTGACGGAATGAAAAACGCTAGCCTTGGAAGTTTTGCTCTCCGCATTAAACCAGATATGCTTAAAAAAGGTGAGGTTACTGAAGCACTTAACGAGCATTATGTTGCAGGTGGAATTGTAGGAATTGGAGCAATCAATCAAATCCCACCTCGTAAAAAAGCAGTTTACGAAGATGCATTTGAACATTTCTTAGGTCAAAAATATGGTATTAATGAAGCTGAAGCCAACATTGACCCAGCAATTAAAAACAACCCAGCTTTTGGCAAATTAGTAAGCTACCTTAAAGCTAATCCTGATGAAGCTGAAGAGTTAAAAGATAAAGAAGATGAAATTGGAGATGTTCTTCAAAATGTAAATGAAGCCTTTAGAAAAAATGGTAAATTTTACAGTGAAAATGCTTATGGAGATGTAAAAGAAGTAGATTTTAAAACTTATTTGAAAGAAAAAGGAATTAGTATAGGCCTACCAGCCGCTGCTCTTGGTTTGCTTGGAGCATTAATAGCTGGACCTTTAGGTACTAATACTCCTAATGAAATTATAGATGCAGTTTTAGTTGCTTCTGGAATTGGAGCTACTGTAGGTGCTATTTTTCGTGAAGATAAAGAAGTAAATGAAGCTAAAATCTCCCCAGATAATGCAGTTGCTTACCTTGAAAACACATTAGAACATGTTTGGAACATGGGTACTGGTAAAAATAATATTGATCTTCAATCATTAGCCCAATCAATAGCTCAAGATTTAGGTTTAATTGAAGATTTAGAAGAAGGTAAAAAACCAGGTACATTTAAAGAACGTTCTGCAATGGCTAAAAAAGCAAGAGCAGGAAAAGACATTGGTGAAAAAGGTAAAAACTTTGAAAAAATTGCCAAATCAGCTGCTAAAAAATATGGCTCAGAAGAAGCAGGTAAAAAAGTAGCAGGTGCAGTAATGTACGGAAAACTAAATAAATAATGAACCAAAGAGACACAATCACATTAGACGTCCCTCTATTTATTCGTTTACTCGAATACGCTAGAGAAGATGCTCAAACCGATATGGACCTACACAACGTAGCAGAAAACGCAATCGGCTTAGCACTTTCAGGAAAAGTATTGACTATGAAAGACTATGATATGATTGTTGGTTCTCCTGAAGACATTGAAGAAATTAAAATGCTCCAAATACGAGCAGGTATTATAAAATAAAAATAAAAATACAATGAAACAAGAACTATTACGTATGCAAATGTTAGCTGGTATTATCACAGAGAGTCAATACAAAGCTAAATTAAATGAAGCTTCTAACACCATGTTTAATGACAGAAATAAAGCACTTGGGATATTATTTAGAAAAAGAACTCCTGAAGATCTTTATGATGACGACTATGAATATCTATGGATTCATGAAAATGTAG
>Ga0214923_10002636_pt1 | contig 23573 bp, 66 predicted proteins | sample LL1510_MetaG_FD_177993 | JGI IMG/M metagenome (GOLD analysis project Ga0214923, IMG submission 177993) | Freshwater microbial communities from Lake Lanier, Atlanta, Georgia, United States - LL-1510 | ecosystem: Environmental > Aquatic > Freshwater > Lake | place: USA: Georgia | collected...
TACTTAATGTAATGGTGTGACCAAATATCCTCTCACACATAAAGATGCCCTCGGCGTGATGACGCAACGCACGATGGCGGAAGTCTGCCATCATCATCTTGCTCTCATCAAACCAATCGTGAATCTTTTGATAATCTTCTGCTGTTCCGCCCCACTTTTTCGCAGAGCTTAATGCGTGGTGATATGGATTGCTAATGGTGATGTTTCCTTTCTTTGTTAATTTTTAATGGATATGGATTAGAATATCTCCTCGGTAGTATTCACACTTTCCACACGCTCGTTAAACTCAAGACTAATCTTGCGATTAAGAACATCAAACTCAAATGTGCCATAACTACCTTCGTTGATTTCCCAACCCATATGCTTTGAGCCTAACTTATCATAGCATATCTCGTGAACAATCTCCTCAACACAACCTTGGCGAATTGGTAGTTGTTCCATTTTCTTGGTCTTTTCATTCCAATGGTATCCAGCTTCTAATCGTGAATTAGGAACTTTGCCAACTGGAGTAGCCACATCTTTGCCTCTATGGTCAAGATACTCTACATTATTGATCTGACCGCTATCGCCACAACCATCAAATGTTGCGTTGATAGTAGATATTCTCGACTCTTGCAAGAAATCAAATAGTGCTTTAGCGTTGTGCTGAACTGCTTGTTGTTTGGTTAGACGCTCTTGGGCTATCTGCTGATAGATGTCGTCCATCTTGGGTAATTTAATTTTTTTGGATTTGCTCATATAAAGAGCATACCACAAACTAAAATAAAATCAAGACCTGCTTTTCTTTTTCTTTAGCTTTAACAGTTTAAAGATATCACACTTATAATCATACAGCTTTCCGCAAGTCCAATAAATGCAGTACATTGATATCCAAAGTGCCAGAGCTAATCCTAAGACCCTTATTTCAGTACCTTCAATTAAATTTTCATTTACAATAGATAACATATATGCTGGTTCGCTAAGACTATCTTGAATCATCCACTGATGAACTAAATTTAATAGCATATTATTTACTCCTTATTTGCAATTGCGTATTTGAAGCCTACTCTTTTGAGAATAGCTTCTAGACGCTCAACCTGTTCCTCGTACCCATATTTTTGCCATTCCTTAAGGTGTGAGATCTGATCCACAATTGCGTCTTGAATTAATCTCCAATCATCTCTGGTAAAATAATCGTTCATTTATTTAGTTTATTTTAAATATTTTCGCTTGTCAATTGATTATTTATTTTATCAAAAGTATTATTTAGATCATTAATCATTATATTTTTAACTTCTTTTTTTAAGATTTTACTATTATTTATCTTATCTATCTCAGCTAATAGAGCATCTCTAGAGAGCAAAGCTTCATATTTTGTTAAATTTAGATTCATTTATTTAGCTTATTTAAGCTATTATATTTAGATAACGCACCAAGTCTATTTATCTTATTTACAGATAGATGTTTTTTATTTCGCTTTTTAAAAGTCTTATATCTTTTATTTATTTTGCTTTTCTTATTTAGATAATAATGAATAGGCTTTGTATCAACATAATAATATTTAGATCTAAGATAACCAATAACAGGAATAGCCGCCGATACTATCAAACTAAACAAAAACAAATAAGCGTATAGTTGATTCATATTAATAATTATCCTCTAATTTATTTAGTGTGTCAAGCACAATATTTTTATATTCATCTTTTAAATTGGCACTATGTTTATTTAATATAATATGAATAGTATTATTTTTAAAAGTTTTCATAGTATTTAAAGTCATAGGATAACCCATATTTAAAGAGTCCCATTCAGTATTTAAGCAATAATAAAGATAAGCTAACTCATCTTCGCTTAATGCTTTTATTTGATTGCTATTTATCATTATTTAGAAAGGTGGTTTTCGCAATCTGGAAGGGGTCTAACAGATTACTGGATCACCACTAACCTTGGGTTTCACGGCTTATTTGTATTATACTTATTATTATTTATTTAATCAACAAAAAACACCAAATAAACCTAAAATTACTCTAATTGTTCTAAATTTGTGATAGCTTTACGAGATGCTTTCCAGCCAAGAATACCTAGTATTTCTTTGATACAAGGTAGTTTGCCTTGGTTATTTTCTATATTATTTACAGCATTATCATTAACCATTAAAAGAGTTATACTATTATATAGATCATATTCTCTCTCACAGATATTAACAGCAACAAAATTACTATTATATTTAAGAAGTATATATTCAGCTTTTGTTTCTGCTACAATGATCTTTTCGTCTCGTCCTGTTAGGGTATTTTTGCCAGTATATTCTTTTATGTTATCTATTTTTAGTTTATTTTTGTATTTGAGGTATAGTTCTTCGTCTACTAAAACCCAATCGCCTATTTTTGTTTTTTTCTTTTTTCTATTTATTTTATAGTTATTAAACCAGTATTGAATATTAGAATCATTTGCTTCCATAGTTATACTTTATTATAGTATATTCTTTAGTAAAATATACAATAAAACATAATAGCCTATTAGTAAGCTAATTTTTAGTGCTTTTTGAGCTATATTGTCTAGGTAAGATAGAAAAAAGAGCATATTTTTGATTATTTTTGATTTGACTTATTTAGAGAAATATAATATTCTCATACCCATTTAACACCCTTATATTTAGTTAATCTCTTATTCTTCTTTATCTCTCCCCAACTAATATATAGAGTATTTTTTAACTTATAATAAAACAAAGATAAACCAATAGGTATTACCATAAGTATGAACAATAATACTCCAATTAACAATAACAAAGGCTTAAATTCCCTCTGTCCAAGACTCATTTCTATACCTAACAAAGACTTAATTTGTTTTTTCATACCCCTTTATAATATATCTTTTCTTTTATTTATCGCCTCTACGCTTAATATACTGCTTAATCCTATTTAAAACAAGCAGAATATATGCAGTTAGCCCCAAAGTTCCTACTATTAGTGCAGTTAGGGCAACTGATACTACAAAAAGGATAATCGTGCCTTCTATGCTAGAACCAAAGTAAATATACATATTAACTATCCTTTCTATTAAAACTACTCAATAGTTCAATAATAAAATCAATTAGCCTCAAGTATATTTTAATAAGAAAATCAAACATAAAATTCACTAAAAAACATACTATAAGAAGAATAAGGAAAATTAAAATTATTTTTATATCGCTCATTCATATCTTCTTTAATATATCTTTTATATCTTTTTTTGAGAAGCCAAATTTAAGAATATTACCTAATACTGCCACAAGATAATGCTTCTCTGATTTCTTCAGTTTCTTGGCTTTTTTCTTGGCTTTTTTCTTGAATTTAGCCATTTTAGTCTGTCTTTTCTTTTAGATTATGTTTTATTAATATCCTACTTTTCTGTCATTTTCTTCTTCCTCTGCAAGCTCACGCCTATAATCTTCAATTTCTGTGATAGTATCATCTGCTGGCATATATTCAAATAGCAAGTCTACTAGATCGCTAACAGAGCTATGATAGTATAAGCTATAAATATACTCTTGCTCATCTTCATTAAGAGTTTCCATATACTCTTTTAAGTTCTTGAATTTTTTGCTCATTTCTTATTTTTACCTTTATTTTAAAAGAGGGTCAATAACAAAATGCACAGCTTCTTCTCTAACATACCATTCCCAAGGAGTTTCGCTCCTATTAACTACAACACGATAATGTTCAGAATTAGGCACACCGCCAATCTTCCCATAGAATTGAGTTCCATCATCAGTTTGGAACATAACTTCTTTACCAATATTCTTTTCCATTATCTCAATCTTGGCCTCATCATTGGTATGAGTATCGGCGGTTTGAGGATATTTCGCATCATAATTTAAGGGATTTGCATTAACAAAATGGCTCATCGGTTGTCTCCACTTCCTTTTATTTTACCTCTATTTAATCTGTCTGCAAGTTTAATTAAATTAGATTTTGCTACATCTTCAAGATTAACGCCAAGTTCATCTGCCATATTTGCACAATACCAAAGAACATCGCCAAGTTCAGAGTAAAGGTCTACTTTAGCTTGTTCGGTCAATTTTCCAGCGTTATCTCGCATTATTTTTTTGATTTTATTAGCAATCTCACCAGCTTCGCCAGCAAGACCTAAACCAGTATAATAAAGTCCTTGGTTTGGAAATACTCTAGGATAAAAAGCAGTTCTACTAGCATTAGTCTGATAGTTATTAAAGGTCATTTCTTTTTATTTTTAATAGTTTTAGATAGCTCCAAACCTTTAATTAGTGCATAATTAAATCCAATATTAATAAATTGCTCATCAGTAATTACTTGCTTGCCAAGATCAAGAAAATAGCCTTGCATCTGATCGCCCATATCTACTTGAGCGTCATAAACATTTTTCTTCTTAAACTTACCGATTTTAAGATAATTAGGATCATTTTTAGATAGTGTGTTAGTTTTTTTCATAGTTTTTACTCCTTTGTTGCTAGTTGAGAGTCCTCTTTCCATCCCCATTGAAGAAAGAAATAAGACCATTCAAACTCTGCTCTTTTTTTTGTAAGTTGCAAATCTTTGATAGCATTTTTTATAAACCAAGTTTTGTATTTTTCAATCTGATCTCTGTTCCAAGAGTAATTGTGAAACCAGTTTTGTTCTTTGCAGTAATCTAGACTAAACTCTTTTTCTGCTCCAACAGCTTTGAACATCTTACGCAACGCTTTTTCAATAAATTTATCAGTTTTCATTTTCGTCCTCTATATATAACATTCTACAATGTTGTATCGCAAAGTCAAGGTCTTTTTCTGGATAGCCGTTCTTTTTTAAGAAATCTTTTAAATTTTCATCTTTGTTTTCATCGTATTCTTTTGGAAATCCATATTTCCAACCAGAAGGCGGGTCAATTAATTTCTTTTTTAATTTCATTTTTTCTATTTTTGCCATCTTTTGTCAATAGTAATTTACTACGCATCTTTTCAAATTTTTTAATTACGATAGGATTTTCTGTATTTCTTAATGCCATATCAATAGCACAAATCAATGATATTTTATCGTCAGAGCCTAACTCATTAAGCTGTGGTGTGATACGCCAATTACTCATTTTGATTTGCTCCAAAAACCTTTTATATCTAAAGTAGAAGGTTTTTCAAGAAAGAACAAAGAATTGTCCAACTTATCCTCTATTCTTTTTAACCTTTCAGAGATTTCTTTTAGAGCATACTTTGAGAGTTGCTTTTTGTTTTTTCTTAATTCTTTTATTTCTTTTTTAGACAATTTCTTAAAAGCGTCTGGATTCTCTTTAAGAATCTCTGCTCTTGTTTTGCCTTTACGCTTGTATTGTGGATTCATTTTAATATTTTGTGTTAAATACCTTTATATTCATATTAGGGTCATTATAGCCATTGTCAAGAGTATTGTATTTACTATTATAAAAACTCTGACCATCTTCATCCATACCAACAGGAAACCAACCTTCTTTTTCTTGAAACTTGTCCACATTCGCACAACCAATAAAAAAGAATGTCAGAAGAATCCAAGCAATAACTATCATAAAGAAAGAAACTGCTTTGCGAAAATTAAATACCATCTTTTTCTCCAACATTTTGAGAGATTGTTTTATTTTCTTTAGTTTTAAGAACTTCTGAAACATTTAACCTTGCATCTTCACAAGGACTGAAATTGCACATCCAGATAATATAAAAAACATCTATTGGCGACCACATAAATTTACTTTATATTAAATTTATATTTATGCCAAATTATTTTTTAAACTTTTTACGGAACGCTTGCTTTCGATCTTGGCGACTAGTTTTATCTTCTCTAATAACCTTACCATTAATAAGATTATTAAGCCAAATCATTGTGGGCAAAGATTTTGCGTATGCTTCTCCAACAAGAGGAAATAATCTATCATAGGCTTCTTTTGCTGTGATTTTATTTGATTTCACGGATTGTTTTGTTTGTAAATTTGTCATAGTTAAAGATAAATAGGATACTGGAATTGAACCAATATCCTATTATTAATTACTTGGCCGAGACAGAAACTACTGAACCACCAGTTTTATTAGCAAAACGCTTGCTGGCGATCTTCGCACCACGAAGGGTAGGATAGCTCTTGGGAGCTACAACTACTTGTCCGTTGGTAGCTTTTACTGACCAAGTATATTGGGTTTGAGTTGTATTCATATTGTTATATTAATATATATTTTAGATAATGTCAATATATATTATTTGTTTTTCTTAAATTTTTCTTCGCTAGGAGATTCTGAAACATCTTCTCTATTAAAGATTTTGCTCTTTTTTGATCTAGGATTAGTCATTCTCATCTCTTTGCTACGCTTGAGATTTCCCCAAGGATTCATTCCAGAGTTCTTGATCTGATTAACGATCTTAAATACTTCTTTTAATTCTTGTTTTGATAATGCCATAGTTAGTATATACTAACTGAATTTAAATTTTAGATCAAGTTTATTTTTTACAACGACAACCAGAACAACCGCAACCCAACTTAATGCCCATCAACCACTTAAACGCTTTTTTTAACACTTTTCTTTTTGGCTTTCTTTTTCTTTGGTTTAACTTCGATTTCTTCTACTTCTTCAGTAACATCCCATTCAGCATCAATCTGTTTTAACTCTTTTGCTAAAGTAATCTTATCTTGAATTGCCCAAATTGCATCTTCAATTTTCCACTTAATTGAATCAAAAATATTTAAAAGCCAGCTCATACTAGCCTAACTCCAAAAATACCGCCAATAATGAAACAAGATGATATAATTAAAAGTTCCATAAAGTTCTTATCTACTATTACACCTAGTTTTTAGCCTTTTCCTTGAATTTTTTATTATGCTCTATAACATCATCTAGATATTTATTAATCATATTCTTAATTGTGCGTTCTTTTTCAAGGTCTTTATGATAATAAGTTTTATCTAATTTTAATAGCTCATCACGCCAATGATTTAAAGAGGCAAGATGTTCAGTTAAAAATTGAATTTTATTAGATTTCTTTGGTGGCATTTCTTACCTCTTGTTTCCATTGTTGAACCATCTTTTCAGTATCAGACATATCATAGTCATCATTACTTCTTAAAAGATAAAATGTCTTTTCGGTTGATTCTATTCTATTAGAGATTTTTTTAAATCCTTCTTTTAATTCTTCTTTATCTCTGTAATAATAACTTTGTAGATAAGGATTATCGTTACCTTCGGATAAGATACTTTGAGTTAATAAATAACCTCCTTTAATATCTTTCTGACAAAGAATAACATTTCTAAATTTGTTTTTGGAATAAATATCCGAAAATTCCTTTGATAGATTTAAATGAAAAATGCAATTATGATAATATACGCCAAAAAAACTAATACTATCATCAATAATCATTTTAATAGACAGCAACTTTTACTATTTTAGGGTTATTATTAGCAAATTTCAAAGCATCCTTTTTATGCAAAAAGAAAATATCAATAACTGGATATTTCCCTCGACTAGCTTTTCTACGGATAACATCTGTGCCAGTATCGTGAGCTATTCTCATTCCAAGATTAGGAATATAAACTCTGCTAAAGTATGGTATAATACGAGGGTCTACGGCAACCGAAACATTAGGTTTAAGTCTAACGCCAGTAGAGCTTTGGCGTTTTGCACTCCAACTATCAGTATCGCCACCTTTTGCCCAATAAGCTGTTATACGAACTTTTAGTTCTTTTTTAGGAACATTATTTTTTATAAATTGTTCTACGCAAGGATTCCCTGTATATTTTTTAGATGGTGCGGTAATCTCTGGTTTAAAGAAAAACCAGATACCACATATAAACACGAATAAACGGCATAGTATTTTCATAACTTGTCCTCCTAGAATTAAATTTAATTTAAATTGAAAAAAATGTCAAGCCAGATTAACTTCTTCTGGCGACTATGAAACTCCTATTATAATTATTAGACTTCATAACAAATAGATTACACCTATAACTCGATATTTCTACCGAATCATAGATGCAATCGTATGATAGTTATTTGGTTACGAGAACTGAATTACGGAGTTTGCTGGTCAATTTACGCTTATCAAAGGAACGCCAATGACGAGCGTGTTGATTAACCTTGTCAAGAACCTTGCTTTCGCTGATGGTAAATGTGCCATCCGTATTATCAGTCATCTTAACAAAATATGTTTTAGGTCTAATTGCCATAATGATTAATATTAATTGATATTTAACTATTTGTCAAATTTAATTTATCGAATTTGCCCATAATATTACTAAAATATACATTTCTAAAATTTAATTGTTTAATCATATCACAGCATCCATTACAAGGAGCAGAAAAATCTAGCATATTATTTCTATTAATCCTTGTATTTACGAGAGTTAGACCAGAACAATCTTCTTCGCCAAGTTTAATTACTGCACTTAATTCGCTATGAGTTCCAACAATATCAGAGATTTTTTCGTTATTTTTATTAATATAATTATATTTTAAATTAAGAGGATGAGTTTTCGGTGAGTTTAATCCGATACTAATAATGCGATTTCTGTCTAGAATAAAACTAAAATGCCGACAGCGAAGATCAGCATTATGCTTATTGATAAGAGCATAACTCACCTCAACTATCTTATTGAAATTCATAATATAAGATTATTTTAATTTTAAATTAAAATCAATCTTTTTTATCTAAATCTGTATACTGATCTTCGATTTCTTTTGCTTCTTTATCTAGTTGATTTTGAAATTCTTTTAAATAATCATCAATCTTATTTAAATCTGGTGCTTTTGGCGAATAAATATTGCTTACATAGTTTGTATTACTATTACCAAACAAGATGCGAGATATAGTATAACCACCAAGGATTTGAAGGAATGAAAAATTCAAATCATAGAATGGAGCAAAAAGAAAATTCCAAATAACCCAAATAATACCACTATAAACAAATCCAAAGAAAAGATAAGTAGTAGCTAAATTAAACCAATCTATTTTATACTTCATATTTATCTAAATATTTTGGGGTATATTCTCCAACATAAGCACCAGTAATATTAAAATTAAAATACTCAAGGGCTTCCCCATCATCGCTTTTTAAATCTTTGGCGAGCTGTTTAATCATCTTCCACTTATCATAAACTGCGACAGGATTGCCGTTTTCATTATTTACAATACCAATGAAACAATTATCAAACCCATCTGCAAGTAAGATATTATCTTTAAAGTCTGGATAATTGATCTCGATAAATTGCGAGATTTCTTTTCTCGCCTTGCTCATTTTTGCGATTGCCATAGTATATGGTGTCCTCTTAAATAAACTTATACCCACATTTTAAATTACACGCAAGTATTTTTTTATTTAATCCAAAGTCTATTTATAATCTCCTCTGATTTTTTATGCGAAACTTTTGAAATACAAAAAAGAAACTTACTCATTCTCAAAGAGATAGAACTAAAAATTGATAACAACATTTGAAAAGATAAAAGTAAAAGAAGTGAAATATCCGCTAAAATCTCTGTTATTAAAGGCTTTACAAAACCAAATAAACCTTTAATACTTTTAAATACTTCTGATATAATATAACTAAATGTCATCAAAGCAACAAAAACAAACCCAATAAAAGTATTAATAAAATCTGAAACGAATTTCATTTTTTGAAATGCTTTTTAAGTTTCTTTACAAGTCCTTCTACTTTATCAAGTTCTTTCCAATTTACACCAGCAATATTTTTATGGTTTTCATCGTGCCACTTAATTAAACCTTTTATATCTTCTTCAAGTTCAACTAGGTCTTTATTTAAGTGTGATACTAATGTTTTTGCATTTTCCATAAATTTATCCTAAAAATTTTCTAATAGCTTCGTTTGCTTCATCTTCTTGTTCAACTAGATATTTAAATTTAACATAAAATTCGTGAAGTTTATCTGTTGGCATTTCTTCTCTTTTCTCATACCAAGCCACAAATTCTCGCATAGTGCGAAGTGCTTTAACTTCTTCTTCCATACAATAGATAATATGGTAAATTTATTTTTTATTCAACTTTAATTTTGCGTGATCTGCGAATAACTTTGGGTCATCTCTGTAAAGACTTTCAAGGCATTGTTTTGTAAATTCTCGTAAAAATTTTTCATCTTTGATAGCATCAACAATTTTTTTAGCCATAGCCGAAAAAGTCTTTTCTTCTTTCTCTATGCTCTTTTGGATTCTAGATTTCTCTATCTTTTTTCTACCCATAATAACTATTACACATTAGAAATTAAATTCAAATTGTTCTGCGATATATTTTTGATTTGTTTCAAACTTTTCAGAGTATCTTTGACAAAGTTCATAGTCCGAAAGATGAACATAAAATTCCATAACACGATCTACAAGAGTCTTATTATCTTCTTGAAGATACGCCTTCTTTAAGTTCGCAAGAATCATATCTCTAGGATTGATATGCTTAATTACTCCTTTAGTCATTTTTGATTTTTATACTCCTTTACAAATTCGCTTGCTTCCAAGAGAATATCTTGAAAATGTCTAGAACGACATTCGATTGGACAATCTTCGTCAGCTTGAAACACAAGCTCGTCTAGTAGTTGAATTGCTTTTTCCATAGTCTTATTTTGCATCTTTTTCTTTTGATGGCAAGCCAAATCCTAACTTTGGTCTTTCGTTTTGATTAAACAATTCTATAACTCTAATATTATCAACTAAATGCCAATCAGAATTAATTTTAATACATTTTTTAGCGGGAGAAATTTCTGTTATTTTTCCCTCTTGAATTGCAAATTTATTAATAGGATAATTAAGATAAAGAATCTTACGATCAATTAAATCTTCTAGTTTCATTCATCCTCCAAATTCATATCATTAAAATAAACATCTATCTTTTCTACTAATTTATAATACTTATCAGTAGCATCGTGAGATATTGAAACTTCATCTAGAAACTCTTTGTTGGTCAATAAATCACCAAGAATACCCATAGCCAATTCAATTTCACCATCAGTAAAATAAGATGACGCTTTCATTGTTCAATTTATATGATGTTTGTTGTATATTGTCAATTCAAATATTGTCCAGTTTAAAACTATGAGAGAGAAGTTTAACTTTGGGTTATGATCTGCTTCGTAGAAATCTGTATTAACATTTAAGTCAAAGAAAGTTATCCCATCTTCTGCTTTTCTAATTTGATAAAAAACGCAAAAGTCTATTGCATAATTCTTTGATACCGAAAAGCTAACACAAGGTATCATTAGAATGGCTTGAGAACATAACCCCAATAATCGCTGTCTGGCTTTTTTTGAATATCATCCCAAAGTATCGCCCTTGCAATATAGGATGGAACATTTAACCTCTGACAATTCTCAATCCAATGTTGCTCCATAGCTTTATACTTTGCAACGCCAACTTTTGATTTTGTATATTTTAAATCTTGCATACCATAGAAGCGAAGATGGTGAACATCACCGCATAAAACTCTAGCAAATAGAGGGTCAATCATCTCAAAGCTAAAACTTACTTTAGCATAACTCAATCCACGAATACGCTCTACAAGATTATCACGAACAGAAACATATCGGTTTCTTTTTTGTGGGCAAGAGAAGTCTTTAGGATTCTGCCAGAAATCTTTTGAAAAATCCCAAATGTAATCGGTGCGTTCTTTCTGACAACCAACGCCAGAACGAGTAAGACGCTTTAAGAGTTCTTTACGATTGTGCTTCCAATAAACAAAGTCACGAATTGCAAGATAACCATTGATATTACCTTTCCAAGTGGTATGAACAGAGCAGAAGGCAAAAAGCCAACGCTTAAAAATATCTTCATCAGTCTTGGGTCTTACGCTTTCCCAATACTGCTTATAAGGTTCGACCTTGTGACGATGAAGCTCATCGAAGGTGGCAAAAAATTGATCTGGTTTAGTTGTATCCATAGATCAAATATAATTTAAATTTAAATTAAGTCAAAGAAAATTATTGTAGCACCCAAACAATTTCGTCAAAGTGTTTGCTATCAGCATCTAGCACTTCTTCTAAATCACCATAATACCATTCTGTATTTGCTTTTTTAATAATTTTAACTTCTCTTAATACTTGTGCATAATTAAAACCATCCTCATATCCTTTCACAGCTATACGAGTTTCTGATGGCAAAGTTTTAAGATGATTAATAAGCTCTTTTGCCGTCATTTTCCATCCAATTTCTTGCGTGATAAGGAGTTTCAAAAGTCTTTACAATCTTTGCATCTGGAAAAACCCAATTACCTTTTTGGGTATAACTTTCCTCATATACCGCCCATTTATTTAATGGTTTGCCTCGCTCATCCTCAAGCTCTTTTATATAACGAATTACTTTCATTATACTATGATATTAATTTTTGCATTAAGTTTATAAACTAGATTGCCTCTTTGTTCATCGGGGTCGCTAATTGTTATACGCTTTTTATCGGTAAAATTAAATACTCTGCCATCATCAAGATTAACAATATTATTTGAACCATTCTTAATTTTCATAAAAACTGAATGATTGCCTCTTTGGACTGATTCGGGGTCAAAAAAAGAAAAAACTTCTCCTTCTTTAAGTGAATCAAAATCTATCATAGCTTCTTTGTCTCTAGATGTTATTGTATATTTCATAAATTTAAAATGGTCGGTAATTATACATCCTTTCTGCTATCTTAACGAAACTATCACTATTTGTAAAGCTGAATTTATATTTTTTCTTAAATTTTTCTAGTTTCTTTTTATTGATATTTTTCTTGCCAAAATCCGCTATTTTAGATTCATCAGAAAGGAAAACCTCATTATAATCGTAAGAAAATAAATCTAATAACTCGGTTATTTGGTCTTTATATTTCTCAACAAGCGTAGTATCTGCAAACTCTATAAGTTCACCATCCATTGAAATTAATTTGGCTTTAGACTCATCAAAATCTTTAAATTTAACTCTTTTTATATGCTCCATATAATTAATAATTTCTTATGCCAATTCTATTATTTTTATTTTTTTTATCTAAATGTTGAACCATATAATCTGCCATAGCTATAACACCATTTACATAATCTGTATTAGGATAATAATACATACATAAAGCTCCCCATTTTTCTTTCACTTGAGTAAATTCAATTTGAGGGTATTTGTCAGAAAGATGCTGATTGCTGTCAATCATACCTTGAATAAGCTCACAAGCATTATATATAACATCATACCATTCGTCTGGCGTTTCTATTCCCCAACACATACAAGTTTGTTTTTTATCCAAATCTTTTTGAGCAAAGAGTTTAGGAAAAGCTGTAAAAAGTTTATCTTGTAGTTTTTGTTTCATTATCTATTCCATTGAAACTCAAAAATCCAACCTAACCAATTAAATCCACATTCAGTAAAATATTTACCATTCATATAAAAAAATTTAGGAAATAATTTAAACTTAAATGAATTTAAAATATAAAGCCCCATACCTTTAAATGTGATACGATAGTAGACTTTGCTAATAAAAATATCATTTTCATTAGCCCACTTTTCATATTGTTCACTTGTCATTTTCTTGATTTTCTTTTATAATTTGTTTTGTTAATCTATCAAAGTTTTCTGCAAGATTATACAAAGATTGATCTATGCCTTGTAAAACTCCTTTAATCTGTAATAGTATTTTTGAATATTCTCCGTTCATTTTGTTCTTTCTATCAGATGATCTAATTTAGACATCAATGACTCATAATCAAAGTGAGATGGGTCTTGATCTTTAAGATGATGTAAAGCCTCATCAAGTTTTAATAGTTCTTCTTTAGAGAACCAAATATCATATAAATCATTCATATTTTAATCCCACAAATCTCTAAAATAAAGCCCAAGCAAAAGAAGGCCATTTCTTTGACGCTCAAAGGCTTTATTTAATTTAGAGTAATCTGGTTGAATATTATTTTTACTTTCTATTTCAACCGAATACTTGCCATCTTCTTCTTTTGTTAATAGCATTTTACGATCACGAACAGGGTCAAAACCTAATGGATAAACTTCATAGAGTTTATCAATCTGTGCTTTAGGGTCATCTTCAAGCAAAAGAAATTCAAGAGCGAAGATAATCTCATCCAAAACATTCTCATATTCCTCTTTTGAAAGAGAGATATTTTTATTAATTGATTTATCAATAAAATCGCCGTGTTCTTGACTATACTCTAGATTCTTTTCGTCAGCAACATAAGGAACAATCTTGTCATCTACAACAAGATGATGACGATTAGAAAGACTATTATAGTTTTTGCGAAGATGTTTAATTCTTGGTAAAATAAATCTCGCAGTAGATTGAGGAAGATTCCAGCAATCGCTATCAGAATAACCACGAATTAAAGTTTGCAATCTATTTTTTAGATTCCACTTAACATTAAGATAAGCATAAGAAAAATAATTAAGTTCACCATAAATCCAATTTAAAATAGGATTCTTGTGAAACCTAAAAGACCGCATCAATTCTTCTAATGTTTGTCTTTCGTTCATAGTTTATTTAATAGTTCCTTACAATATGATATCACATCAGTCACATCTTGTAAAGAATAACTTTCTGAAACGCCACCATTAAAAATATATTCATCTTTATCTTTGTGGAAATTTACCATTAATTTACCATCTGGATAATCGTTATTATAGCTACTGCCTCCCCAAGTGCTTGTATAAGTTTTTAGTTTGCCATAAAAATATGCTGTCGCACTTAAATTTTCCTTGCTTGTATTATACAATCTAATTGTAACTTTACCAGCAGGAAACTTCTCGGTTGAAGTCTTTTGAATAATTTTAGTTGAATTAATTAATCCAGAGTTCTTGACTCTTGAATTATTTTCCCAAACAATGTTATCTATAACTTGATTCATAAACCTTCCTCCTTACATTTTTCCTCGTATGCTTTTACTTCATTATATTCTTCCCAACGACCAGCGTTAGCAAGCACATTACTAGTTAAAACTACTCGGTGTTCTCCTTCATTTTTAATATTTTTTTCGTCCCAAGTCAAGAGAATAACTCCTAGTCCAAAGTTATCATAGTCATCAATCTTTAATTCTACTCCATCTTTTTCTTCTTGATCTAAAACGCTTTCTACTGCTCTTGTGCAAGCCTCACTATACCAATCAGCTTTATCAAGTTTTTTAGTATCTATGTCTACTTTTGCAGACCAATTATGTCCAGTAACATAAATATTCATTCGTCCTCCTCATCATCAAAATCATATACTGGTTCATTTTCTTCTGCTGAACGAAACCATAAAATTGTATTGTCGCCAACTCTTTGAGCGTCTTGATATTCCAAAGGACATTTTGCTAAACGCTCTTTTACAACATCTACAAAACGATTTGAAAGACGAACAAATAAACTTTCATCGCCTTCAATCCATTCATAGGATTCAGCAAACTCATCGCAAATCATTTTAATTTTAAAATGCAACTTCATAGATTATTTAAATCAACTTTATCTGGTTCATCTTCTTGACAAAGTAATTGACCTTTAATGTGCGTCAAAGTTTCAACAACAGAATCTAAATCATATTCTGATGTATCACTTGTGTCAAAATCAATAGACTCTTGAAGATCAAGAATATCTTGAATAATTAAATCAATTTTATCAATTTGTTTCTTTTTCATTAGTCATCTCCTGTTTAAGAGTATCTAGCCTTTTTGCGTCAATGTCAAGAGCAGAAGGATGAATACTCAAAGTCATATCTAGGTGAGGAATAAAACAATAGAATAGCTTTGCGGTAGGATCGTATGATATGATTTCCATTGGAGTTCCACGATTGCTCTTTACTTTGATTCTTTTCATTTTGATAAATGTTGCTTATGATAATCGTGGCCTTTCTTTGTCAAAGCACGACCAGTAGGACGAACCTCAATTAAATTATTCTTCATTAAATATAATTCTACATTTCTTTGCAACATCTCTTTTGTTAGAGAAGTTTTTGCAGAAAGATTTGTTAATCTTAACTCACCATATTCTTTTAATAGACGAATAACATTTAATTCAAGTTCTGTTAGTCCCAATGGATAGATAGACAAGCTATCTTTGATTTCATTCCAACCATTTTTATCTAGTTCTTTGGAATTTTTAGATGCCAAATAAGACGAGATTTGATTTGCCATAGATTGAGCTTGGCGAGCATTACCACGACAAACACTAGCTACTTCATTTATAATTTCATCTTGCACGATTTGATTTTTTAATTTAAGATTATTATTGATAATCTTACCAAGATCATTATAAGAATAATCTTCTAGATCAATTCTATAAAGACGATCAAGAAGTGCGTGAAAAATCTTTTGAGCTTCGGTAGTGCAAAACAAGAAAGAGTTTTGGTCAAATCTAAAAGTATATGTGCCTTCGTCTAAAGTAAAATCATTTCTATTGTTTGAATTAGGATTTAAAATAGTAAGAAGTGCCATAGTAACATCTCTAGGCAGTTCACTTGCTTCGTCAAAGATAATTGTAGTGTCCTTGCTATAAACATAAGGAAACATTATCTGATTAAAAAATTGCTTAACATTTTTAATTGTAGAACAATTTACTACGATAGTCTTTGTTCTTCTCATAATGTTTGCAGTTTCTTGAGCGATAAGAGTTTTACCGCATCCTCTTGGAGCAACAAAAAGAAGATGTGGAATAATTCTAGTCTTTGAAAAACCATCTAAAAGAAAGTTTAGCTTCTTTTTTACTTTATCTTGTCCAACGATTTGAGAATAATTTTCTTGTGACATAGGATGTTTATATACCAGTTTAAAAGTAAGATCAAGTTTAATTTACTTGAAAATCAATCTGTTCTTCTAAACTATTATATGTTTTAGTATTGACTTCCTTCTCAATACCTTTTATATTTAAATTGTCGAGAAATTTCTTTGATACGATAACAACAGCATCTTGCTTTAATACTTTATTAAGTTCACTTAACGGAACCATTGAAAAACAAAACGAACCTTTTTTTCTACCACGATTAGATTTCATCTTCATTTTCCTCCCCACTTTCTACCATAGCATTTAATAAATCAAACTTCAAAGATTCTAATACGCCAATAACTTGATAAGCGGTCATATCGCTTTCGTGAGCATATCTTAATATATCTTTATATAAGACTTGCCTTAGCTGATTGCCAGCTTGACAATTAAAATTTTCTTCGCTCATAGTTTTATTTCATTTATAAATGGATTCATTTGTATATTGTATCTAGTTATTCTAAATCCTAGACCAAGTATAGAAAATGTAAAGATTTTTCCATAATCGTATGATTCAAACGAAATGTTGGTCATTAAATTTAATTTAAATCCAAACCATTTAGTATCATCGTCCCAAGATGCTACTAAACGATCTGTATATTCACAATAACCGAGAGTAGTGGCGGGTAAGATTACTCCTATTGTAGTTTGCTTACCCAACCACCACTCTTTGCTTTGTGGAATATATATTCCAAATTTCATTTAGCCTTTAATGAATCTCCCTGTCTTTGGGTCACGCTTATTGTGATAATTAACAGAAGATTGCAAAGTGCCATCATTGGCATAATCATTGTCATCTTCATCATCTTCGTAATCATCTTCATCATATCCAAACATCTCATTCATCGCTTCTTGAGCTTCTGGACGATAAGGATGAATATAATTCCCATAAACTTCATCATAAAGTTCTTTGTCAAGAGATTTGCGATACAACGCAATTACCTCTAAACGAGATGCACGAAGTTTTTGACAATCACAATCATTAGGAACCGAAACAACATCGGCTGGATTGATTTTAACAATCACAAGATTGCCACCGCCATTGAAACTTTTTGCATATTCTTCTGAACCAGCGTGATAACCAGCAGAACATCCAATATCTGCATTATCACAAACTTGATTCCTTGCCATTTCACGAACTTGGCCGATAGCAAAATTATGTTTGCCACTATACCAATCAGTAAAATCTGCACGAACACTCTTGTAGGCAAGAAAATCTCCATCGGGAGTAAGAGGCATTTTTTTATGCTCCAAGAATTTATACAATTCATTTACTGCTCTACGAGAAGGATTTTGCATTAGCTTGTCCAAGAACTTAACAAGAGGCTCATAAGGCAAACCATTCTTAATAAAGTTTAAGATGCGGTCTACAACGATATTATGAATTTCCTCGCCAGCATAAGTCACAAGACCATCACGAACCTCAATCTTGCCGTGAGAGAATCGTGCAATAGCTTTGCTCTTGTCTAGTAAGTCGGGAAGGTCATCAAATCTGCCTTCACGAATTGCGGTGATAGCGTCATTCCAAACTGGATTTTCGCTAGTAATAGTCTTTGGCTCATCGTTAAGAACGATAGTAAGACTACGATCTGTTAATATATATGGTATTTTCATTTTTTGTATTTTCTCTCCTTTTTTAGTTTTTGTCAATAAGATTTATGTAATCGGCAATCTTTTCAATTTTAGGTTTTGATTCGATTTGCCATAGATTAACACAAGGTAGAAAAATATCCAACACAGAATACTTTTCTCTTACAGCTTTAACAAGTTTCTGTAAATCATAAGTTGGTTGAACATCTTTGAATTTAATATCAAATTCTGCATCTTTCAAGAATTGTAAAACTTCATTTACTTTCTTAAAATTAGACTTTTTATAGAACATAACTGCACTCAAATATTGAGCAAACTCACTATCATTTTTAGTGATAGAGCTATGCTTATTAATTCTTTCTGCAAGATCAGCAAACTCATCGCCATCATCTTCTCTACGATGATTTTCCCAATGCTTTGAATCTATAACCAGTTGAGCAGTTTTATCAAACTCCTCACGAAGATGCTCCTCCATATACTCCCATAGATTAACAAGATTTTTATTCTTGGAGATTACTTTCTTTTTGCTTTCAAAAGTCTTGGATTTAATTCCATAGATTGCTGTAATCTTCTCGCCAGTAAGTTCCTCATACTTTTCTAGTGTATCTTTGAATGAGCCATTACCGATTAAAGTTTTCCCATTCTTTGCTACTGCTTGAAATGTATTAAGTTCTACATAGATAGCTTTATCATTCGCAAGATCAATGCTCATAGTTTCCCAATGAGAAGATTTAGTTCCCCAATTACGAGCGTCATCACGCTTAAACTTAAAGATTTGAGAAGAATGTTTAGGATTCTTTGGTGCTACTGATGTAGAACCAGAATTAACTTGTTGAATATTAATCTTTTCGTAATCAGAAAGTTTTAGATAATTCTTATCTACAAGGCCGACTTGCTTATCAAATGTTACTTTATCTGCATCACTCTTGAATGTGATAACATATGCACCATCAATTTGATCGCCTAATTGATTCCAAAGCGTTGCTAATCTAAATGTTACGCCTTGCATAGAACCAGTATCATTAACTAAAATCTTGTGAGACTTTTCGCAAACGATTCTTGAATTTTCCGATTCTGAAACTAGCTTTGTGCTTCTGCGAGATTTCTGATAAAACCTCGCTACAACTTCACCAGTCTCAATCTTTTTGATGATAGTTTGATTAAACGGAATAATGTGATCGCTAATAGGTTTGCCATTCCATTGAATTTTATTATTCAAAGAGCTACGAACAATATAACCTAAACTGCCGTGAGTCCCAAATACTTCTTGGAACAAGCACTTAACATCAAAGATATTGTCAGATGCTTTGAATTGATTTGAAATGGATTCTGCAATCTCTTGTTTTACTTTCTTGAATTTAGCTTTGATAGCTTTCTTGGTCTTGTCGGTATATTCAAGACTCTCACGGCTTGCAGTAATATCAAGTTCACCAAGATCAAAGTCTACTTCAAAACCTTGATTGCAAAGACTTTCCAACTCATCGTCTTTGAAATCTACATCGCTAGTATCAATCTCATAACCAACGCCCATTACTGCAACAGAGTTAGAGCGACTATAATAATTAGTTTTCTCGCTATAATAACGCCAAGATTCGCCTTCAAACACAGGTTTACGATCATAAATCTTGGATAGATCATCTTTGGTCGCACCTTTGATAACTGGCTTATTCTTAAAGTGTTTGAATAAATTAATTGCAGTATTCAAAAAGGTTTGAGTATCATCTTCACGAATAGGCACAGAAATCATAACGCCAGAAGGCTCGGAGGATTTTTCCTCCTTGAGCTTTACAATCTTACCGATTTTAGTCTCGTCAATAAAAGCGTTGTAAGTAGTCTTAACTCCTTTATGGAAAGAAATTAAAACAAAATTATCACCATAGCTGAATGGTGCAAACTTACCAATTCCATAATAACCAATAGCAGAATTGTTATTACGCTTTGTGGATTCACCATAGAAACAATAAAGATTCTTAATATCATCAGCAGAAAGACCATTACCAAAATCTCTGATAGTTAAAGTAGGGTCTAGCTTGGTAGGAAGTTTAACTTCGATAGAACGCTTGCTCTTTGCTTCGATATTAGCGTCTTGTGCATTACAAGCGATCTCACGCAAAACTGCGAGAGGCTTGTTGGAATACAACTGATTGCGAAGAATGTTAAAGATATAAGGAAGTCCAGATTGTTTGATTCCGAAACTTACAGACTCAAACTTATCAGACTCTACAACATTGATGGGTTTTTCGATTAGTTTCATATATTGAATTTAAATTGAATTTTAATTCGGGTCAAGAATTTTTTATTAAAATTATTCAAATTTTCTACACCCTTGATGCTCAAAGGTTAATAACCCGCATCTATGACTTTTAGGATTAGAGCATACTCCCCAATCAGCACCTAGTTCGCTGTCTAATTTATTAAAGTATTTGCAACCCATAGAGCAATCTGGATAGTTTTCTTTTTCATTTTGCCAACGAATTACTTTACCAAAAGGCTCATAATCTTCTTCTTTTTTTATTACTATTTTAAGTAAATGATCGTGATTATTCATAGCTATCTCTATCAATAGCAATCACATAAGGAAATCTTGGAACCTTCTCGTCTGGAGTATAGTTGAAAAATTTAATTGTTGCCTTTTTCCCAATGAGCTTATTTTTATCTTTAAGTAATTGAGCGAGATAAGCAAAATCACCTTTAATATTGCTTTTAAATGGTCTACCTTTTTCATTTTTAAAAACCATATAACCAGCAGTTCCTTTGCGATTACCTTCTCCTTCTACAATATCTTGAATCACAAATTCTGCATCCATAAAGTCTTTTCTTTTAAGAAGATATTTGCTACGCTTATTTTCATAAGGACGATTTAATCTAACCATTTGACCTTCATAGCCTTGTTCCATATACATTTCATAGGCTTCGTCAAGTTCTTGCTGTTTGCTAATTTTTAAAGTAGTAACAACTTTAATCTTTTTATATTCATTATTCTTTTTAAGAGCATCTAATATAAGTTCATATCTTTCATAGAAATTATCGGTTTGATTTGCCATACCAATTTTAGGTGCATCATAAACCCAATATTCGATAGTCTCTGCACTTTCTTCAAGTTCTTCATCAGTAGGTTTTGTTCTTTTTACAAGCGAGCAAATTTTATTAAAATCATTTGCTAACTTATCACAATAAAGTTCGCCATCAAGAATTGCATTAGGATACTTCTTGAAAAATGCTTCTAGATTTTGTCGTATATGAGGAGCAGAGATAATTTTCTTGCCGTTACGAGAAAACATACCATCTTTGGTAACAATACAACGAATACCATCTAGTTTCGCTTGAGAGTAGACAGGAAAATTAATATCATAATCTCCATACTTATGAGCAAGCATAGGCTCAAAGTATTGAACTTTATTAATATCTTCGATCTTTTCAAAATATCCAGATTCTAATTTCTTTTTGCGTTTTGCTTCTGCTTCTTTGATGGCTTGTTCCTCTGGAGTAGTAGCATTTGCTCTACCAGCATTTTTTACATCGCAATCTGTCCACTCATTAACTATTTTATTATCGCTATCTGTATGACCAGAAATTGTGCGGTATTGATTTCCTTTGACTTCAATAGTCCACTCTTGGATTTTGCCAGTTTTTGTCTTTTTATAAATTGTAGGTAACTTCATAAATCCAGTCTATACTGGATTAACCAACTTGTCAAATTTTGTTTTTTTTTGATTTAGAAGGAGTTGCAACTTTCAACAAACTCCAAGTGCCATCTTTATTATCGTGCCAATCTATATTATCACCAGTTTTCCAACCCATCTTCTTCATTAAAGAATTTGGCAATTCTATATACAAATATCCATCTTTTTCTTTTACTTCAAGAATATGAGAGTATTTGTTTTTCATTTTATGTATCAAAAGTATTTAATTTAAATATATGTTGCAAATTATATTTTATAATATTTTCATTTACAATTCTACCTGCTTCATCTTCGGTCTTATAAAGACCTAGATGTATTTCTTTTGATTTTTTATTTAAAAAATCTGGATGATTTTTAGGAATTGTGATTCTTGCTCTCCAAATTTTACCTGTTTTTAATTTCGCTTGGTTTTTATCTAGAGTGACTCCAATATGCTTTGAAGATGTTTTCTTTCCATTAAGAAATTTTCTTTTATCTCCATAATATCTATTCTCTAGCATTGTTAGTGGCCTTAAATTACCTATGCTATTATTTAAAGGATTAAAGTCTATATGATCTATTTCTTCTGGTAAATATCTATGTTTGTGATAAAACAGAACATTATGTAATAATAATCTTATGATCTTGCCTTGTCTGCTATAATTAATTTGAGGATATTTGCAATTACCACTTACTTGAGGAATATATGTATGATTAGTTTTTCTTTTTGTGACAGATTGTTTTTCTAAATCAATTAAAAATTCTTTATCCATCTCATCTGCGGTAGGCCAAAGATGCGTGACTACTCTGAAATTTTTTTTCATCTTGGAGTTAATACTTTAACAAGAAATCTAATACCCTTCCAATTTATCCAATCTAAACCTCTAATAACTTTAGAGATCAGTCTTTGAACCTTCCAGCTAAATCTTTCCACAACTTGAACATAATAAGTATAATAGAAATTATAAACTGGACATTTCATCTTTCTGCGATGAGTTTCAAGTTCTTCATCAAACTTTCTTTGATTTTCAATTCTATCTTTGCTAGAGAATTTGGTATATTCTGGAAGAATAGTAATCTCTTTTACAACTCCATCTACAACAACAGCCTTCCAATCTGGAAAGAAATCTGTGCTATCAATAGTCTCACCATTTACCACACAGCCAAAAACAAAAGTGCCAGTATAATCATTCCTAAACTTCTCATACTTTTTATCAACAACAAATTTATCAGTCCAGATAGGAGCAAATCTTTTACCATAAATCTTCTTATCTTCTTCTATTTCTTCCTTAGACTTTGGTTCGTGATGCCCCTCAATTATTTCTTCAAATAATTTATTATCTCTTAAAATATAAGTAGCCATAACATTATCTTCAAGTTCTTTGGTTTGATATTCTTCACCACGCCAGTTGTGACTTAAAGCCTTTAAAGTATCATCTAAAGGCAAGTCTTGTTCTACTTTGATATAATTAAATAATCCCATATTATTATATCATAATAATAAATAAAAACTTTGTCAATTAAATTTATTAACTTTCATAAGTATTACGCAAGCAAGTAAAAGTGTTATCATCTGTATATTTCCTTTAATAGTATAATAGATTAAACCTGCGGATAATCCTAGTTTAATTAAATTGTTAATTGCGTTCA